>ENA-UESJ01000862-UESJ01000862.1-human-gut-metagenome-genome-assembly--contig:-NODE-862-length-15422-cov-14.887716_pt1 | contig 15422 bp, 10 predicted proteins | sample MGYA00243000_ERZ508001 | MGnify/ENA primary metagenome ERZ508001 (study PRJEB26167, sample SAMN06115479) | human gut metagenome | host: Homo sapiens | place: China:Chongqing | collected 2015-03-03... | reverse complement strand
ATAAAATCATGATGAAAGAAATGATTCGGAAGGTGATGGAATGGTGCAAGTTATGGAACGGTGAAACTGCAACGGCGAAACAGGCGGACCCTTCTTCGGATAAAAGGGAAAAAGAACAGGCTGCGGATAACCGGGAGGTGCAAGACCGTCTGGAGAACTACTTGTGGAAACACTATGAGTTCCGTTTCAACGTGTTGACGGAACAACCCGAATATTGCGCGAAGGGGCAAGGGACGGACACACCTTATAAGATAGTGACTCAGCGTACCTTGAACACCTTGTGCCTGGAAGCGCACCGTCATCGCATCAATTGCTGGGATAAGGATGTGAGCCGCCTGCTCCATTCGGAACGCTTGGAAGACTATCACCCTTTCCTTACTTATATGGATACACTGCCCCAATGGGACGGGGTGGATCGCGTCACTCCGCTGGCGCAGCGCATCTCGAAAAAAGCTTTCTGGATAAACGGCTTCCACCGCTGGATGCTGGGAATGGCCGCCCAGTGGGCAGGACGCATGGACCGTTGCGCCAATGCAGTGGCCCCTATGTTGGTGAGCCGTATGCAGGGCAAGTGTAAATCTACTTTTTGTCAGTTGTTGATGCCCGACGGGTTGAGAGATTATTACACGGACAGTTTTGAGTTGATGGGGCAGTCGGGCTGCGAACAGAAACTGGCGCAGTTCGGGCTGATTAACCTGGATGAGTACGACCGTCTTTCTCCTCAAAAACTGCCGTTGCTCAAGACACTGATGCAGATGAAGAAGTTGGATTTCCGTAAGTCGCACCGTTCATCCTACAGTCACCTGCCCCGCATGGCTTCGTTTATAGGAACCAGTAATCATAAGGATTTGCTGACCGACCCCACGGGCAGTCGCCGTTATCTTTGTGCCGAGGTGAAAGAGAAAATAGACTGCACGCCACTGGAGCACAAGCAATTGTTTGCCCAATTGAAGGCGGAGCTGGAGGGCGGCGAGCGTTATTGGTTTTCGGCCGAAGAGGAAGCGGAACTGCAATTGCGCAACCGCGAGTTCTATGCCATGCCCGTAGAGCAGGAGGTGTTCTACCGTTGTTTTCGTCTGCCTGAGGCGGGAGAGGAGTTCAAACTCTATTCGGCCTCGGTCATTTTCACCATTTTGCAGAGCCGTTATCCTGCGGCTATGCGCGGCATGACGGTGGTGCGTTTCGGCAAGATGATGAGCGCCATGGGGGCGGAACGGATGCATACGGAGAAAGGAAATCTGTACAAGGTGGTGCTGGCGGCATAATTCCCGTCCATCAGGCCGGCTGAAAGGACTGACAGGAGGCTGAAGGGGCTTCTGTCAGTCTTATTTTTTGTGTGACAGTGTGTTAACCGTGCTGAATGGACTGAAGGCGGGGGGCATGAATGCCAAAAAACATACTATAAGAATCTTTTTAAAGAGCCGTTTTCTCAAGAATTTGTACTAAGTTTGCAACCAAACTACATAATTAAAAAAACTATGATTAACAGATTTGTATTGAACGAAGTATCTTACTTCGGTCCGGGTGCGCGTGAAGTGCTTCCACAAGAGATTAAACGTTTGGGCTTGCATAAGGCGTTTGTTGCTACAGACAAGGACTTGATTAAGTTCGGTGTGGCTGATAAAGTGTTGAAAGTCTTGGAGAATGCAGGTATTCCTTATGAAATATTCAGTGAAATCAAACCGAATCCTACCGTAAGCAATGTAAAGGCGGGAGTTGAAGCTTTTGCAAAATCAGGAGCGGACTTTATTCTGGCTATCGGCGGCGGTTCGTCTATCGATACTTCGAAAGCGATTGGTATCATCACTAATAATCCAGACTTCAGTGATGTGGTGTCACTGGAAGGTGTGGCTCCTACAAGGAAAAAGTCAGTGCCTATCATTGCACTGCCCACTACCGCCGGTACTGCCGCCGAGGTGACTATCAACTATGTCATCACGGATGAGGAAAACCATAAGAAGATGGTTTGTGTAGACCCGAACGATATTCCCGCCATCGCTATTGTGGATGCGGAACTGATGTACACTCTGCCTAAAGGGCTGACTGCTTCTACCGGTTTGGACGCACTGACCCACGCCATCGAAGGGTTGATAACCAAAGGCGCTTGGGAAATGAGCGATATGTTCGAGATCAAGGCGATCGAAATGATTGCCCGTTATCTGGAAACCGCTGTCTTCGAGCCTACCAATGCGGAAGCCCGTAACGGTATGGCCGTGGCACAGTACATTGCAGGTATGGCGTTCTCTAATGTAGGCTTGGGCGTGGTTCACGGTATGGCTCATCCGTTGGGAGCTATCTTCGATATTCCTCACGGTGTGGCTAATGCACTGTTGCTGCCTGTCATCATGGAGTTCAATGCTCCGGCTGCTTTGTCCAAATATGTAGATATCGCCAAGGCGATGAATGTGTACAAGGATGGCATGAGCCGGGAAGAGGCTGCGAAGGCTGCTGTTGAGGCGGTGAAGGCATTGTCTGTCAAGGTGGGTATCCCTCAGCATTTGTCTGAACTGGGTATTAAGGAAGAAGACTTGCCCCGTCTGGCCGCTTCGGCTATTGCCGATGTGTGTACGCCGGGCAATCCTCGTGAAGTGACGGAAGAAATTATTCTGGAACTTTACAAGAAGGCTTTCTAAGCGTAATTCTTTTGTAATAAAAGCATAGGTGGTGTGTGGATGTGCAGGGCATATCCACACACTTTTTTTATCTCCTTTCTGTTTTTTGAATTGTTATGTGAGTTTCATCTTTTTGTATTTGGATTGAAATGTGCAGTTCGTTTCTTTGCGGCAGAAAACAATAAACTTAAAGTTATGAAAAAGAAGTTCATTTTAACCGTTGCTTTTTTGAGTATCAGTTTGTTTGCCCAACAGATGTGGGCTATGCCGTTTTGTCCGGTACGTGACAAAAAAGAGAATGTGAAAACGGATGCATCTTCGGCTAAGGTGGAAACATGGGAGTTTTACTCTACTGTTGAAACCCCTTCTTCCGAAGAGCTGGCTGCATTGGTTTCTAATCATAAATTAGGTAAGAAGGTAGCCTTCCTGTATGATTCATTTAAAGATACTTATGTGGTGAAGGAAGAGGTGGTACCCGGAGATCCGACGCGTCGTACGGTGATTCGTAAGCCGGAAATCTACAATGCGGTACGTACCATTGAAAAAGAACTGAACCGTCAGGTAAGGAAAGACCTGCTGCCGCAGGATAAGGCGGAGCAGGAGTTTACAGGGGTGCTGAAAGTGGCGTTGGCCGCTATCGACTCGGATACGGAGTCTTTTGAGACTGCTTTACAAGAGAATAAAAAGGACGTATCTCATTTGTTGGGTGTATTCCGCCGTGTCAGCCTTAAAAGTATCTATTGAATTCTTTCTTTTCAGGATAAACTAACAATTATATATAAATGAAAACTAAACAGTGCTTGGTCATTGTTATGACCTTGCTATGCCTTTGCGTGAAGGCGCAGAATCTCAGAGTGACTGGTGTGGTGCGGGATAAGTCGGATGTGATTATCGGTGCCAGCGTAATGGTTAAAAACTCAACAGTGGGTACGGTGACAGATATGGATGGGCGTTATTCAGTGGAAGTGCCCGCCAATGGTGTATTGATTTTTTCTTATATCGGATATACTCCGGTAGAGAAACAAGTAGATGGACAAACGGTGATTAACGTGACGATGAATGACGATGTGCAGGCCATTGACGAAGTAGTGGTAACTGCTATCGGTATCAAGCAGCAGAAAAAGAAGTTGGGATATACTACCCAACAAGTCAATACCGAGGCTTTAGACCAGCCGGGTACGGTGAATGTTGGTAATGCCCTGTCGGGTCAGGTAGCCGGTTTGACGGTAAATAATCCTACCGGTATTTTTCAGGCTCCTTCGTTTTCCTTACGTGGAAAGACTCCGTTGATGGTGATTGACGGTGTGCCTGTGGAGTCGGATCTTTTTGACGTATCTCCCGAAAATATAGAAAGTATTAATGTTTTGAAGGGAACTGCCGCCGCTGCTTTGTATGGTTCGCGGGGTAAAGACGGTGCTATTTTGATTACTACCAAACTGGCGAAAGAGGATGGATTGACTGTTACGGCCGGATTGTCCAGTATGGTTTCTGCCGGATTTACGGTCTTTCCTGAAACTCAGACAGAGTTTGGTTCGGGCTCTAATGGTCAGTATGCCTTTTGGGATGGAGCAGATGGTGGTATCTCGGATGGAGACATGACCTGGGGACCTCGTTTTGCCGGGCAGAAAATAGCACAGTGGAATAGTCCTATCCGTAATAAAGAAACAGGAGAAACGATTCCTTGGTGGGGGGATGTTTCCGGTACGATTTATGATGACCAGTCTAAGTACGAACGGGTGCCCATCGCATGGGAACCTCATGATAACCTGAGGGACTTTTTACGTACCGGAATTATTACAAAAGCGACTTTTTCAGTGGCAAGCAAAAGTAAAAAAGCTAACTATAATTTTAACGGTGATTTCTCCAATCAGCGCGGACAGGTTCCCAATACTTCGGTTTATACGGGGGGATTGAACTTTAACAGTATGTATAACCTTAGTAACTCGGTTACTTTATCAGCCAATCTTTCTTATAACAAGGTATATTCTCCCAATTATCCACGTTATGGATATGGACCGAAAAATCATATGTATACTATTTTGTTATGGATGGGAAATGATGTAAATGGAAAGGAGTTGGCCGAGCATTATTATCGTCCGGACTCTGAAGGTACACGTCAGGCCAACTACAACTATGCGTGGTATAATAATCCTTATTTTGCTGCCAATGAACTGACGCAAAAGCATGACCGTAATACAATGAATGGACAACTGAAACTGAACTGGGATGTAATACCGGGGCTGAGTTTGCAAGGACGGGCTGCGGGACGTTTGGAAAGCACATTTGAAGATATGTCTGTTCCTAAGTCTTATATGAACTATGGTGATTCGCGGAATGGCGACTACAAAACGTGGAATACTGATCAGCTGGACATCAATGCGGATTTTCTTGCTACTTACACACGTGCTTTCAGCAGGAATTTTACGTTGACTGTCAATGCCGGTACTTCACTGTATTACCGTCAGATTCGGAAGCAAAGCCAGTCTACAGACGGACTGATTGTGGCGAAAGTATATAATTTGGGTAATAGCCTGAATCCTGTAAGCGCTACCAACTCGATGAACGAAAAAGCTATCGAGAGTGTTTATGGTTCTGTGAATGTAGATTTGTTTGAGTCTTTGTTTCTTACATTTACCGGGCGTAATGACTGGTCTTCTACTTTGGCAAAAGGGAATAACTCCTATTTCTATCCTTCTGTGTCATTAAGTACATTGGTTAATGAATATGTGAAACTGCCTTCATGGATGGATTATCTGAAAGTAAATGGTGCATGGGCGCAAGTTTCCAGTGACCTTGATCCTTATTCTTTGTATGCTACTTATTCCAATGGCACACTGTATGGCAGTATTCCGTCCGTGACTTATCCGGGTACGTTACTCAATGCGAATATATTGCCGCAAAAAACAACCTCGTATGAGGTGGGGGTTTCTACTTCGTTTTTGCATAATCGCATTGGAATTGATCTGACCTACTATCATATGCTGGATGAGAACAGTATTATAGAACTGCCCATATCATCTGCCTCGGCATTTACCAAACGTTATGTGAATGGTAACGAATACACAACAAACGGTTTCGAGCTGATTGTTTCCGCCACTCCGGTAAAAAACAAAAACTTTACCTGGAATGTAGCTACCAATTGGAGTAGTAATATTCGTAAGCTGACCGGGATTTATGGAGACCAGGAGAAGTTCGGCGATTTGAAAAAAGGTGACCGGGCTGATGCTATGTATGCTACCGAGTGGGAAAAGACACCGGATGGCCGGTTGATATTGGATGCGAATACGGGTTTGCCCACTCAGAGCGCTTTTAAGACCAAAGTAGGAAACCAGTCTCCTGATGTTCGTTTCGGATTGCAGAATACTTTCAAGATAAAGGATTTTACTGTCAATATAGATATGGACGGAGCTATCGGAGGAACGTTGATATCTACTACCACGCAGAAAATGTGGTGGGGAGGAAAGCATCCCAAATCTACCATGTATCGTCAGGAAGAATATGATAATGGTGGCAAGCCTGTTTATGTGCCCGAAGGTGTCAATATAGTAAGCGGTGAGGTGACTTATGACGTGAATGGGAATATTGTTTCCGATACCCGTGTCTATAAAAAGAATGAAACAGCGGTAAACATACAGACTTGGGCCCAGAATTATCCTTATCGTGCCGTGGTGCGTACAGAAGAAAGCGAGTTGTTTGCTAATACGTTCAGCCGTTCTTTCCTAAAACTGAGACGTGTTGCAGTGACGTATGATTTGACTAAGTTCATTCAGTCACAGTTTATAAAAGGGCTGGATGTCACAGTGTTTGGAAACAATCTGGCCGTGCTGAAAAAGACTCCTTATTTGGATCCGGACTTTGGTGCCAGTGATGGAGATTTGCAGGATCCGTCGGCCCGTTATGTAGGAGTGAGTGCTAACATTAAATTTTAACGTTTATTCAAAATATGATGAAGAAGTATATCAAATACATGGCATCTCTTCTTGCCGTATCCTTTGCAATGAGTGCTTGCATTGATTTGGAAGAGATGAATGTGGATCCTAATAATGCCACTACTACCAATCCTTCCCTGTTGTTGACCGGAGTTGCTTATAGTGCTTTTAATCAAACCAGTTCGGATGCTTGCCATGCAGCCAAGATGCTGATTCTGACTTCGGGAGAAAGCAAGTATCAGGTTTATAAATGGACGCGTGGGGATTTTGATTATTATAGCAATTTGCGTGATGTGACCAAAATGTCAGAAGAGGCCGGAGAAGAAAGTGCTTATCAGGCTTTGGCTCATTTCTTCCGTGCCAATTATTTCTATCAGTTGACTCTGGACTTTGGAAGTATCCCCTATACGGATGCGCTTAAGGCAGAAACAGATGCGAATTACCAGCCGGCATACGATTCGCAGGAAGTTGTGCTGGCCGGCATTTTGAAGGAACTGGAAGAGGCCGATAAAATGCTTGAAGGCAGTGATGAGATTATTTCGGGAGATATTATCTACAATGGCAACTTGGTTAATTGGAGAAAATTGATTAATGCTTACCGCTTACGTATTTTGATGTCTTTGTCGGGAAAAGAGAAGGTAGGTGATATAGATGTTAAATCGGAGTTTTCAAAGATTGTAGCCGACGGACCTTTAATGGAAAGCTTGTCGGATAACGGGCAGTTGATCTATCTTGACCAGCAGGATAACCGTTATCCGTATTTTAATGACAGCGATTTCGGTTCGGGGCGTTTTATGGATTCCACTTATATTGCTGCATTGGCTACACGGCAGGATCCGCGTTTATTTGCTGTTGCCACGCAAACTCCGAATGCTGAAAAAGCCGGAAAAGCGATTAATGATTTCAGCTCTTATGACGGGGGTGATCCGGCTGTTCCTTATAGTTTGGTTAATGATAAGGCGGTGGCTGGAAACTGTTCCAAGCCTGCTCCCCGTTATTACCAGACTCCGACCAATGAGCCTATGGTCTTGTTAGGTTACGTTGAACAGCAGCTTATATTGGCTGAGGCTGTAGTAAGAGGATGGATTCAGGGAGATGACAAGATTTATTATGAATCGGCCGTCAAGGCGTCTTTTGAGTTTTATCAGAAATATGCTGTGTCGGTAGCTGATTATCTCACTCAGGATGCAGCGGCAGAATACCTTCGAAATGACAAGGTGGCTTATTCCTCTTCCCTTTCTACTGATGAGAAGATAGAGCGTATTATTATGCAAAAGTATTTGCCGACATTTTTGCAGGGAAGTGTATGGCTACCCTACTATGAGGCGCTTCGTACGGGGTATCCCGATTTCCGCCGTGCCGCAGGAGTTAGTCTGCCTTATCGCTGGATGTATCCGCAGGATGAATATAATAACAATGCCACTCATGTGGAGGCTGCTTTGAATGAGCAGTTTGGTGGAAGTGATAAAACCTCGGATAAGCCTTGGTGGTTGCAGTAATCAGTTTAAATAAATTTTTAGGATGATGAAAAAGATAAAAACATTATGTGGTGTGTTGGCTCTGCTTTGTGTAGGGATGATGCCGGTAAGCGCGCAAAATGTGCTGAAATTCAATGCAGACAAGAAGTTTAAGATTGTTCAGTTCACTGATGTTCATTGGGTACCGGGAGACTCTGCCTCGGAAGAAGCGGCGGAGCGAATGAATGAGGTCTTGGATGTTGAGAAACCGGATTTGGTGATTTATACAGGTGATTTGGTGTTTGGCAAGCCGGCGAGCGAGGCATTGTCTAAAGCTTTGGAACCTGTTGTTTCCCGCCGTTTGCCTTTTGCCGTGACTTGGGGAAACCATGATGATGAGCAAGATATGACCCGTATTGAGTTACTGGAATATATCAAAGATATGCCGGGTAATCTGACCTCTACCACGGCAGGGATTTCGGGAGTTACTAATTATGTACTTCCTTTGAAGTCGGAAGACGGAAAGAAGGATGCAGCTGTGCTTTATGTCTTCGATAGCAATGCGTATTCGTCTTTGAAACAGGTAAAAGGGTATGATTGGATAAGGCCGGATCAGATAAATTGGTATGTTGAGAGCAGTGTGGGATATACGGAACGTAATGGTGGCAAGCCACTGCCTTCGTTAGCTTTCTTTCATATTCCTTTTCCGGAATATAATGAAGCGGCGCAAGATGAAAATGCGTTATTGATAGGAACACGTAAGGAAAAGGCTTGTGCTCCGTTGATTAATACAGGTTTGTATGCTGCTATGCTGAATGCAGGAGACATAATGGCTACATTTGTGGGGCACGACCATGTGAATGATTATGTGGTTGATTGGAAAGGGATTTTGTTGTGCTATGGACGGTTTACCGGAGGGAATACCGTTTATCACGATATTCCGGGAGGAAATGGGGCACGGGTCATTGAACTGACACAAGGAGTGCGCTCTTTCAAGACATGGGAGCGTTTGGAGGGAGGAAAGATTATTAATGAAGTAAATTATCCGTCTGATTTCCAAAGAGAATAATAGTCAGTTGGGCAGGATAGGGGTATTCTCAGTACCTGTCCTTCCGGTGACAAGACTGTTTCGTCATTTGTTATACATAAATTATTGTCACAGCTTCATACATCCCTGTCGGCATTCTATGGATATAGTTAATAATGGCCGGCAGGGTGATAGAATATTATGACCGTTTCAGATATTCGTACCCTATCCGGCAATACAGGCATTTTTTCTTATCGCAATATTCTTTCTTTAATTGTATCAAAGCTTGGCTGTCGGCGGCATTGGAGGCTTTCATTCCGCATTGTTCCCACATGCGGGTGATATAATTGTTCTCCGCTTTCAATTCTTCCAGAAAACTGCCGGCACGTGCACAAAGTACACGATTCCCCTTATGCAGTCCGTAAGCATAGAGAAATGTCACTACCGTGTTGATAATGAGTAAATCCAGTGAGGTGTTACTTAGAGTCTTCGGACGGGAAGGGGAAGAACCGCCAAATGTATGATGAGTGAGCCAGTATTCTGACGTTCCTCCTTTCAGAATATCTCTGACACCTTGTAGTGTCTCCGTTTCCATGATGCGAGAGAGCAGTCCGTAGGCACGATGATAAAGACATGCCAACTGTGCAATCCGTATATGCGGAAAATTAGCAGGACGTAGCCGGAGAAAACGCCATAGGGAAGCATCCATCGGGATAAGTCCGAATTTATGCTGTAGATAGGTGTACTCTTTTTTTAGCCGGAGATAGTATCCGTCTCCATCAGAATCTTCCAGAATGCCGGCTTGTCCAAAGAAGATGGCTTCTATCTGGAAAAGGTCGTTCCGATGCTTGTCTACCGCCCGGAAGGGAAGCCGATGAGCCCAGGTTTCGAAAGCGTCTCCGTTCAGCCCGAAACCGAAATTACGTGCCAGTGTGATAAAAAAAGCATCTTCCCAATTGCCTTGACAACGTTTTAACCGTTCATTCAATAAGGTCGCTTTTTGCTCGAATCTTTCCATCTGTAAGGCAGTCATCCATGAGTGGGCGGTGAAAGGGGGGAGTGAAGGAATGATGCGGTAACAAGGGGGGTAGCTGTCTGTTTCCAACAGTTCCTTGTAGTTGGTGCGGACCGCTTCCGGGCAGATGAGTTGTATTTGGGGGATTCTTTCTCCATTGCTCCTGCTGATTTCCGTATCTATTTCGGAGGCTATATGCAGAATGACAGAGTTGTAACCGGCATCTGCATGATGTCCGTGTTTGAACCAGTCTGAAGATCTTTCATGTATCTCGATATTGCCTATCCAAAGCACACCGTCCAGCTTGAGCTTGGCATTAAAAAAATCGGGACCGGCGTCGGTATTCGCCAGTCCCGTATCTATAACTTCCACTTGTTGGCCGGTTGTTGTTTTCAGTTCTTTGAGAGGAAATATTTTATGTTTCCATACATAGTGTAATAGTTGTTCCATGTTAATGAGGTGTAAATGTTTGGCAAATGTAATGGTTTACAACGAAAAACGCTATCTTTGTGGCTGAAATAACATTCGTAATTATGAAAATAGCATTAATAGGATACGGAAAGATGGGCAAGGAGATTGAAAAGGTTGCAGTTGCCCGCGGACATGAGATTGTGAGTATTATAGATGTTGATAATCAAGATGATTTTAATTCGGAAGCATTTAAATCAGCAGATGTGGCTATTGAGTTTACTAACCCGATGGTGGCATATGACAACTATATGAAAACTTTTGCTGCCGGTGTCAAATTGGTATCGGGCAGTACCGGATGGATGGACAAACATGGTGATGAGGTGAAAGAATTATGCACGAAAGGTGGAAAAACCTTGTTCTGGTCGTCTAATTTCAGTCTGGGTGTCGCTATATTCTCTGCTGTAAATAAATACTTGGCTAAAATAATGAATAACTTTCCCGCTTACGAGGTTTCCATGACCGAAACTCATCATATTCATAAACTGGATGCGCCCAGCGGAACAGCCATCACGCTGGCCGAAGGGATTCTGGAAAATATGAACCGCAAGAGTAAATGGGTGAAAGGGACCATGGTGGCACCGGATGGAACCGTGTCGGGAACATCGGAATGTGCCGAGAATGAGTTTCCTGTAAATTCGATCCGTGAAGGGGAGGTGTTTGGTATTCATACTATCCGCTATGACTCTGAGGCGGACAGCATCTCAATTACCCATGATGCCAAGAATCGGAAGGGGTTTGCCTTGGGAGCTGTTTTGGCGGCGGAATATACATCCAGGCATGAAGGGTTATTAGGAATGAGTGATTTATAGAAGGAGTATGATAAAGCTTCCGGTTCCACATTTTATAACATTTTATAATGGCAGAGAAAAGTGGATTGATAATGAGGAAATAATACGATTATCTGATATGTTTGAAAATTATGTAAATAATCCACAAATAGAACTTAAAGTACGTGTTATAAATATTAATGGAGATGCAGCGATTCTTGACAGATGTAAGAGTCTTCGTGATTACATGACATTCGTTGAAAAGGTAAGATATAAGACTGATTTTGAAAATATAGATATCAGGACTGCAGTAATGACAGCAATGGATGAATGTATGAAAGATGATATACTTGTCGATTTCTTTGAGGAGCACAGAGCGGAGGTAATTGAAGTGAGTATATATGATTATGATGAAGAAAAGGTAAGAAAAATATTGGCTGAAGAAGCAAAAGAAGAAGGAAGAGAAAAAGGAAGACAAGAAGGAAGGGAAGAAGGAAGACAAGAAGGAAGACAAGAAGGAAGGGAAGAAGGAAAAAAAGAAGGGGAAAAATTGGCTAAGATTAATCTTGTTATAAAGAAAGTTAAAAGGGGCAAGCCATTATCAATAATAGCATCTGAGCTTGAGGAAGAAGAGGATGACATGAAGCCAATGTATGATGCGGTAACAGCTTCGGCTCCAGAGTATAATATAGATGAGATTAAAGAAAAACTTAAAACGAACTGATACAGACAAAGCAATGCCGGCGGGATATACCACTGGCATTGCTTTTTTATAAGCTGTTTTATAAATAGACTGTACAAAATAATGGTGCAATATTGCACGAAAGATATGGAAAGCAGGCAGATACTACATTTAAGTTAGAGATAATTAACAGGAATTAGTCGTAATCTAACAACGCAATGATTAGACATTTAAGGAGGAGAAAGGAATAATGGTAAATGTCAAAGTAACAACAAAAAGATGTGTTTCGGCAGTAATGGCATTTTTGATGGCTGCTATGCTTGTACTAGGAGTAAGTGCAAGTCCTTTAACACAGGTTTTTGCAGCATCTGCAACTAAGAAATTAAAAAGTGGTGACGTTACCGTCGAACTGGATAAAAGTTGTGCAGCAACGAATGTTTCTGTAGATATTAAGACCGCAGCAGAAGGACTTCATGATATTTCCTGGCGATTGGAATCTTAATTATGGAATTAAGGCATTGACGGTATCTGGATCATCGCTTGGGGATTATAAATTTTTAAGATGAAGAGAAAGTTCGGTGGGCATTGGAAATAACCAATACATATAAACATAAAGATAAAGATAAAGCTGTAGCCAATCTTTCAGGAGGGTAGAAGCAGCGTGTATTTATAGCGATGGCACTTGCACAGGATACAAAAGTGCTCTTTCTTGACGGGCCGACAACATATCTTGACATAAGATACCAGCTTCAGATATTAAAGCTTATACGACGGCTTAACAAAGAATTTGGCATGACAATAGTAATGGTTCTTCATGATATTAACCAGGCTCTTTATTACAGTGATGAAATTGCGGCAATGAGAGATGGACAAATTGCAGCAAAAGGAAAACTGGATGAGATTATAACATCAGAACTTATAAATAAAGTATACGGTGTTAATCTTGATGTTGAAATCCATAATAATAAGCCGTTTGTAATATCATGGAATTAAGATAATTGCAGGTGTAAAAGATAATGCGTTTGGTATAGTCTGAAACTATGTCAAACGCTTTAATTTATGTATTATACAAATTTGAATTACGATGTTAGCATAAAACCAATGACACAAAACAAGGAGGCTAAAATCCTCTCCTCATCATAGGATTCGGATTTTGCTTCGCAAAACAAGGAGGATTTTATGAAGACATCGGTAATTGGTTTTCCACGAGTTGGAACATTAAGAGAACTTAAATTTGCAACAGAAAAGTTTTTCAGAGGAGAGATAAATGAAGATGAATTGAAGCTGACATCCGGGAAGATAAGAAAAAACCAATGGCTGTTACAGAGCAGCAAAGGAATTGATTATATTGCGTCAAATGATTTTTCATTTTATGATAACCTGCTTGACACAGCAGTATTATTTAATATTATTCCCGAAAGATATGTTAATCTTGATGTATCACCTATGTGGAGATATTTTGCAATGGCGAGAGGATATCAGGGCGAAGCCGGAGATGTAAAAGCACTTGCAATGAAAAAGTGGTTTAATACCAATTATCATTATATCGTTCCTGAAATTGAGGATGATACACAGATTAAACTTGCAGGAAGCAAGCCGTTTGATGAATATGAAGAGGCAAAAGCGGCAGGGGTTAAGACAAAGCCTGTTATTGCGGGACCATTCACTCTTTTAAAGCTTTTAAAATATACAGGAAGTAAAAAATGTGATGATTATGTAGATGAATTAATTAATGCGTATAAATCGTATGTCAGTGAATTTGAAAAGCTTGGAGCAGAATGGATTCAGTTTGACGAGCCATTTCTTGTACATGATCTGACAAATGATGATGTAGCATTATTTGAAAAAATATATAAAGAACTCCTTAAATGCAAGGGGAGTATAAAAGTTCTTTTACAGACATATTTTGGAGATATAAGAGACTGCTATGAAAATGTAGTAAAACTGGATTTTGACGGAATTGGACTTGATTTTATCGAGGGCAGAAAGACAATAGAACTTGTTGAAAAATATGGTTTTCCAAATGATAAAGTTTTATTTGCCGGTCTGGTTAATGGAAAGAATATATGGAAGAACAATTATAAGAAGACACTTGAAACAGTTTATGGATTAAAAAATGCAGGAATCAATGTTGTTATCGGTACATCTTGTTCACTTCTTCATGTACCGTACACACTTGAAAATGAGAGCAGGCTTTCAGAAGATTATATAAAGCATCTTTCATTTGCAGTTGAAAAACTTACAGAACTTTCACAGTTAAAGAATCTTGCAGATAATAAAAATCCTGCAAGTGAAAAGGCATATAATGATAATATTGAACTTTTTAGCATAAAAAGAGTGAATAGTTTTAATGATAGGGTAAAAAAGAGAGTAGCTGATATTAAGGAATCGGATTTTGTGAGACTTCCGGCATTTAACGAAAGGGAAAAGATACAGAAAGCTGAATTCGGATTTCCGATGTTTCCTACGACAACAATTGGTTCATTTCCACAGACAGCTGATGTAAAAACTAACAGAAGTGCTTATAAGAAAAATGAGATACCAAAAGAAGAGTACGTTGATTTTAATAAGAAAAAGATTGCAGAATGGGTAAAAATCCAGGAAGATCTTGATATAGATGTACTTGTTCACGGCGAGTTTGAAAGAAATGATATGGTTGAATATTTTGGTGAGCAGCTTGATGGATATGTGTTTACTGAAAAGGCATGGGTACAGTCTTATGGTACACGATGTGTTAAGCCGCCGGTAATCTGGGGAGATGTATCAAGAAATCATCCTATGACGGTTGATTGGTCCGTATATGCACAGAGTCTTACAGACAGACCGATGAAGGGGATGCTTACAGGTCCGGTTACAATTCTTAACTGGTCATTTCCAAGAGAAGATGTTTCAATAAAAGAGAGCACATATCAGATTGCACTTGCGATAAGAGATGAGGTGCTTGACCTTGAAAAAGCAGGAATAAGTGTAATTCAGGTTGATGAGGCAGCACTTCGTGAAAAGCTTCCACTTAGAAAGACTGACTGGTACAGCCAGTATCTTGATTGGGCAATTCCATCATTCAGACTTGTACACAGCGGTGTAAAAGCAGAAACACAGATTCATACACATATGTGTTATTCGGAATTTACAGATATTATAACTGCTATTGATGATATGGATGCAGATGTTATAACTTTTGAGGCATCACGTTCAGATTTACAGATACTTGATTCTCTTAAAGAAAATAATTTTAAGACAGAAGTAGGACCTGGCGTATATGATATTCATTCGCCAAGAGTGCCTTCAACAGATGAGATTAAATCAGCTCTAAAGAAGATGCTTGAAAAAATAGATGCAGATAAATTATGGGTAAATCCGGACTGTGGACTTAAAACAAGAGGGGAAAAAGAACGTATCCAAACGTTTGCCAGCATGTCAGCACACGCCATGACACTGATGGCGGTGGATTTGGATGCGAAC
>ENA-UESJ01000857-UESJ01000857.1-human-gut-metagenome-genome-assembly--contig:-NODE-857-length-15460-cov-5.553988_pt1 | contig 15460 bp, 11 predicted proteins | sample MGYA00243000_ERZ508001 | MGnify/ENA primary metagenome ERZ508001 (study PRJEB26167, sample SAMN06115479) | human gut metagenome | host: Homo sapiens | place: China:Chongqing | collected 2015-03-03... | reverse complement strand
AACCAGAATGTAATTGTGCAGACAGAAGGCGGCGTATTCTTAAAGTTCCCATTAACAGACATTCCAATGAAGAAGAAAATCACGATTGCTCTGGTTATGATATTTGCTGTGCTGGCATACATCACATGCGCTTCACAGATATTGGATGCAAATGCAGAGGGTATGTCTGTAATCATGGGAGGAAAAACGCTTGAAACCGGATACTATTGGTATGTGGGGAATCAGATGCAGGATGTTTCACAGACTGCACCCGATGCTACGGTTATACCAAATTATATACACTATGATGCTTCGACGGGAATCATGACCGTGTATGGGAATTTTTATACTGAAGATATGTCAGGGATTCAGATTGATGGTGGCACACTTATTCTGAGTGGTGCAGGAGATCTGACAATTGTTTCGAATGTCGATGGAACTGCGGCGATTACAGGTGCCAATGGTGCAGGAATCAGAACTGAGGAAGGCTTTTCCGGCGATATCAATATTAGCGGAAAGGGGAATGCTAGCGCGATTCACGGATTAACAACGGTAGCTCTTGAGACAACTTCTGCCAACGGAATATGGATTATGACAAGTCAATCATCCGGTGTATTTATAGATGCGGAAAATGTTTCGTTAAAAGGACCAGACATCACGTTTGATTCCCAGGCGGCCAGCTTATCAGGTATAATCAGGGCAACGGGAGATATCAGCCTTGTGAGTGATGAAGATATTAGTATAGTTAATGACTGTTCCGGTGCAATGTTTACGGGCAGTAATGTAACACTCGAGAGCACAGCCCGGGAAATTAACCTAGAAAATACGACGTCAGGTATTGCAACCGGTAATCTGACGATGCGTGCAGCGGGAAATATTTATATTGAAGCAAAGGATGCTGTTGCAAATGGGAATTTGAATATTACTAATGCGAAGTATGGTAAAATTACATCGTATAATGCTGTGACGGTCGGGGGGAATATGATAATCAAGAGTGAAAATGATATGGATATTCAATCCGGAACGAATTCTGTATGTGGTGGCGATGCGGCTATTTACTGCAGAAAGAATATGTATCTTATAGGAAACGGAGATTATCCGGTTGTAGCAGGCGCATTAACCGTGAATCCGGATGCGGAGGCAAATATAGTATTACGGATAAACAGTGGCTCGGCGAAGTATTCGTCGCCGTTTGTGGGGATATATCCTGCTGAGGGGATGGTAAGATTTATGGAGTCTGACAGTTCACAGGCAAATATTTTTGCGGTATTCACCTATATAGATGGCGTGAAATATGATATGAATCCAACGACTTGTGAGCATCCGTTCGTTTATTATGGTGGTACATGCATGATATGTGCAGAACCAGATGTACCAATTGCAAAGCTTACGAAAAGTAATGGTAGTGAAGTAGACTATACATCCTTACCAGCCGCAGTTACCGCTGCGGGAAACGGTGATACCGTGACACTGCTGCATAATTGTGATGCAAGTGCAATAAATTTGAATCATTATACCGAGTTATCCAATAAAAAAATAATCATTGATCTGGGTGGACACAAACTGCAGATACAAGAGATTGATACAGAATGTGCACTTACGATACAGAACGGAACCTTTTACGGAAGTATTAATCATGGAGCAAATGATGGGGAACTTCGTTTGAAGAATCTGAAAGGGAAAATTGAGGATTTACAGTGGATGCCTAAGGAGGGGGTATGGCTTGAGAATAGCCAGTTAAGCACATCCGGAAATCAGTTTTTTGTTGAAAAATTAAGCCTAGATGAGAAATCTGTGCTGAGCATCAAAAATACAGGAATTACCAATTACGGAACCGCGCGCTTTAGTAATGTAGAAGATGCGCTTGGCGGAATTAAGGAATTTTTGCCTTATGGATATCAGCTCGCACAAAAAAAACCATATTCGAATGCCGCGGATACCTATAATACAGTTGTGGATGAAAATGGAGAGCTTGCAGTGAATATATTGCTCAAATACAAGCGGCTGACCGATCCGGAAGCTGTGATTACAGTGGATACATCTTCGGTTGTATATGATGGAACGAGCAAGGTGCCTGCTGTGACTGTAAGCTATGATGGCGTAGTGCTTGCGGCAAATAGAAATTATAGCGTGACGTATAATAACAACGTGAATGTTGGAACTGCCACGATACATATTGAGGGAATCGGAGTATATCATGGCAGTGTGGATAAGACCTTTGTGATAGGTAAGGCAAATCAGGCGGCACCGACCGGACTGGTACCGACCGCTGAAACAATTGATGGAAAGAATGATGGAAAAATCGCAAATCTTTCATTGAAGATGGAATACAGCGTGGATAATCGCACATGGATTGACGCGAATACGGAGGTATTGACAAATCTTCCGGATGGAGATTACTATGTGCGCTTCAAGGAGACAGCAAATTACTATGCATCGCCATCTACCAAGGTGGTTGTTGCAAAGGGCGTGGCTCCATCCACAACAGGCGAACAGACAACGACAGAAAATCAGACGACAGGTGAGCAGGCAACCACACAGCAGACATTCGTGGAACAGCCGGATGGAGCAACTACACAGGCAGGTGCTCCGAAGACAACAGAGACAAGCAAGAAAACGGATAAAACGGTTTCCACCGGAGATGCATATCCGATAGCGATTATGATTACGCTTATGCTTGGCGCAGGCGTCGGTATCACAGGTATGATCCGAAGAAGAAAAGAAAAATAGTTAATTGTGCAATTCATACACATGAGAGCAGGATGGAAGTCCTGCTCTTTTTTCGGAAGTAAATCATGTGGTATAGTGAAGTGAGCGCGATATATGACCGGAGCCCATGCGATGGGCGTGGGAGGAAGAAAGTAAGCAGAAAAACCAGGATTGAAAATAGAGGTGCATAGCGGGAACGGAAATAAATTTACAATTTCCGTATGAAATGGTATAAATAAAGAAGATTTTACAGATTGGAAATGCGTATGGAAGAATATGTGATCAAAAATCAAAAAAAGCTCCGGCTGGGCATTACGACAGGAACGTGTAGTGCAGCGGCGGCACAGGCAGCAGCGATACAGCTTCTGCTTGGGGTAGAAAGCCATGCGGTAACCTTGCGCACGCCGAAGGGGATGACGGTTTCCGTTCCGGTGTATCTGCTTGAATCAGACAGCCGGAAAGCAAGCTATAGAGTAGTAAAGGACAGCGGCGATGATCCGGATGTGACAAACGGCACGGATGTCTGTGTGACGGTGGCGTATGCGAAGCAGCGTGTGCGAGAGCAGATAGATGGAAGCCAAGACAGGTCCTGCGCATTTACCAGCGAATCATTTCCGTATCTGACATTAGATGGAGGAATCGGCATCGGGCGTGTCACGAAAGAAGGCCTGGAACAGGCAGTCGGACAGGCGGCAATTAATCGTGTACCGCGGCAGATGATATTTGCGGCGGTGGCAGATGTGTGCGAGAAAGCAAATGTCAGTGAGCCATTGCACATCACGGTTTGGATGCCAGAGGGCGAGGCTCTGGCGAAGCGCACATTTAACCCGAAGCTTGGCATCGAGGGCGGACTGTCGGTGCTAGGAACAAGCGGAATCTTAGAGCCGATGAGTGAGCAGGCGATTGTGGCAACGATTGAGACGGAGATCCGGCAGTTGCATGCGGTCGGCGAAGAGAAAATATTAGTCACACCGGGAAACTATGGACAGGCGTATGCGTCTGAATATTTGAAACTTGATCTGACAAAGAGCGTCAAGTCAAGCAATTATATCGGTGATACGATTGACCTTGCAATCTCATATGGCATGAAGGATTTCTTGCTGGTTGGAAATATCGGAAAGCTGGTGAAGCTGGCGGCAGGAATTTTCAACACACATTCCAAGGTGGCAGATGGACGAGGAGAAATCTTCGCGGTGCATGCAGCGATGGCGGGCGCCGAAGCGAAGGTGGTACAGGAAATCTACGACTGTATCAATACCGATCGGATGTTGGATGTGTTGGAACGAGAAGGCTTGCGGGAAGTGGTGATGCAGAGTATCCTTGCGGCGATCGAGAAGCATGTCGCAGGCAGAGTCGGCGATACGATGCGGTTTGGAGTTATTGTATTTTCGGAGAAGTATGGATATCTGGGGCAGACGAGTGATGCGGAAAGAGAGTTAAATAAATGGTACATTTTGTAGGAGCGGGTCCCGGTGCGTGTGATCTGATCACTGTGCGGGGCATGAATCGAATCAAGGAAGCGGACGTGATTATCTATGCGGGTTCGCTTGTAAATCCGGGGCTGCTTTCCTATGCAAAGGCGGATTGCAAGATCTATAACAGTGCGCATATGACACTCGATGCGGTTGTGGATGTGATGCGGGAAGCAGAGGCAGCAGGTAAAGGGACGGTGCGCCTGCATACGGGAGATCCGTCGGTGTATGGGGCAATCCGCGAGCAGATGGATCTGCTGGATGAATATGGAATTGCATATGATGTGTGCCCGGGGGTGAGTGCGGTGTTCGGTGCCGCGGCGTCGCTGGCGTGTGAGTATACGCTGCCTGATGTGACGCAGACCTTGATTCTGACAAGAGCAGAAGGGAAAACGCCAGTGCCGGAGAAGGAAAATCTGCGGAGTCTGGCGGCACATCGCGCCAGTCTAGTGTTGTATCTGTCGTCCGGGCTTGCAAGAAAGGTACGGCAGGAGCTTTTGATCGGTGGATATGCAGAGGATACGCCGGTTGCTGTCGTGTATAAAGCAACGTGGCCGGAAGAGAAAATCATCCGCACGACACTGGCAAAGCTTCCGGAAGATATGGAAGCTGCGGGAATTACGAAGACGGCACTGATCATCGTATCTCCGGCACTTGGAAGTATCTATGAGAAATCAAAGCTCTATGACGCAGCATTTGCAACGGAATACCGCGGTGCGACGGAGATTGCCCTTCCGGCAGGGATCCGCCGCGTGCTGCTTATCACATGCAGTGTGCGTGGGTATGCAACAATGCAAAAATTGGCGAAGAAGCTGGAAAATATTTCCGGTGCAGAAATTATTGCGAAGGTAAAATGCGAGGCGCTTCCAGAGGTTTCAATGAAGGAAACAGTGAAGGCATGTGTTGACGAATATTTTGAACAGGTGGACGCTATCGTGTTCGTAACAGCAAGTGGAATCGCGGTACGGAGTGTAGCGGAACACCTGACACACAAATCCAAAGATCCAGCAATCGTGTGCATGGACGAATGCAGCAAACACGTGATATCGTTGGTGAGCGGGCATGCCGGCGGGGCAAATGCACTCACACAGATGCTGGCGGATGTGATGTGGGCAACACCGGTTATTACGACGGCGACGGACGTGGAAGGACAGTTTTCTATCGATGATTATGCGCGGGAACATAATTTAGTTGTGACGGACTGGGCGAAGGCGAAGGCAATCAGCGCAGAGGTGCTGGCGACCGGGGCGAAGCCTGTGTGGGTGGATGAAGCAGAGGTTTCGCAGGAAGAAGAGAAGAACGCATGCGGGAATAGAATCGATGTTCGGAGATTAAAGATAGGTTCGTATCAGGTTATTGTAACTCCACGAGATATCCTGCCAGATGAGAAAATGTTGCAGCTTGTTCCACTCTGCATCGTAGCAGGAATTGGATGCAAGAAGGGAACATCTTCGGATAAAATCGAGCATGCGGTGCAGGATGCATTTGCGAAAGCAGGCTTGCGGATGGAAGCGTTATGTGCGGTGGCGAGCATTGATTTGAAGAAGGAAGAGGCTGGATTGCTTGAATTCTGCGAGACGCGGAAAGTGCCATTTGAGGCATATACGGCAGAAGAATTGCAGGCGGTGTCGGGGACGTTTTCCGCATCCGAGTTCGTGACAGGCGTGACAGGCGTGGATAATGTTTGTGAGCGCAGTGCAGTGAAATATGCAAGCGAGCATGGCGCGAATGATGGAGAGCTGTTGCTTCGCAAGCAGGCGCAGGATGGCGTGACGGTAGCACTGGCGTATGTGGGTGTAGCGAGTGGAAAGTAAGCAGAAAAACCCACGCGGTGGGTTTGGAAGTCGAAAAACAAGCGAAAAAACCCAAACCGGAAGCTATAACATAGAAATATAGAGCAATAACGGAGAGAAATATGAGCGCAGATAGTAAGAAGGAATTGTATATTGTCGGGCTTGGCCCCGGCGCGAGACAGAAGATGACGCAGGAAGCAATCGACGTCGTGGAAGCCTGCGAAGTGATTGCGGGATATAAGGTGTACATTGATTTGCTGAAACCGTATTACCCGGATAAGGAATATCTGGTGAATGGTATGAGGCAGGAGGTAGAACGATGTCGGCTGGCACTGGAAACTGCGGCAGGCGGAAAGAAGACAGCGCTTGTCTGTAGTGGTGACGCTGGCGTATATGGCATGGCAGGAATCACATTGGAGCTGGCAACAGAATTTCCGGAGGTGGATGTACATGTGATTCCGGGCGTGACGGCAGCATTATCCGGTGCGGCATTGCTTGGCGCGCCACTTGGGCATGATTTTACAGTGATCAGTCTGAGTGATTTGCTGACACCGTGGGAGCTGATAGAGCGGCGTCTTGCGGCAGCCGCTGAGGGTGATTTCGCAATCTGTCTGTACAATCCGTCCAGTCACAAACGACATGATTATCTGCAGAAAGCGTGTCAGATTCTGTTACAGAAAAAATCTGGAGATACAATCTGTGGAATCACGCGGAATATCGGGCGCGATGGCGAAGAAAAACGAATTCTGACATTGGATGAGTTACTGGAGACGCAGGTGGATATGTTCACGACAGTATTTATCGGAAATTCCCAGACACGAAAAGTTGGTGACGCGATGGTGACACCGCGCGGATATAGAAGAGATAACGCATGAAAGTAGTCATATTTGGCGGTACAACGGAGGGGCGACAGCTTGCCGAGTATCTGATACAATTAAACAAGAAGCAGAAAATGCAGACTATCGAAGTCCATGTTTGCGTGGCATCGGAGTATGGTGCACAGGTACTGCCGGAGGATGCCGCGCTCAAGGTGCATGTGGGTCGGCTGGAGCAGGCAGATATGCAGGAATTCCTGCAGGCAGTACAGGCGGACCTCTGTGTGGATGCGACACATCCGTATGCGGTGATCGTGACACAGAATATCTATCAGGCGTGTAAGGCGGTGGAAGTTCCGTATATTCGCGTGCGGCGAGAGATGCATACCTGTGAAGCATCGGACAGTGTCTATGTTGAGGATACACAGGCGGCGGTTGATTATCTGAAAGGCGCGACCGGAAACATTCTGATTACGACAGGCAGCAAAGAATTACATTTGTATACGCAGATCCCGGACTATGAATCGCGCTGTACGGCGCGTGTGCTTCCAACGCAGTCTGTGGTAGAGGCATGTACGGAACTGGGATTTACCGGCAAGCATCTGATCTGCATGCAGGGCCCTTTTGATCTGGAGATGAATCTGGCAACTTTGCGCTATGCAAATGCTGATTTCCTTGTGACAAAGGCAAGTGGGAAGAACGGCGGCTACGATGAAAAATGTGAGGCTGCGCTTGCCGCGGGAGTGCATCTGGTTGTGATCGGGCGTCCGAAGGAGCAGGTAGAACCGGTGATGTCACTTGCACAGGCAGAAAAATATTTGTCTGATATGATAAGGGGCAGAAAGGAGAATCAAAAGAATGGGGAATAATGAACACACAATCGTATATTTGATCGGTATGGGACCGGGAAATTCGGATTGCCTGACGCGGGAAGCGGTACAGGCATTATCGCAGGCGACCGTATGTATCGGTGCTTCCCGCATGCTTGCGATCTGGAAGAGCCTCTGTGAAGAAGATGGGCGCGACGCGGAGCAGACATTTTATAATGCGTATAAGGCAGAAGAAATTGCAGAACTGATTCAAAATCATGTCGGAGAGACGATTGCGGTAGTGTTCTCCGGGGATATTGGCTTTTATTCTGGCGCGAAGAAGCTTTCCATGATGTTGCGGAAGGCTGTGGGGAAAGTCTGCAATATGGTGGATGACACGACAGGAACAACCGAACAGATACAGGCAGATAAAACAATTTATGAGCTTTGTTATATTCCGGGACTCTCGTCTGTTCAGTATTTGTTTGATAAAATTGGCTGGGCATGGGAGGATGCAGAGCTTATCAGCAATCATGGCGTCTCTGCAAATATTCCAGCGAAGGTGCTGCATCATGCGAAGGTTGGTACATTGCTTGGCGGTGAAAATCAGGTGGCAGAGGTCTGTAAGCGGCTTACCGAAGTGGGATTGGGAGAAATCGCGGTAGTTGTTGGAGAGCGGTTGTCATATCCTGATGAGAAAATTACAAAGAAGTATGCCAAAAATCTATGTGAGGAAACATTTGATAAGCTGGCGGTTGCGATATTTATAAATGATCATCCGCAGCCAAGGCGTTTAGCTCCGGGAATCAAAGATGAAATGTTTATCCGGGGTAAGGTGCCGATGACGAAGGAAGAAGTGCGGATGGTTGTAATCGCAAAGCTTGGAATTCAGGAAGACACAGGACTGGTGAAATATGATCAGAACAGCGGGCAATGCATGACAAGCAATCCTGCACCAGTCATTTACGATGTAGGAGCGGGAACGGGTTCAGTATCCATTGAGTTGTCACTCCTGACTGAGCAGGGAACGGTATATGCGATTGAGAAAAAGCCAGAAGCTGTGGAATTGTTGCATGCGAACCGAGAGAAGTTTCATGTGGGAAATATGGAGATCCTTGCGGGCGAAGCATCGGAAGTGATTCCAACGCTTCCTGCACCGACGCATGTATTTATCGGAGGAAATGGCGGAAATCTGTTCAAGATCATGGATCAGATCTATGCGAAAAATCCGAACGCGCGCATTGTTCTGACTGCGGTCACATTGGAGACGCAGGCAGAAATGCTTACATTGGCAGACATAACGAAGCGGCATAACGTGGATTTTAATATGGTACAGATGGCGGTGACGCGCAGCCGCGAAGCTGGCCCGTATCATATGATGCAAGCACAAAATCCGGTGTGGATCGTGACGATGGGATAGAAAATGTACAGGAGCGACCGGAAGAAACAATAGTATAGAAAATGCACAGGAGCAATCGGAAGAAACAATAGTATAGAAAGTGCACAGAAACAGCCGAGAAGAAACAATAGTATGGAAAATGGACAGGAACAGCTGGTAAGAATCAATGGTATAACATGTACAGTTACAGTCGGGGAGAAACAATGCAACACAAGAATAATATCCAGGTAAATACCCCACGCGTGATGTTCGCAGCGACGCGGAGTGGCAGCGGAAAAACAACCGTGACGTGTGGTGTGCTGGCAGCATTAAAAAAACAGAATATAAAGGTACAGGCGTATAAATGCGGTCCGGATTATATCGATCCGATGTTTCACCGGACGGTGCTCGGAATCGACACTGGAAATCTGGATACCTTCTTTGCGGATGCTGATGCGATTGGACGCATCCTGGCGCGAGACACGAAGGATGCAGAATTGATCGTGATGGAAGGCGTCATGGGATATTACGACGGTGTTGGTGGAACAACGACGATGGCAAGCTCTTATGAATTAAGCAAGGTTACGAAGACACCGGTCGTTCTAATCGTGGATGCGAAGGGCGCGAGTGTCACGCTTGCGGCGATCATCCGCGGAATTATGGAATATAAGAAGGACAGCCGGATTGTAGGGGTGATATTAAACCGTGTATCACCGATGTTTTACAGCCGGATCAAGCATGTGATCGAGACGGAATGTGGGATTCCAGTGCTTGGATATCTGCCGGAAGATGCATCATTTGCGGTACCATCCAGACACCTTGGACTGCTGCAACCGGATGAAATGCAGAAGCAGAGAGACTGGGTGGAAACAGTTGCGAAAGCTGCCAGAAAAACGATTGATATTGACGGGATTCTGGAGATCGCGGCACAAGCAGAGATGTTGCAGATACAGAAGGCGACAGGTGAGACAGAAAAAAGCAAGTTCCCAGCCGGTTATCGCATTGGCGTGGCAAGAGATGCGGCATTTTCCTTTTATTATCGGGAGAATCTGCGCATGTTAGAGGATATGGGAGCGACACTTGTGTACTTTTCTCCGCTGACAGATGCGCATGTGTCGGAGGTGGATGCACTGATCTTTGGCGGCGGTTACCCAGAGCTTTATGCAAAGCAGTTGTACGAGAATCAGTCGATGCGTGCGTCTGTCTGGCAGGCATTGGAAGCAGGCATGCCGTGCCATGCAGAATGTGGCGGTTTCTTATATCTTGGCAAATCACTTGCCGATGCAGAGGGAAATGTATATGAGATGGTCGGTTTCTTGGATGGTGCAGGATTCCGGACAGAGCGGCTACAGCGATTTGGGTATGTGGAGCTGGCACCGCAGGAAGCGGATGCATTTGCCGTGAATACGGTTTTGCGCGGACATGAGTTTCACTACTGGGATAGCACGGATTGTGGCGATGCCTGTTTGGCGTGGAAGCCCCTTTCCAAGCAGAAGACCTATCCGTGTATGGTGAAGAAGAAAGGAACGTTCGCCGGATTCCCACACCTGTATTACGCGGGTGCGGAGAATTTTTTCTATCATCTATTTTTAAATAGTACAGAGAATGAAAATAGATGAAAATAGATAATATAGTTTTTGGTTAGTAATGAGGGAAGAGAAGAGTAAGAGGGTATTATGTTAGAAGAGATACAGTTACAGCAGGTGCTGCCACAGGAAATTGAAAAACGAAGCTTCGAGATTATCACAGAGGAGCTAGGAAATGTTGAATTAGATCCGCTTCAGGCACCGATTATCAAGCGGGCAATCCATACGTCGGCGGATTTTGATTATTTGAAGAATCTGACATTTTCTGAGCTGGCAGTGGAACAGTTCCATACGGCGATTAAAAATGGAGCCTGTATTGTCACGGATACGCAGATGGCGAAATCCGGCATTAACAAGAAAGAACTTGCGAAATACGGTGGTGAGGTCTACTGCTTTATGAGCGATGACGACGTGGCAGAGATCGCGAAGAAACAAGGTTCCACGCGGGCAGTAGCAAGTATGGAGAAGGCGTGCATGTTAGACAAGCCGCTTATTTTCGCGATTGGAAATGCACCGACCGCGCTGGTGCGTCTGTATGAGCTGATCGACGAAGGAAAGCTGCATCCATGCGGCATTATTGGTGTGCCGGTTGGCTTCGTGAATGTGGTGGAAGCGAAAGAACTCATCATGCGGACACCTGTGCCGTATATTGTGGCACGCGGCAGGAAGGGCGGTAGCAATATTGCCGCGGCAATCTGCAATGCGCTGTTGTATGAACTGCGGGATATGGAGAAGTAAGAAATTATGAACGAGACACAGCAGAAAATCTATACACAGGCAAAGGGAAAATGGGATGCGATCGCGAAGCCAATCGACAGTCTCGGCGTGTTCGAGGATATGGTTGCCAGACTTTGTGCGATCGCCGGGACAGTGAATCCCGGTGATTATAAGCGGCGGGCACTGCTGACGCTGTGCGCAGATCACGGCGTTGTGGCAGAGGGCGTGACGCAGACCGATGCCAGCGTGACAAAGGTCGTAGCGGAGAATATTGCACACGGCTGTTCCGGTGTCAATTATATGGCGCAGATGGCAGGCGTGGATGTGTATGCCGTCGATATCGGTATGCGGGGAGAAGCATATCCGGATGCGACATTCGGTATGGGACATATGATAAACCGGAAGGTACAGGCTGGAACCGGGAATCTTGCGAAGGAACCTGCGATGTCGATGGAAATCTGCGACCGCGCAATTGAAGCAGGAAAAGAGCTTGTACGGGAATGTAAAGAAAAAGGCTATGAGATATTAGCGGTTGGTGAGATGGGAATCGGAAATACAACTCCGACCTCTGCCCTGCTTGCGGCACTGCTTGATCTGCCAGCGGATACGGTGACCGGGCGCGGCGCCGGACTCAATAATGCCGGACTTGCAAGAAAGGTGCAGGTGATCACGCAGGCACTTGCGCGTGTGCAGGGAACGACCGATGCGAAGCAGCTACTCGCTGAGCTTGGCGGGCTGGAGATCGCCGGGATGGTGGGCGTATTCTTAGGTGCCAGACAATATCAGATTCCGGTCGTGCTGGATGGTGCGATCACCTGTGTGGCGGCGCTCGTTGCGATGCGGATGGATGCCGAGATCGTAGATTATCTTCTGGCATCGCATGTGTCGGAGGAAGCGAGTGGCAGGCTGGCACTGGACGCGCTTGGACTTCCGGCAGTGATTCATGGCAAAATGTGTCTGGGCGAAGGCAGCGGCGCAATGATGTTATTTCCGCTTTTGGATATGACATTATCCATCTATAAAAACATGGGAACGTTTGATGATCTGTCAATCGAAGCATACAGCCGGGATGGAAAGCCGGAAGAATAGGGGGGAACGCATGAAACATAGAAGGATATGGATAATTATAGCGGGTGTAGTACTGATTGTGGCTGGCGTACTCGGCGTTGTATTTGTAAGACAAAATTGGAATTCGAAGGATACGGGACCGCATTCGATTGAAATTACGTTTGGATTTGATGAGTTTACATTTATGAAGCATACGCTGTCCGAGGGTGACAGAATGAGTGCGATTATGATGGAGAACAATATTGGCATGGCAAACAGCGTGAATGATACAAGGGATTATTTTGTGTACTATGCTGATAATATGAAGGCGCAGGTTCTGATGTGTCCGTATGAGATTGACGGGGATAGAAACTACAGAGCTTCCGTGTATATTGTCTCGAAAGAGAGCGAAAATGACAGAAGAATCCACATGAGCATAGATAAATCGCAGCCGGAGTATGATACATATTATAAGGGACCGATTCAGATCGGGGATTCGCTGGAGCAGGTATACGAGTATCTTCATATAGATGAGATCAAGAAATATGGAGAACTGGAGGAGAAAAATAACCGGAAATATTACACATGTGACAGTAACCTTGGCGTTATCACGTTTCACGAAGAACCGTTTACCGGATTGCAGGAACTGGAGAAATATAAGACGCCGGAGGAATATTTGAAGACAGGAAATACGATCCAATACATTATTAATTTTGCTACATATGACCTGCAGGTTCAGGTTGATGAAAGTCTGACAGTTTCGCACATTAGTTTAGCTTATGATCCGGATCGGACGGCTATAAGCAGCGACCTTGCGGATATGGGCTTCTAAAGAAAGGTAAATAGACGATGTTACATATTGTGTATGGCGGAAGTGCCAGCGGGAAATCATCGTATGCAGAAAGCTTCGCCATGTCCTTGCAGGGCGAAGGACGGCTGCTCTACATTGCGACGATGTATCCGTATAAATGGAATACCACGGAACTTGATCCGGAGACGATACAGCGGATCGAGCGACACCGCGCGATGCGTGCCGACAAAGGGTTTGATACGGTCGAATGTTACCGGCATGTGGAACATATTGTGGCGAAGCGGCAGGATGTGCTGCTGCTTGAATGTATGTCGAACCTGCTTGCAAATGAGATGTATCTGGAACCGGATAGTAATGCAGGCTCCGATATGGCAGAGACGATGTCCCCTGTAAGCAACAAAATCGTACAGGCGCTCATTGATTTATCTACGCGTGTGCAGGAACTGGTGATTGTCACAAATGATGTGTTCTCCGATGGCGGAAGTCTGACCTACGATGAAAGCACGCGGGAGTATGTGAAGAATCTGGCAGAGATCAACTGTGCACTCGCACGGGAGGCAGCAACCGTGACGGAGGTTGTCTGTGGGATTCCAGTCATAGTCAAGAAAAATCACCCAATGGGGAAGTAAGGTTAAGAGTAGGAATTGGGTAGAAATTGTGAATGGAAGAAAATTCCCCAATCATAATGCAGAAAAATGAGAAATCATTGGGGAGAAAATTGGAATATGAAAAACATCCCCAATTTCAGAGAAATGGGTAAGTCAAAATTGGGTAAAAAGTTTAGAATTATCAAAAAATCCCCATGTAGGAACAATAGCAAGTAGGAGAAATAAGAACAAAAAGTTCGAGTAAATTGATCAGAGGAGATAAGCAACCATGATGAAAGCAATCTTAATCGCATTTTCGACATATTCCAAGATACCAATGCCGCATTTCAAATGGGATCCGAAAGCCTTGCAGTACAGCATGTGCGCGTTCCCGTTGGTTGGGGCTGTGATTGGCGCGGGTGAGTTCGCGATCTGGTATCTCTTTGGTTTTCTCTTGCAGTGGTCGGAAGTCTTCACAGCGGCGCTTCTTACGATATTCCCGATCCTGATCACAGGCGGCATCCACATGGATGGATTCCTAGATACCGTGGATGCGAAATCTTCTTATAAGTCCAAGGAGGAGAAGCTGCAGATTCTGAAAGACCCACATACCGGGGCGTTTGCAATTATCCGCGGCTGTCTGTATTTCCTGATTTATTTTGGATGCATGGCAGAAGTTGTGCATGCGCTGAACAGAGAGATACAATCCGGGACACAGTCTGGTGCGCCGGCACACGCAATGCGGTTGATGGGCGTGTTCGCGGCAGGATTTGTGCTGGAACGTGCTTTGTCCGGACTTTCGGTACTTACATTTCAGAAAGCAAAAAAAGAAGGCATGCTGGCAGATACCGCACGCCTTGTAAATAATCGCTCGAAGGTGATCATGTTCGTATGGCTTATTGCCTGCATTGCCGCAGGCTGTCTGATACAGCCGGTTGCAGCACTTGTGATCACAGGCATCGCCATACTTGTATTTTTCTATTATCGTTTTATGTCGTATCGCACCTTTGGCGGGATCACCGGCGATCTGGCTGGATATTTCCTGCAGATGTGCGAACTCTGGATGTTAATTGGAACCGTCGTTTTGGTGCATGTTATTTAACAACGATGACACCACCAGTCACATAATCCCGATCGCTTAAGCTAAGTCCATCGACCATGATACCAATGCTTTCGCCGAGGGTAGATTCCGTGACATCCTGACGGAGCTGCTCCATGCGGCTGATCGTGCCTTCTACAACCTTGCCGTTTGTGAGCTGTACATAGACAGGATCGCCTGTCTTGAATATGCCCTTATTGGTTGTACCATTTAAGACGAGTGTATCTTCGCCGCCGAGCTTGAAGCAGTCGGTGATTGCCATATAGACATCATTTGCAGCTTCACTGAAATCACGGTCAACATCCACATAGTTGGAAGAATCTGTTGTACTTTTTGTTGTTTCTGCATCGGTTGTGGAAGCGGTGCTGTTGGCAGACTTGACAAGGTTCACGATTTTGTCCTCAGGTGTCAGGTATTCGACATCGCCGAACAAAGCAGTTTTCTCTGCCATCAGTTCTTTCACGATGTTTGTTCCATAGCTACCATCAAAGGCGTCTAAGAAATAGTCTTCCAGGGTTCCTTTCTGGATTGGAACGTATGTAAATCCAACTTCATTCTCCGGAGATACGTAATATCCGCTTGTCTCACTGTAACGAAAAGTGTCAAAGAAGTCTACCGCAATTCCAAAATCTTCAAATTGCCAGCCAATGTACATTAG
>ENA-UESJ01000851-UESJ01000851.1-human-gut-metagenome-genome-assembly--contig:-NODE-851-length-15537-cov-4.634799_pt1 | contig 15537 bp, 8 predicted proteins | sample MGYA00243000_ERZ508001 | MGnify/ENA primary metagenome ERZ508001 (study PRJEB26167, sample SAMN06115479) | human gut metagenome | host: Homo sapiens | place: China:Chongqing | collected 2015-03-03... | reverse complement strand
GTCAGTTTTTCCGAAAGATGATTCTTAACATACTCCTGCACCTGTGCCACCACCTGCATCTTCCCGGCGGTGGCGTCGCCCTCGTTGACCTCCACGAACTGGATGGGCTGCTCCACTGTGAGCAGGGGCTGCAAATGGGCGTTTTCCCGGCAGCGGCGCGCCAGCCCCAGCAGGGAGCCGGTGGGGCGACCTACCGCCCAGAGCAGCCGTACCGTGAAATAGTTGTATAGAATTTGGCTGGCGCGTTCCAGCAGCGGGCGCAGTACCGTCCGGTAGTTCTGGCACTGGGCATCTGTCAGGCAGAACAGCACATTGCAGCGCATGGCATCCGCGCCGGTCACATAGCAGGGCAGGTAGTTCTGCAGGGTGGTTTCCAGCATCCGCCCGCAGGAAAAGCTCAGCTTCAGCTGCTGGGCGGGGGTAAGGGCGGTGTTAGCGATGATCTCGCAGCTGGCTACAAGATAGGCGTCGCTTGCAAGGTTCAGCTCCATGTGCTGCAAAGGCTGCTCCAATGCGGCTTCGTCCGGGAACAGCCCGGCGTACAGCCGCACGAAAAAACGCTCCTGATAGCTGCGCACACTCTCAGCAAGGTTTTCCTGTGCCGACAATTCGCCCAGCAAAGCACGCTCCTTTTTTACCTTTTCGGCGGCCTTGGCAAGGGCGGTTTGCAGGTTCTCGGGGGTCAGATCCAGCTTGACCAGATAATCCACCACCCCGGCACCCATGGCCTGCTTGATGTAATCAAATTCTTCAAAGCTGGTCAGCATGATAAAGGCGGGCAGGGCGTTGCGCTCCCGGCAGGTGCGGGCAAGGGTAAGCCCGTCCATCACCGGCATTTTTACGTCGGCAATGACGATATCCGGCTTCTCCCGCTCAATGAGTTCCAGCGCCAGCTTGCCGTTGCGGGCGGTGCCGCAGACGGTATAGCCCAGCTTTTCCCATTCCAGCATCCCTTGCAGGCCGATGAGCACCAGCGGCTCATCATCCACCAGTAATATCCGCAGCATGGGTGTCTCCTTTCTGTTGATAGGGCAGCCGGATGGTGACCTCGGTGCCCACGTCCTCTTCACTTTCAATGGTCAGGCCGTAACCCTCGCCAAAGGAATACCGGATGCGGCGGTTCACGTTCCACAGGCCGACATGACGGAACTTTTCAGCCTTTTCGGCACCCTCGGCGGGCTCGTCCAGAAGATGCGCCACCAGCTCCGGCGGCATGCCCACGCCGTCGTCGGTAATGCGCAGCAATACGTCCCCGGTATCCGGGTCGGTGGAGATATCCAGCAGCACGCTGCCGTGGCCGCCCTTGGGCTCCAGCCCGTGGAAGATGGCGTTTTCCACCAGCGGCTGCAAGGTGAACCGGGGAATCATGCAGTCCCGGCAAAGGGTCTCGCTTTCAATGCGGGAGACCTCAATCTCCAGGTCGCCGCCGTAGCGGTACTGCTGGATGGTAAAGTAATCGTTGAGCAGTGCCAGCTCCTCCTGCAAAGGCACCAGCTTCTGGGTGCCCTTGGAGATGCTCTTAGTCAGCCGCGCAAAGGCGGTGACCATCTCGGCAATGCCGGGTGCGTGCTGGATGGTGGCCATCCAGCGGATGCTGTTGAGGGTGTTGTAGATAAAGTGCGGGTTCACCTCGTTTTGCAGCATCCGGTATTCCAGCTCCTGCTTGCGACGTTCGTCCTCCACCCGGCGGGTCATCAGGCTGTCCACGTTTTCAGCCAGCTGGTTGATGCCCCGGCCGATGTCGCCCAGCTCGTTGTTCCACTCCACCGTGCGGTCGGGGGCAAAGTTGCCGCTGCCCACGGTTTCGATGCGCTTTTGCAGCGCCTCCACCGGGCGGGTGATGACCCGCTCCAGCCAGTGCTGCATCAAAAAGCTCAGTCCCCAGATGATGGCAGTGCCAAGGGCGACCAGCCACAGGTACACGCCGTAGTGCAGCAAAAAGGTATTTGCGGGCAAAAGCTGTACCAGTGCCGCGCTGCGGCCGTTCAGTGTTACCTTGACTACATAATACTTCTGGCCGTCCAGCTGCACCTTGCCCTGCCATGCGGTCTGCTCTGTCACGCCGTTATTGCTGCCGGTGCGCAGGGTGTAGTCCACCTCCCGCAGCGGATTTTCAATCTCGGTCAGGCTGCCGTTTTCGATCTGCCACAGGCGGCTGCCCATCTCCCAGTACAACGCGCTGCCGTCGGTCAGGCTGTAGCCCGCAGCCGGGTCGGTGATAATGGCGGTGTCCAGCGCAAGGTAGGTGCTGCCCCGGTGCAAGGTGCCCTTGCCGCAGCGGACAGGCTGGCTGAGGGCGATGCAGTCCGGACTGCCGGGCAGCAGCGGGTCGGTGGTGAACTGCATCCCGTACCCCTTGGTGAGAAACTGATTCATGCTGGTGCGGTTGAGCGCCGCCGAGGAGTTCAGCGTGCCGAACTGCAAATGCCGGTCGTTCTCATTGGTAATAAAGAAGCGGAGGATATGGCTGTACAGGGTGCTGGAATAGTATTTTTCCTGCACGGCTTCGTAGGCGGCAATGGTCTGGGTGCCGTTGATATTTTCCTGCGAAATGTACCGCCGCACGGTGCTGTCGATGGAAGCCCAGTTCAAAAGAGCATCGGCGCTGTCCAGACTGGTCTCGATTGAGGTGGCCACCAGCCGCAGGTTGAACTCTGCCGCCTGCAGGGAGTTGGCGCGCACATATTGGTTGGAGAGGGTGAACAGCGCCGCGCCCACGGCCAGCGAGGTAAGGATGGTAAAAAAGCGCATCCCCCACACGATCTGCCGCCGCAGCGGGAAACGATGGCTGCTCTTCATAGCGGAGCCTCCTTTCCGGTAATATTTTGCATTCTTTCCTTTATACAGTACTGATTCCGGCGCGGTTTGTCAACGGGTTTTTGCATGAAAATTGTGCGTTTTATATGCTTTTTTCTTGCGAAGCACCTACAATCTGTGCAAGAAAGCAAGAAAGTGCAGATGCCAGTGTAAGAAAATACATCTTTTTCAAAAAGACGCAGAAAAACTGCAACTCTTCCCGGAATTTTTCCATTCCGGTTTTTGTACTTGTGCGGTATCCTAGTGTCAGAAAAAGCGAGCGGCTCCCCGGCACGGGGGACACCGCTGCACAGAACAAACACACTGCCCTGAAGGAGGACACACTTATGAAAAAGATCTCTCGTCGTTCGTTCCTTACCGCTGCCGCTGCCTGCGGCGCTGCTGCTGCTCTGAGCGCCTGCGGTGGCTCTTCCGCAAGCTCCACCGCTGCTTCCTCCACTGCCGGTTCCACTGCTGCATCCGCAGCCGCAGGCCCTGTTACCCTGCAGTGGTCGGTGTGGGATAAGGAGTCCACCCCCTACTGGCAGGCCATGGCCGACGGCTACATGGCAAGCCACAAGGACGTGACCATCGAGATGGTGGATCTGGGCTCCAGCGATTACATGACCGTTCTGGCTACCCAGCTGGCCGGCAGCGCCGATCTGGATGTCGTGACTGTCAAGGATATCCCCGGCTACGCAAACCTGATCAATCTGGACTACCTCAAGCCCCTGAACGAGGTGCTGACCCGCGACACCGGCGATTTCAACGGCACCATCGAGCAGCTGACCACCGATGACGGCAACTTCTACGCCGTGCCCTTCCGCAGCGACTTCTGGGTGCTGTACTACAACAAGGATCTGTTCGATAAGGCCGGTGTGGAGTATCCCTCCAATGACCTGACGATGGAAGATTACGATGCTCTGGCACGCAAGATGACCAGCGGCTCCGGCGACACCAAGGTCTATGGCTGCCACTACCACACCTGGCGCTCCGCCGCTTCTCTGTTCTCCATTCTGGACGGCAAGAACACCATCATCGACGGCAAATACGACTTCATGAAGCCCACCTACGATATGGTCATTGCCCAGCAGAAGGACGGCATCTGCATGGACTACGGCTACCTCAAGACCTCTTCTCTGCACTACTCCGCAGCCTTTGAGAACCAGCAGTGCGCAATGGTCAACATGGGCAGCTGGTTCATTTCCACGCTGGAAGCTTACATGAAGGATGCCGAGACCAAGTTCAACTGGGGCATCGTCAAGTATCCGCACCCCGCTGGTGCAGAGGCTGGTTCTACGCTGGGCACTGTGACCAGTCTGGCCATCAACGCCGATTCTCCCAAGGCAGAGACCGCTGCCGACTTCATCAACTGGTGTGTCTCCGAGGAGGGCGCACAGGCCATTGCCAAGACCGGCACCTTCCCGGCCTGCGGCTCCGATGCTACCGCCGAGATCATCAAGTCCACCGAGGGCTTCCCCGAGGACAGCAATTCTGTGGATGCACTGACCACCAGCAATGTCTATCTGGAAATGCCCTACACCCAGTACGCATCTGATATCGAGACCATTCTGAACGCCGAGCACGATGCCATTATGACCATGAGCGAGACCGTGGACGAGGGCATCCAGAACATGAACGATCAGGTTCCCGCAGTTCTCGGCTGATAAAGCGTTTTCCGCAATACGTTGCGTTTCTTCTTCTTCATCATTTTCAATCCCCATTCATTTTCTGATGACGAGCATCGGAAAAAAGCCCTGTCCGAGCGGGGCGGGTATGCACAGCGCCCGCTCCGCTCATTTTTTTGAAAAAGCTGTTATACTTCCGGGAAAGGAGGCTCTTTTATGGCGAGTGCTGCTGTCCAGAATAAAACTCCCCGTAAAGTGCTAAAAAAATCGACCCGCGATTCTCTCATCGCGTATTCCTTCATTGCGCCAAACTTCATTGGCTTCTGCGTGTTTACGCTGGTGCCCATGGTGTTTGCCATTGCGCTGGCCTTCTGCGCATGGGACGGCCGCCACGCCATCGAATTTATCGGCCTGAAGAACTTTGTAAAGCTCTTCACCACCGATAAGATCTTTCAGGCGGCTTTGAAAAACACCATCGTCTATGTCATCGGCACCGTGCCGCTGACGCTGGCCTGCTCGCTGGCCATGGCCGTGCTGCTGAACCAGAACGTGAAGCTGCGCAACTTCTTCCGCACCGTGGCGTTCTTCCCCTACGTTGCCTCGCTGGTTGCGGTGGCAGCGGTGTGGAACATGATCTTCAACCCCTCCATGGGCCCCATCAACATGATCCTGAACCAGTTCTTTGGCGTGGCGGTGGAAAACCTGCCCCGCTGGGCTGCCGGTAAGGACACCGCTATGATCACGGTCATCCTGTTCAGCGTGTGGAAGAACATGGGCTACTACATGGTCATCTATCTGGCCGGCCTGCAGGGCTGCAACCCGGATCTGAACGAAGCCGCTGAGCTGGACGGTGCAAACCGCTGGCAGCAGTTCTGGCACATCACCCTGCCGCAGCTGCGCCCCACCACCTTCTTTGTGGTCATCATGCTCACCATCTCCGGCTTCAAGGTCTACGACCAGATGTACATGATCACGCAGGGCGGCCCCGGTACTGCTACCATGACGCTGGTGTACTACATCTATAATGTGGCCTTCGTCAATACCCCGAAATACGGCTACGCAAGTGCCATTGCCATGGTGCTGTTCGTACTGGTGCTGATCGTTACCATCATCCAGTTCCGCGGTTCCAAGGGCGAGAATTAAGAAAGGAGGAAGAACCATGTCTGCTGCTATTATCAAGACCGAAGCCTCTCAGAAGCGCCGCAATTTCATCTCCAAGTTCCTGATCTATTTCTTCCTCATCGTCATCACAGCTTGTATGCTGCTGCCTTTTTTGTGGATGCTGTCCTCCTCCTTTAAGCTGAATAAGGACGTGTTCGGCTTCCCTATCCAGTGGATCCCCAAAAATCCCCGCTGGCAGAACTATGTGGACATCTGGACTCAGATCCCGCTGCTGACCTTTGTGAAAAACACGGTCAAGATCACCGTGGTGGTCACCCTGTTGCAGCTGTTCACTTCCTCTTTTGCGGCCTACGCCTTTGCCAAGATGCAGTTCAAGGGCAAAAACGTGCTCTTCCTCGGCTACATTGCCACCATCGCAGTGCCTTGGCAGGCCTACATGGTGCCTCAGTTCATGATGATGAGCTCGTGGCATTTGAACAACACCCATCTGGCCATTATGTGCCTGCAGGCCTTCAGCGCCTTCGGCGTGTTCCTGATGAAGCAGTTCTACGAGGGCGTGCCCACCGAGCTGTGTGAGGCTGCCCGCATTGATGGCCTGAGCGAGTACGGCATCTGGTGGCACATCATGCTGCCCCTCAGTTTGCCCGCCCTGTCCACCCTGACCATCTTCACCTTCGTGAACACATGGAACGACTTCCTTGGCCCCCTGATCTACCTGACCAAGACCGAACTCAAGACCATCCAGATCGGTCTGCGTATGTTCATCACCCAGTATTCTGCAGAGTACGGCCTGATCATGGCGGCCTCTGTGGTGGCACTGATCCCGGTGCTGATCGTGTTCCTCTCCCTGCAGAAGTACTTTGTGCAGGGCGTGGCATCCACCGGCATCAAGGGCTAAACAAATCACCCGTAAGCGGGGCGTGGGCAGTACCCGCGCCCCGCATTTTTTGCAGAAATAGAGGGAAAGCGTTATGTTATATCCTGAACAGAATGAAGCGCGCATGAAGCTGAGCCTTGACGGCACATGGGCGTTTGCGCTGGGCAGCTGCGTGGAAAACCAGTTCGATCCCGCAAAGCCCCTGCCGGATGCCCAGCCCATCGCCGTGCCCGCCAGCTACAACGACCAGAACGACCAGACCACCGCCCTGCGCCGCCACTACGGCTGGGCATGGTATCAGCGCAAAGTCACCCTGCCCGCCTTCTGCGCAGGGCAGCGGGTGGTGCTGCGGTTCGGCTCGGTGACCCACACGGCCAAGGTCTGGCTGAACGGCCAGCTTATTGCGCAGCACAAGGGCGGCTTTACCCCCTTTGAAGCAGACGTCACCGCCCTGCTGCGCCCCGGCGAGACGGTGCTGCTGACCGTCGCCTGCGACAACCGGGTAAACCACAGCACCCTGCCTGTGGGCAACGAGGACGGACAACTGGCCTTCTTTGGCTCGGACAACGCGGGCATCCCCAGCGTGGAAGCCGCCAAGCGCGCCGCCGCACCCCAGAACCGCCCGAACTTTGACTTTTTCAACTATGCGGGCATCCACCGCCCAGTGTGGCTCTATACCACCCCAAAAGAGTATATCGAGGATGTGACCGTAGTGCCCGCCGTGGACGGCACGGTGCAGTATGCGGTCAAAACCACCGGCAGCGCGCCTGTCCATGTCACGGTGCTGGATGCGGACGGCAATGCCGTTGCAAGCGCCGAGGGTGCAGAAGGCACGATCACCATCCCGGAAGTGCATCTCTGGGAGCCCAGACCCGGCACGCCCTACCTGTACACCCTGCACATCACCTGCGGGGCAGACGTCTACGACCAGACCTTTGGCGTGCGCAGCATTGAGGTGCGGGGCACACAGGTGCTTTTGAACGGCAAGCCGCTCTATTTTAAAGGCTTTTGCAAGCACGAGGACTTTACCGCCCACGGCCGCGGCTTTGACCCGGTGCTGAACGTGAAGGACGTGAATCTGATCCACTGGGCAAACGCCAACGCCGTGCGCACCAGCCACTACCCCTACGCTGAGGAGTTCTACGACCTGTGCGACCGGGAGGGCATTCTGGTCATGGACGAGACCCCGGCGGTGGGCATCGGCGGCGGGGCGGCGGTGAATCCTTACAAGGAATATCCCCTTGCGGAGCATCACCGGCAGGTGCTTGCCGAGATGATCCAACGGGACAAAAACCACCCCTGCGTGGTGCTGTGGAGCCTTGGCAACGAGCCGGATCTGGAGCACTTCCCGCAGGATGCCTACAACTACTGGCACCCGCTGTATGAGCTGGCGCATCAGCTGGACCCGCAGAACCGCCCGGTCACCCTCGTCTGCTGCCAGAACGACTATACGAAGGATATCACCACCCGCACCATGGATATCGTCTGCATCAACCGCTACTACGGCTGGTACAACCTTTCCGGCGACATGGACGCTGCCTGCTACGGCTTGAATCAGGAGCTGGATTTCTGGGCAGAGCAGCACAAGCCCGTGATGATGAGCGAGTACGGTGCAGACACTGTGGCAGGTCTGCACACTGCCGGAGCCGAGATGTTCAGCGAGGAGTTTCAGGTGGAGTTCTACCGCCGTCTGGATGCAGAGTTTGACAAGCGCCCGTGGTTTGTGGGAGAATTTGTCTGGAACTTTGCAGACTACGACACCGTGCAGGGCCCCATGCGGGTGGACGGCAACAAAAAGGGCCTGTTCACCCGGGACCGCCGCCCCAAGCTGGGTATGCACTTTCTGCGCCAGCGGTGGGCAGAGATACCTACGTTTGGATTTAAGGAGTAATCATGATGAAAACCTACCAGAACCACGCTATGACAGACGCCGAGGCACGGCAAGCACTGGCCGATGCCTGCAAACAGGTGGAGACCAATCTGCCCCTGTACACCTACCAGTGCCAGAACCATTCCAGTGTGAACGATATCTACCCCGGCTGCGCCAATAACCAGTGGACCTGCGGCTTTTGGCCCGGTGAGATCTGGCTGGCCTACGAGGCCACCGGGGACGAAAAATTCAAGACCGCCGCCCTCATTCAGGTGGACAGCTTTGCGGACCGCATTGCCCGCAAGGTGGAGGTGGACCACCACGATATGGGCTTTTTGTACAGCCCCACCTGCGTGGCAGCATGGAAGCTGGTGGGCAGCGAAAAGGGCAAAAACGCCGCCATTGCCGCCGCCGACCAGCTGCTGACCCGCTACCAGCCCATCGGAAAATTTTTGCAGGCATGGGGCACTATGGATGACCCCGACAACTACCGCTATATCATTGACTGTATGCTCAACGTGCCGCTGCTGTACTGGGCAGCGCAGGTGACCGGCAGCGACCACTACCGCGAGATTGCCGCCGCCCACACCGCTACCACGCTGGCAAACTCCTTCCGGCCGGACGGCAGCACCTACCACACCTTCTTTATGAACCCGGACGGCACCCCCAAGGGCGGCCGCACCTGTCAGGGCTACAAGGACGACAGCTTCTGGGCACGGGGACAGGCATGGGGTGTGTACGGCAGTGCCATCGGCTACACCTATACCCACGATGAAAAGTTCCTCGAGGTGTTCCGCAAAGCACTGGCGTTTTACCTTTCCCGTCTGCCGGAGGATATGATCCCCTGCTGGGATATGCTCTTTGCACCGGAAAGCGGCGAACCCCGGGATTCCTCCTCCGCTGCCATCGTGGCCTGCGGCCTGCTGGAAGCAGCAAAGTATGTGGACGAAACAGAAGCCGCCCAGTGGCGCACACTGGCACGGCAGATGCTGGCCAGCCTTGCCGCAAACTATGCGGTAAAGCCCGGCACCCTCGGCTCCGGCCAGCTGCTGCACGGCACTTACAGCAAAAAAAGCCCCTACAACACCTGCACCCCGGAGGGCGTGGATGAATGCACGAGCTGGGGCGATTATTTCTACATGGAGGCGCTGACCCGCCTGACCAAAGACTGGGAGATGTACTGGTGATGAACTTGCAGACCAAAGCGGATTTTACCGCGCTGATGCACAAATTTCTCGACCCGCTCAAACCGTATTATTCCGCAGGCTGTGCCCGGCTGCATCTGGGCGAGACGGGCGTGACCTACAATCAAAATGCTATTGAGCTGGAAGCCTTCAGCCGCCTGCTGTGGGCGCTGGTGCCCTTCTGGGTGGGCGGCGGCTCCGACCCGGAATTTGAAAAAATCTACCGCAAGGGTCTTATCGCCGGTACCGACCCGGAAAACCCCGAATACTGGGGCACCACCGGGGAATACGACCAGTGTTATGTGGAGATGGCGGCTATTGCCTGCGGCATCCTCACCGCACCGGAAAAGCTGTGGACCCCGCTTTCTGATACCGAAAAACAGAACCTTGCCGCATGGCTGGGGCAGATCAACGCCCACACCATCCCGGACTGCAACTGGCAGTTTTTCCGCATCCTTGTAAACCTTGCCCTGAAAAGCGTGGGGATGCCTTACAGCCCGGAGCTGCTGGAGGACGGCCTTTGCAAGATCGACAGCTATTACAGCGGCGACGGCTGGTCCACCGATGGCGCCTCCGTGCAAAAGGATTACTACATCCCGTGGGCCATCCAGTATTACGGGCTGCTCTACTCTAAATTTGCCGCCGACACCGACCCCCGGCGTGCTGCCCTTTACCGCCAGCGCGCCCAGTTGTTCGCACAGCAGTTCGTCTACTGGTTCGATGCCAACGGCGCAGCGCTGCCCTTCGGGCGCAGCCTGACCTACCGCTTTGCTCAGAACAGCTTCTGGGCGGCCTGCATCTGGGCAGGACTGGAGCCGCTGCCCCTGCCGGTGATGAAAGGGCTCATCGTCCGCAACTTCAACTGGTGGCTGGGGCAGAAAATGTTCGACCGGGACGGCATTCTGACCATCGGCTACTGCTACCCGCAGATGTACATGGCCGAGCGGTACAACGCCCCCGGCAGCCCCTACTGGGGCATGAAGAGCTTTTTGCTGCTTGCTCTGCCGGACGACCATCCCTTCTGGACTGCCGAAGCCGCGCCTATGCCCGCATTGGAGCGGCTCAAGCCCATGCCCTACGCCAATATGCTGGTGCAGCGCCGTGCAGGCCGGGTGACGGCCTACGCCGCCGGTGTCAACGAGGGACACGGGCATGGGCAGTTCCCGGAAAAGTACGCAAAATTTGCCTACGATACCCGCTTTGGCTTCTGCGCCTCCCGCAGCCGGGAGGTGCTCAATCAGGCCGCGCCGGACAGTATGCTGGCCTTTGTCATCGACGATAACGTGTTTGTGCGCAAGGTGAGCAAAACGTGGGAAATTGAAGCCGGGGCTGTGACTGCGCAGTGGTCGCCCTTCCCCGGCATTGAGGTGACAACTACCATCACCCCCACGGCCACCGGCCACCGCCGCCACCACGAAATTGACAGCAGTTTCGACTGCGCAGCCTACGACTGCGGTTTTGCTGTGCCCAATTTTGCACCGGGCTACGCCGAAAGCGTGGAAAATGACACCGCCGAAGCCCATTGCGACACGCTGCGCTGCACCGTGCGCGGCAGGGGAGAAGCAGTGGTCATCGGCTGCGACCCCAACACCAGCCTGTACTTCACCAACGTCCATCTGCCCGCCGTGAAGTACCACATCCCCAAGGGGCACACGGTGCTGGACACCGAGATCCTTGACGAAGCGGACTGATGCCGCTTCTTTCCAGAAAAACAGTCGTTTTGTGCGGCTGTTTTTCTTATATCCTGTGCTATAATGAGAGCAGAAAATGCTGCGAGGTGACATTTATGCCTTTGAATCATCCCATTACCCCGGCGCTTCTGGCCGACCCGGAAATTTTCCAGCAGAACCGCCTGCCCTTCCACGCCCATTTTGCGGACCAGACAAGCCCCGAACTGCCCTTGACCGTCAGCTTGGACGGCGAATGGAACTTCCGCTATGCGAAAAACCTGACTGCACCTTTTACGGACTGGGACACCCTGACCGTGCCGGGCTTTATCCAGATGCAGAGCCTGCAAAAGCCCGGCCAGCCCTACGGCACGCCCCATTACGTCAACACCCAGTACCCGTGGGGCGGCCACGAAAAGCTGCACCCCGGTCAGATTCCGCAGGATTATAACCCCATCGGGGAGTATCAGCGCAGTTTCACCCTGCCGGAAGATTGGGCAAGCTGCTACCTGCGGCTGAACGGTGCCGACAGTGCCGCCGCCGTCTGGTGCAATGACGTTTACATCGGCTACACCGAGGATACCTTTACCCCCGCTGAATTTGATATGACCGCCGCCGTCCACCCCGGCGAAAATACCCTGACCGTGCAGGTATACCGTTTTTCCTCCGGCAGCTGGCTGGAAGATCAGGATTTCTGGCGCATGAGCGGCTTGTTCCGGTCGGTGGAACTGTTCACAAAGCCGGAGCTTCACCTTGAGGACGTCTTTGTAAAGCAGAGTTTTGCAGATGATTTTTCCAGTGCCACCGTCACCTTTGATTGCAAGGTCAGCGGCGCGGGAACGGTGTCGGTGGTGTTTGACGGCGAGGAGCAGTCCGCTGAGGTGGGCGAGCCTGCCGAATACGACAGCGGCGTGGTGTTCGGCAAGGGCGAGGCCGACCCGGACGTGGAAGAGGACGTGCAGGACGTTTCCTTTACTTTTACGGTGGAGCATCCCACCCTGTGGAGCGTCGAACAGCCGAACCTGTACGAGGCAGAAATCGCCCTGCTGAACGAGGGTGCTCTCGTGGAACGCACCGGCCTGAAAGTCGGCCTGCGCAAATTTGAACGGAAAGACCGCCAAATGCTTTTGAACGGCAAGCGCATCGTGTTTAAGGGGGTCAACCGCCACGAGTGGAGCTGCCGCACCGGACGCACCGTCAGCCGGGAAGAGATGCTGTGGGATGTAAAGAACCTGAAGGCCCACAACGTCAACGCCGTGCGCACCAGCCACTACCCGGACGACCCGTATTTCTTACAGCTTTGCGATGAATACGGCTTGTATGTCATCGGGGAGACCAATCTGGAAAGCCACGGCACATGGCAGAAGCTGGGTGCGGACGGCTCGGACAAATGGACGCTGCCCGGTGCCCGGCCGGAGTGGCGGGAGAATGTGCTTGCCCGCGCCGAAGCCATGCTGGAACGGGACAAAAACCACCCGGCCATCCTCATTTGGTCTTGCGGCAACGAGAGCCACGGCGGCAAGACCCTGTGGGAGATGAGCGAATACTTCCGCCACACCGACCCCAGCCGCCTTGTGCACTACGAGGGCATTTTCTGGAACCGGGAATACCCCGCCACCTCCGATATGGAAAGCCAGATGTATACCCCGGTGGCAGACATCAAAAAGTTTCTGGCTGACCACCCGGAAAAGCCTTTCATCATGTGCGAGTACAGCCACGCCATGGGCAATTCCAACGGCGGCATCACGGATTATACCGAGTATGCCTACGAAGAGCCGCTGTATCAGGGCGGGTTCATCTGGGAGTACATGGACCACGGCATCGCCGTGACTGCCCCGGACGGCAAGCCCGGCTTTGCCTATGGCGGCGACTTTGGCGACCGCCCCACCGACCGGGAATTCTGCGTGGACGGCCTTGTGCTGCCCGACCGCCGCAATACTCCCAAGATGGATGCGGTCAAGGCGGCATACGCACCGCTGAAAATCACCCTGACCGACACCGAAGCCGTGATTGAGAACCGGAACCTCTTTACCGACCTGAGCGCCTACGACCTTGTGTTTGCATCCTCGGTCAACGGCAAGCCGGAGCGTCGCGCGGTACTGCGGGCAGACTGCAAACCGGGTGAACAAGTGCGCATTCCGTTCCCGTTCGTTCTGCCGGAGACAGGGCTTGCCTGCATGACCGTTACCGCCATCCAGCGGGCTGCGCTGCCCGGCATCCCGGCGGGCTATGAAGCTGCCTTTGGGCAGGTATGGCACGACCACGCCGCCGCCCGGCTGACCCTGCCCGCCCCACAGCTGGTGGAGATGGACTGCAACATCGGCGTAAAGGGCGAGGGTTTCGAGTATATCTTTGGCCGCGGCAAGGGGCTGGTGTCCATCCGCTATAACGGCGTGCAGCTGCTGGACGATACCGTGCGCCCCAACTTCTGGCGTGCGCCCACCAACAACGATGAGGGCTGCGCAGAGCCGTTTGCATTTGCCTTCTGGAAAACCGCCGGTCTCTACGCCCGCTGCGATAACCTGACCGCTGAAACAAAGGGCGAATTTGTCACCGTCTGCGCGAGCTACACTCTGCCAGATGGGCAGACGCTGCCCATTGATTTTGCCATTGACGGCACAGGCCGCTGCGATATTACGATGACGTGGCAGGGCGCGCATACCGAGCTGCCGGAGTTCGGGCTGCTCTTCCCGCTGCGCCGGGAGCTGACCGAGGTCTCTTATCTGGGTCTTGGCCCCCGGGAGACCGCTGCCGACCGCACTGCAGGCGGCAAGATGGGCGCGTGGAACTACAACGTCCGGCAGGACTTTGCCCAGAACAGCCCGGTCTATCCGCAGGAGTGCGGCAGCCGTACCGGCGTGTACAGTGCAACTGTCACCGGCAGCGGATTGAACATAGGCATCGGCTTTGCAGGGGACAGCATGACCTTTTCGGCGCTGCCCTACACGCCCCATGAGCTGGAAAACGCCCGCCACCTCTACGAGCTGCCCCGGGACGACAATAAGACGGTCGTCCGCTGCGCTGCCTTCCAGCGCGGCGTTGGCGGCGATAATAGCTGGGGCGCAAAGCCCCATGCAGACGCCTGCTTTGCGGTGGAGAAGGGAACCTCGTTCCGTTTTACGATTCAAAAATAAAAATTTACTTGACTAAAGTGGTGGGAAATCATCGTGATACCCACCACTTTGGTCTTATTGCGAAACCGTAACGAGATAAAAATCAGTGCAACATATAAATAGTATATTGGCGATATGCAATCCAACGATGTAGCTGCTGCATTAAAAAGTTGAATTGCGGTATCCATGTTGTAGCGGCAGGAAAGCAGGTCCATCATAGTAGTGTCCTCCTGGACCTGGACTTGATTTTGGTGTGTGGCTACGCAAATCAATGCCGCCAAGAAGAAAAAGGCTGTAATTCTATAAAAAAACGGAAATCAGAGGAACAGATTAGGATTCTGCGCTCTGGTGGTCGATATCAAGAGACAAGCCGCCAACTTCACCGTGGATGGCCTTCATGTGGTAAGCGACATATTCGCGCGGATTGACACCGTAATTCTTTTTAAAGGAGCGGTAAAAGGCGTTATAATCAGAAAAACCGCATTTGGCCGGGATGGAAGAGATCGGCTCTTTTTTCATGAGCAGCCGTTTGGCTTCCAGCAGCCGCTGCTGGATGACATACTGGTAAAAGCTGATCTGCATATTCTGCTTGAACATGTGGGAAAAATTGTATTTATCAATGAAAAGCGCCTTTGCCACCGTGTCCAGTGAAAGATCGCCGCTGAGGTTCAAATCGATATAATGCAGGGCGTTGCTCAGGACGCTTGGCTTCTGCGCCTTGGCAAAAACGTGCTCCCGATTATATAAGGAACGGTTGATGCCAATGAGGATGCGGAGAATATCGGCCATGCCCTCACTGTGGTAACACAGGCTTTCCTCCCGGTAAGCGTGGGTCAGGGCTTCAAACTGCCCGAACCGGGCGCGGGAACTGTCCACACTATCCCGAATCAAAAATGTTTTTGCATGACCCGGACGGAGAAAGTAATCGATGTCCGGGTCGATCTTTTTCATGGTATCAAAAGCCGGAGGACTGAGCCACAACACATACCGCTCGTAGGGGATCTCAAAGTCCCGGAAGATGGGATGGTGCATAATGGCAGGTGGGATGATCAGCAGGTCTCCCGGTTTGAGCCGGAACATTTTGTCGTGGACGACATAATCCGCATTTCCGCTGACAAAGAGAAAAATTTCATAGAATTCATGGTAATGAGAAGCGACCGGGGGATAGCTGGCGTCCTTGTAATGGTCGATCTCAAAATCCGGCTCGGCCATGTAATGTTTATTGGTTTTGATGACTTTCACAGAAAAATACGTCCGGTCACAAAATTCTTTTGGGCTAG
>ENA-UESJ01000841-UESJ01000841.1-human-gut-metagenome-genome-assembly--contig:-NODE-841-length-15706-cov-9.013437_pt1 | contig 15706 bp, 14 predicted proteins | sample MGYA00243000_ERZ508001 | MGnify/ENA primary metagenome ERZ508001 (study PRJEB26167, sample SAMN06115479) | human gut metagenome | host: Homo sapiens | place: China:Chongqing | collected 2015-03-03... | reverse complement strand
GAGCAGGCCATGGGGATGAGCAGCAGCGAGCCGCCCGCAACGCCGGACGCGCCGCACGCGCCGAGCGCCGCCATGACCGACAGGATGATCGCGACGGGCAGCTGCACGGTGATGCCGAGCGTGTGCACCGCGGCGAGCGCCATGATCGTGATCGTGACGGCGGCGCCGGCCATGTTGATGGTCGCGCCGAGCGGGATGGACACGGAGTAAAACTCCTTATCCAGACCGAGGCTCTCACACAGGGACATGTTCACGGGGATGTTCGCGGCGGACGAGCGCGTGAAGAAAGCGGTCACGCCGCTCTCCTTGAGGCATTTGAACACCAGCGGATAGGGGTTCTTGCGCATGGCGATAAAGGCCATGACAGGGTTGACGACGAGCGCCGAGAACAGCATGCAGCCCACGAGCAGGAGCAGCAGCTTGCCGTACTCGGTGAAGATGGCCAGACCGCTCGTGGACACGGCCGTGAACACGAGGCCAAGAATGCCGAAGGGGGCGAGATTGATCACGAAGCGCACCGCCTTCGTGACGGCCTCGGAGGCGTCGGCGAGGAAGCGCTTGGTCGAATCCGCAGCGCCCTTGAACGCGAAGCCGAGCACGATGGCCCAGAACAGGATGCCGAGGAAGTTGCCGCTGACAATCGAGCCGATGGGATTGGAGACGATGTTGGTCAGCAGGTTCGTAAAGATCTCCGCGAAGCTCTCAGGTGCGCTGTCGGAGACGGCATCGGTCAGCGTGATGGTCACGGGGAAGAGGTAGCTTGCGACGACGGCGATGGCGGCCGCAAGGAACGTGGACACGAGGTAGAGCACGATGACGGTGCCGAACTGCTTGCCCATTTTCTCCTTGGACTGGGCGAGCGCGCTGATGATAAGCACAAACACGAGCAGCGGGGCGATCGCCTTGAGCGCGCCGACGAACAGTTTGCCGAGGATGCCGATGCCGGGGGCGGTCACGGCGGCGTTGGGGATCAGCAGGGCGAGCGCCGTGCCGATGGCCATGCCGATGACGATGCGCAGCACGAGGCTGACGCTGTTGTAGGCTTTGACGAGTTTCATTTCTTTCTTCTCTTTCCTTTTGCTGTTTTTGCGAGCGAGTCGCTTTAGCAGTTTAGCAAACAGCTGCAGCAATGTCAAGCAAAGGGTGCAAGTGCAGGAGATGACAAATCCTCAAAATATGGTTTCCCGGTCGGATGCGCGATGCGGAGCATTATTTTATCTGTTGATCACTTGAATACCCGATACACACATGATACAATCTGTCAAAACCTGAATTTATGAACAGCCGGCTGCGCACGGACAGGTCATATTAAAAATGAATGCATGGATTTGAAAAAGCCGGCCGTTGATCCTGCATAGGGTTCTGTGCGTATGCGATCGTGAGAGGAGATCTTATGAACAATATTCTTATGAACAATATAATAAAGATGGACGTGCTCGGGAGGACGATCGAGGCCCGGCTTACATGGCAAGGGAAAGACCTGCTTGTCACCGTGACAGGCGGGGATGCCGCACATATCGGCAGTGTTTCGGTGTGCCGGATGTGCAGCGGCGAGCCCCGGATCGAGAAAATTCTTCTGCCGGCACATCGCGACGATGTCATTAGCGACAAATTTGCGCAGGCACTGGCGCAAAGACTGAACACGACCGTATGTGTGGTGGGCGGGATTCATTTTGACGGCGTGTCAAAACAGGACATAGCAGAGATCGTGCAGGCAAGTGACGAAATGCTTGTGCGCATATTGGAGTCTTTTGATTGACAAAACGGCGGAAAGACGACAATAATAGAGCGAAACGGGAGCCTTAGAAAGACAGAGAGCCTGTTTCGCTCCTTTTCTTTTTCTCATTTGGTCGGATCGCTCGTCTTTTACTGTGCAAATAGCACGAAAATTTTTTCTCGGATTGTGTAAAAAGCAGAAAACTGCACAACCACCGTTTTGACAGCGAAAACGGCGGAAATGCCCCACAATGCCAATCGGCACTATGATATGCTTTTAACACAAGGAGAAATAGCCCAGGCGAAAACCAAATAAAAAAGAAAAAGGAGAGATTTATGGAATGAAAAACGATAAGGTCAAAAAATGGCTATGCCTCGTCCTGATCTTCGGCGGCTTCTTCATTCTGCGCAACTTCGTTCCCAGCGGACTGGATCAGGCCGGCTGGGACGGCTTCCTGGTTCTGTTCGTTGCAGTTCTGCTGTGGCTGACAGAGGCAGTCCCCATGGCTGTTACAGCGGTGTTTGTGCTGTTTTTCGGCGCATGGGTCGGCTTTGAAAAAGAGGCCAACATCCTCGCAAACTTCGCTTCTACCGGCCCGTTCTTTCTGCTTGCGGCGATGGTCATCGGCCAGATCTTTACCAAGGTTGGCCTTGGCCGCAGAATTTCACTTTACGTTTTGCCGATGTTCGGGAACAAAGCCAAGGCGGTGCTGCTGGCAGTCATGATGGGCACCTGCGTCGTCTCCATGTTCCTTGCGGACATTCCCACCGCGCTGGTGTTCTTCGGCCTGTGCGCGCCCATCCTTGAGCAGAACGGCTGTGAGCCGGGCAAGTCCAAATTCGGCAAGGCCATCATGCTTGGTATTCCGGTCGGCGCTGCCATCGGCGGCATCGGCACACCCGCAGGCAGCGGCATGAACGCCGTGACCATGTCCCTGCTCAAGAACATCTGCGGCGTTGAGATCAGCTTTGGCCAGTGGTCTCTCGTCGGCGTGCCGGTGGCCTTGGTCAGCATCGTGCTTGCATGGCTCATTCTCTGCTGGCTGTGCAAGCCCGAGATCGATATCGTGAAAGGGCTTGACTCTCTGAAAGAGGACCGCAAGAATGTGGGGCCGCTCAAGGGCGACGAGCTGAAGTTTACGATCGTTTTTGCAATCATGGTCGTACTGTGGTTCATCCCCAAGCAGACCGGTATTGATATGTACATGACTGCATGGGGCGGCATCTTTATCATGTCCCTGCCCGGCATGAATCTGGTCAACTGGAAAGAGGCCAGCACCAAGATCGACTGGTCTGCGTTCCTGATCTGCGGCGCTGCCACTGCGCTTGCAACCGTTGTTGCAAACCTCGGCACCGGTGCCTGGCTCAGCGGCATCCTCTCGAACCTCTTCCTGTCCAAGGTCGCCGGCATGGGCCTGATCGTGCTGCTCCTTGTGATCAATGTCATGATGGCCGTTGGCCATTATCCGATGCCTCAGGGCGTCTCTCTGGCCGGCCTTTGCCTGCCCGTTGTCGGCGCGCTGGCGGTCACCCTCGGCCTCAACCCGATCGTTGTCTGCCTGCCCGTCTGCATGTCCACCAGCATGCTGCTGCTCGTCCCGATCGATCCGACCTGCTTTACCACCTACTCCGGCGGTTACTGGAAGATCAAGGACATGATGAGTTCCGGCATTCTCATCACCATTGGCTACATTCTTGTTTCCTCGCTCTGGACTGCAGTGATCGCCGCTACCGGCGCGCTCGGCTGACAGCATTCTCTAACCGATCCTTCCGCCGGGCGTCCAACCGCCCGGCGGAAGAAATAAATAGTGAAGGTACAAACAGATATGGCGATACTTGACGAAGCGGATTACAGGATCCTGGACATCCTCCAGAAGGACGGAAGGATCACGTTCTCAGATCTGGCAGATCAGGTGAATCTGTCGCGTTCAGCCGTGCGCGAACGCATCAAAAACATGCAGGACAGCGGCATTATCCGCGGCTTCACGGCAATCATCGACGCAAAGGCTTACGAGAAGTTTGCGAGCGTCTATATGGACATCGAAGCGGAGCAGATGAAGATCAACGATGTTGCCAAGGAGCTCATGAAGCTCAACGAGATTGCAATTGTCTCCCAGCATACCGGCTCTACCGGGCTGCATGTGCATGCATACATCGACAGCGTTGACAAGGTGTCAAAATATCTGGAAGAAAATATATATACGATAGACGGCGTCAGAGGTGTGCATTTTGAACTTCTCGTACACCAATACAAAACAACCGCCTATCTTGCAAGATATTCAGAATAAGACAAAAGGCATCCACGATTAAAGGAGGAACTACGGTTATGTGGGAATTCAGATTCTATTCCCGCGGCGGTCAGGGCGCAGTCACTGCGGCCAAGATCCTGACCAATGCCGCCATTATTGAAGGTAAGTTTGCTCAGGCAATCCCCTCGTATGGGCAGGAACGCAAGGGCGCGCCGATCCACACCTACGGCCGCATCTCTGATGAGCCCATTGAGGTGAAGAGCTATGTCTATCGCCCGAACTGCGTCATCTGCTTTGACACCAGTCTCGAAGATGTCGGCATTGATATCACGGAGGGCATCCGCCCCGGATGCACCCTCGTCGTCAACTCTCCCGTGCCGGTGTACGAGGACGTTTTTGCCAAGGTCTGCAACATTGACGCGGACAAGCTGACACATGAGATCCTCGGCGAGGTTCCGCCCAATGTGGCAATGCTCGGCGCGCTGGTAAAGGCGACGGGCTGTGTCTCTATTGAAAGCCTTCTGCAGGCAATCAAAATCAAAATTCCGGGAAAGGCGGGTGAAAATAATGCAAAAGCTTGTGCAGCAGCGTATGAAAATGCTTGAGGGCATGCCTCGGCTGATCGGCCCCATGTCCGTGAAAATCTCCGATGTGCCCACCGGCACATGGCGCTATCATCGTCCGGTCATCCGCCACGACGACTGCGTTAAGTGCGGCATCTGCGCGGAATACTGCCCGTGCGGCGTTATTGAAAAAATCGACAACAAGATGGTCATTGATTATACATACTGCAAGGGCTGCGGCATCTGCACCGCCGAGTGCCCGAAAAAGGCCATTGATTTTGTACTGGAAGCTGACTGTGTAAAGGAGGGCAAATAATTATGGGTGTTATCAAGGCTCTTGACGGCAACGCCGCTATTGCCCACGGCGTTATGCGCTCCAAGGTTCAGCTCGTCGCCGCGTATCCGATCACGCCGCAGACGCCGATCGTCGAGACCATTGCGTCTCTGATCGACAAGAAGGAGTATGCGGCAACCTATATCACCGCCGAGTCTGAGCACTCCGCGATCAGCGCTGTGGTCGGTGCCGCCTCCACCGGCGTGCGCACCTTCACCGCCAGCGCATCCCACGGTCTGGCGCTCATGCACGAGCTGACCGGCACCTGCTCCGCATCCAGACTGCCCGCGGTCATGGCGGTCGTCAGCCGCGCCATCCCCGGTCCCATGGCACTTTGGTGCGACCACTCCGATATCATGACGCAGCGCGATCAGGGCTGGATCCAGATCTTCGCAAAAGACCCCCAGGAGGCGCTTGATTTCACGATGATCGCCTACCGCGTCAGCGAGGACGAGCGCGTGCTCATCCCGACCATGGTCGACATCGACGGCTTTTTCTGCTCGCACCTGACCGAGCCTGTCAATGTCCCGACCGAGGAGGAGGCAGAGCGCTTCGTAAAAGAATTCAAGCCCGTGAACGCACACCTGGATACCGATCTGCCCTATGCCATGAACAACCTGACCTCCCCCGCGATCTTCACGGAGATCAAGCGCTCTCAGGATCTCGGCATGCGCGCCGCCGCAGGCGTGATGGATGAGCGCTTCGAGGAATTCGGCGAGCTGTTCGGCAGAAAGTACGGCCGCATCATGTGCGACCACGTTGAGGACGCAGACACCGTCGTCCTGTGCATGGGCTCCATGTCCGGCACCGTGAAGCACGTCGTCAAGGAAATGCGCGCAGCAGGCCGCAAGGTCGGCATCTGCCGCGTGGTCGCCTTCCGTCCCTTCCCGGCGAAAGAAGTTGCCGAGGCACTCAAGGGCGTAAAGAACATCGCCGTCATCGACCGCGTTTCCGCAATGGGCAGCTTTGGCCCGCTCTATGAGGAAGTGCTCGCTGCCATGAATTACGGCGGCATCAAGGCAAACGCATACAGCTTCGTCGCCGGCCTCGGCGGACGCGACATCTGGGAGCAGACAGTCGAGAACGTCATCGACAAGGCAGAGGAGCTGGGCGCGAAGCAGGCCCCCTGCGAGGCGCCGATCTGGATCGATCTCAAGGAAGAGGAGGTAGTGTACAATGCCTGAACTTGATCTCGTAAGCAAAGGAATGACTACCTGCCAGGGCTGCGCGATGGAGCTCATCGCGAGATCCGCTCTGGAGGTGCTCGGCCCCAAGACCATCACCATGACGCCGCCGAGCTGCTCGGCGATCATCACCGGCAACGGTGACGAGACCGGCTGGGGCATCCCCTGCGTGCAGACCGTTCTGATGAGCCTGCCCGCTTTTGCCTCCGGCGTGTCCGAGGCGCTGAAGATCCAGGGCAAGAACGACGTCAACGTCATGGGTTACGCCGGCGATGGCGGCACGTTTGATATCGGCTTCCAGGCGCTGTCCGGCGCGATCGAGCGCGGTCACAAGGCAATTTATATCTGCTGCAACAACGAGGCATATATGAACACCGGCGGGCAGCGCTCCAGTGCGACCACCCTTGGTGCAACCACCAAAACTACGCCGACCGGCAAGAAGGAAGTCAGCAAGAATATCGACTTTATGCTTCTGCACACGCCCCTGGTATATCAGGCCACCGCATCTGTCGGCGACATCAAGGACTTCAAGCGCAAGGTCGCAAAGGCCGCGACGAAGGACGGCCCGTGCTTCATCCACGTCATGAGCCCCTGCCCCTCCGGCTGGAAATTCCCGACCGATCAGACCATTCAGATCGCGAAAAAGGCCATCAAAAGCGGCATGTGGCTGCTCTGGGAGCGTGAAGGCGGCAAGATCACCATCAACCGCAAGCCCACGGATTTTGACGCGATCCCCGAGTATCTGCACAGCCAGCACCGCTTCGATCGCCTTACGGACGAGCTTACCGAGCGCATTATCAACGACGCGAAGGCGCGCTATGATACGCTGCTCAAGCTTTCCGAGATCGACATCGTATAAAAACAGTATCCCATGGGCGCAGGCTGCCGCTGAAAGCAGCCTGCGCCTGATTTGCTAACAGCAGGAGGTCAAAAATGGCAAAGATAATTACAGCTGCTGAAGCTGCCGACCTGATCCGGGACGGAATGACGCTTGGCGTCAGCGGCTTCGGTGCTTTTGCGTCTCCGGACTGTGTGATGGAGGCAATGAGCCGAAAGTTCAAAGAGCAAAACACCCCGCGCGACCTGACGATCGTTTCCGGCGTTGCGCCCGGCGATTTTGTTGAGGATGGCTGCGGCCTGTCCAAAATCCGGGACGAGGGCATCATCAAGACGCTGATCGCCTCCCATCTGCGCATGTCCCCGGCGATCGGCAGGGCGTGCAGTGAAAACAAAATTGCCGCTTTCTCCATGCCGCTCGGCGTGTACGGTCAGCTTATGAACGCCATCGGCAGCAAGCGCCCCGGCATCATTACCCACGTCGGTCTCAACACCTATGCCGATCCCCGTCAGGACGGCTGCAAGATGAACGAGCTTGCAAAGGCCGACGGCAGAGAGCTGGTGGAGCTCATCCACGTTTCCGGGAAGGACTATCTTTTCTACAAAGCGTTCCACATTGATGCCTGCATCCTTCACGCGAGCTACGCGGATACCGAGGGCAACATCTCCCTTCAGAATGAGCCGGTTCACGGCGATTTGCTGGAGCTGGCGCTGGCGGTGCACAACAATGGCGGCATCGTCATCGTGGAGGTCAACTCCATCTGCGAGGCGGGCGCGCTGGACCCGCGGCATGTACTGATCCACAAGTCCTGTGTGGACTATATCGTGAAGGCTGAGGGCGAGAGCAATGTTGCGCTTGCGTATCATCCCGAGATGGTTGGTGATATCCGCGGGCTCGCGGGCGATGTTGCGCCGCTGCCCTTTGGCTATAAGAAGGTCATCGCCAGAAGAGCTGCCATGGAGCTCAAACGGGGCGCGCTTGTGAATCTCGGCATCGGCATTCCCGCCAGCGTTGCAAATGTCGCGAACGAGGAAGGCCTCAGCCGGGATGTCACGCTCTCCCTTGAGACGGGCGTTTTCGGCGGTGTACCGCTGGATGGTCCGCTGTTCGGCGCGGCCGTGAATCCGGACTCCATTTCCCGCTCTGCGGATACATTCAGTCTCTACGACGGCGGCGGTCTTGACATGACCGTGCTCGGCTGCGCAGAAGTGGACGCGACCGGAAACGTCAATGTTTCCAAGTTCTCCGGCCGCTGCGTCGGCCCCGGCGGTTTTGTCAATATCTCGCAGAACACCCCGAAGATCTGCTTTGCCTTTGCCTTCAACTCCGGAAAGTGCGACATTGGCGTCGAGGATGGCAAGCTGGTTATCCGCCGCGATGGGAGACCCGGCAAGTTTATCCCCAAGTGCGACCATATCACCTTCTCCTCGCAGTTTGCGCAGGATACCCATCAGGAGGTCCTGTTCATAACCGAACGCGCGGTATTCCGTCTGGTCGACCGCAGGATGATCCTCACCGAGATCGCACCCGGCGTTGACCTCCAGAAGGACATCCTTGATCAGATGGGCTTCGCGCCTGAGATCTCCCCCGAGCTCAGGTGCATGGACGAGCGGCTGTTCCGGCCGGAAAAGATGGGGCTTGCGTTCTGACATGAAGAAGATCATCGTTGGTATCAGCGCCGCAGACGGCGTGCAGATCGGTGTCAGGCTTCTGACGCTGCTGCGAGAGATCCCGGATGTGGAGACCCATCTGGTTATGAGCCGCAATGCAGACACGAACCTCCGTCTTGAGCTGGGCATGGGCCGCGCGGCGGCGGAAGCACTGGCCGACGTCTGCTATCTGCCGGAGGATCTGGCGGCGGCGATATCCAGCGGATCGTTTTATACCGACGGCATGATCGTCGCGCCGTGCAGTATGAAAACGCTCTCTGCCATCGCAAACGGTTATTCCGACTCGCTGCTGATCCGTGCGGCGGACGTATGCATCAAGGAGTGCCGCAAGGTGGTCCTGATGCCGCGCGAAATGCCGCTCAGCCGGATCCACCTGCGCAATATGAGCCTTGCGGCGGAGGCTGGGTGCGTCATCGTTCCGCCAATGCTGACCTTTTATAACGGCAGCAAAAGCGTGGACGACATGATAAACCACGCGCTCGGCAAGGCGCTTATGCAGTTTGGCATTGTGCTGCCCGGATTTCAGAGCTGGCGCGGCGGCCGTCTTTCAAAGGAGGACAAATAAGAATGGATCTGAAAGATTGCCTCAAAAAAATGGACGCGGCCGGCAGGCTCGCGCATGTGCACACCGAAGTGGACGCGGTGCATGAGCTGTCCGGCGTAGCTGCGAAGCTCGACGGCGGCAAGGCGGTCGTGTTCGAGCACGTGAAGGGCTATGATTATCCGGTATCCACTGGCATGTGGTGGAACCGCGAAAACGTTGCCGCGATTTTTGACCGCAGCGTGGATGCGCTTCCGGCTCTGTTTGCCGCGGCTGTCGGCTCCTTGCACCAAAACCCCGTGGCGCCCGTCGTCGTTGATGATGCGCCTGCGCAGCAGGTCACGATGCCGGAGGTCGACCTCGGGCGCATCCCGGTGCCGACGCATGCGCTCAAAGACGGCGGCCCCTATTTTTCCAACTGCATCATCGTCGCCAAGGACCCGGACACCGGCGTCCGAAACACGTCGATACACCGTCTGATGGTCACAGGCAAGGACCGCCTCGGCCTGCTGATGGACATGGGCCGGCATCTGAGAAATTATTATGAGCGTGCGGAGGCGAAGGGCGAGCCGCTGGAGATCACCATCAACAACGGTCTGCATCCGGCATATTTCGTCGCGGCGACCACGCCGAGCTCCGCTGCTCCCATCGATGTGGATGAGCTTGCAGTCGCGTCCTATCTGCTGGGCGAGCCGGCACGGCTGTGCCGCAGCAAGACGGTTTCCGTCGAGGGGCTTGCGGATGCACAGATGATCATGGAGGCTGAGATCCTCCCGTATGTACGCGAACCGGAAGGCCCGTTCGGCGAGGTCAGCGGCTACTATGCCAGCCGCGATGATCGCTGGGTCGTGCATGTCAAGGCAATCACCATGCAGACCGCCCCCGTGATCCATATGCTGCATCCCGGCCGCGAGGTCTGGATCGGTCAGGGGCTGAGTGTGGAGTCGAATCTGTTCCAGACGATCAGCAAACAGGTGCCGGGGCTGAAGAAAGTGTACATGACGCCCGGCGGCAGCCATTATCATGTTATTCTCCAGATCGATCCGCCCAACAACGGTATGGCGAAAAATGCGATCCTTGCAGCGTTTGCGGCGTTCCCCGATCTGCAAATGGTCACCGCCGTCAACAGTGATATCGATATATATGACCCCGAGCAGATCGAGCGTGCGATGGTCACGCGCTGCGACCCGGCCAAGGATATCATCATCATTCCCGGGGCGTTCGGACATGAGCTGAACCCTGTCGTCAAGGACAACCTTGCAGCAAAGATGGGCTTCGACTGTACGTATCCCGTGCCGAAGCCGGAATCCTATACGCTCGTGAGCTTTCAGGACGTCGATATCGGCAAGTATGATATCGAGTAGCTTCCTGGAATCTGGCGCTTGCCTCGGCAAGCCCTCTGCTTCTGCAGCGCAATATCTCCGCATCGTCTGATGGCGAATCGACGGTTGTCTGCTGCGGGAAGGCTTTGATCGGCAGGCCAATACCGTTCCCGGATTGCTTTTACAATAAAATGAGCGCAGGAATATTCCTGCGCTCATTTCAGTCTGTCAAAGAACACAGCCTTAGATCAAGGCGGAGCCGTTCCGGCTCCATGTTGCTAACTTTTTCAGATTTTCTATTTTCCTCAGCGGGTGATCCTTTGGTACAAGCGGATCTATATCCACCATTACCACGTCTCGTCGGTTATCACAAAGCCGCTCCTCGCAAAAGAGCGGCCGCACAAATCTCCGGGCAAGATCCGCCGCAGCGGCGTCAGCGCACGGACAGCGTCAGAAGCGGCCGCTCGCCCCCGAGCGCGTGCGAAAGGTGCTGCGCCAGCGCCTGACGGACGCGGGCATAGTTGGCGCGGCTGAGCGGGACGCACGCGCCGCTGCGCAGCACGACACACGTGCGCCGCAGCTCCTTGACATAGCTGAGATTGACCAGAAAGCTGCAGTGCGTCTGCACAAACTCCGCGGGATCGAGCCGCCCATAGATCTCGTTGAGCTTTTCCGAGCACGTCACGGTGCGCGTCGTCATGACGATCTTCGTCTGGCGCTGCGCATGCTCGCAGTACAGGATCTCGCGCATGGACAGCACATGGCGCGTCGCGCGCGAGCCCACGATCAGGCAGGGCCCAAGCTCCCCGCCGCACGGACGCAGCACAAAGCGCAGGGCGGCGCTCAGGCGCGTCTCCATCTCGAGCTTGCAGACAAAGTAATCCGGGTCGCACTCGAACACGTCCAGCGCCGCCAGCGGATCTGCCGACAGGAAGATCAGCTTCGTCTGCGGGCTCGTGAGGCGCAGGTCCCGGAAAAAGCGCAAATACTGCTCCCGCGTCTGCCGGTCGGAAATATCCGCCAGCACAACGTCGTAGTACGCACACCCGCCGTCGGACGTCATCGACTCCGGCGCGTAGAATTCATCCACACACGCGCGCACCCCATTGGCGTCCAGCTCGCGGCAGAGGATCTCTCTCGCCGTGTGCCGCCAGATCGTGCTGGGGTCCACGATACATATGTTCAATACTTCGGCCACTTGTGATCTCTCTCCCTCTCGCGGAGCAGCGCGCCGCGCGCTCCGTTCCTTCATGGGAGAAATATAGCATTTCGGCCGCGAATTTACATGCGCTCTGCACAATCGGCATATTTCCGCGCAGAAATAACACATTTTTGCGCGCCAAAACAAAAGGGCTCCGGCCGAAGCCGGAGCCCCTCGTATGTCAAAGGTCAAAACACCCCGCAGCCTTTCGCCAATGGCGCGGCGAAAGAAAGTCCGATCATTTTCTTCGGCGACATGTGCGGCGAAGAAAATACTTCTCAGGCTGCAAGCGTGGAATTTGTGCGCCGACGGCGCACAAATTATGCGCGCAGCAGACTGCAGCCTTTTTGTCGGGAAATCGCAAGCGATTTCCCGACAAATGAAAAAGGCTCCGGCCGAAGCCGGAGCCTTTTCGGATCCGTATCTGCAATTACGTGTGCGCGGGTACGGCAGGTGCCCCAGCAGCGGCCGCACGGAGCAGGAGCGTGACGGTGTAGGTATCGTTTTCGCACGTGTGCCGGAAGCTGCCGTCGTACTTCGCGGCGAGGCTGCCCAGCACACGAAAGCCCACCCCGCGCTCCAGCTCCGGGATGCGCCGGGGCTTTTTGCCCTGCGGCTGCCGGGGGCGGACGGGGTTCGACTCCTGAATGACCACGTAGCCCTTGTCCATGTGCGCGCGCAGCGTGATCTGCGCGTCCGGGATGCCGCTGCAGGCTTCCAAGGCGTTGTCGAGCAGGTTGCCGAAGGCGACGATGAGGTCGGTGTTCGACACCGGCAGCTCCACCGGCAGCGACACATCCGCCCGCACCGGGACGCCCTTTGCCTGCGCATCCTGCACACGCGTATACAAAAACGCGTCCACGACCGGGTTGCGGCAGGCGCCGAGGCGGGAGCTGTACGTCTGCGCCGGCAGCAGCTGCTCGGAATACTCCGAGGCGGCCTGCAGGTTGCCCGCCTCCAGGAGCGCATGGATGGTGTTCAGATGGTGGGCGATGTCATGGCGCATGGCGCGGATCTGCTCGTACTGCGCGGTGAGGTCGCGGTAGTGCGCGAGCTGCGCGTCAAGCTGGCGCTCCAGCAGCTCGTTTTCCACCTCGAGCTGCACGCGCTGCTCGGTGCGCACCATGGTGCGGTAGAGCAGGATATCAGACACGAGAAACAGCACCGACATGATCAGGATCACGGGGATGTAGTCATACCGCGGCGGCGTGAACACGAGCGTCAGGAGCGACGCCTCGCAGACCATCTGCGTGATCGGAAACGCGGAAAAGACCAGCAGCTGCCGGCCGGAGAGGTTGTTTTTCGAGCGCGTGAAGATGAGGCTGATGAGCATCAGCCCGAGCGCCAGCACCGGCAGAAACGTCACGCCGTAGATGAGCGCGCGCGGGTCTGCCCAGATGGAGATATTGTCGTTCATATGCAGGTCGATCATCAGCGGCGCGAACATCAGCTCCATAAGCAGCGAGCCCGCAAGCTCCGCCGCGACCGCGAGCAGCTTTCGCCCCGGCCTGCCGCGAAAGAGCAAAAACGCCATCGCCAGCGAGCACAGCGGGAACATCAGCGCGCGCAGCTGTCCCACCGTGGTCAGCAGCAGCGTCGCCGCCATGTACGCCGCGCCGATGAGCGCGGCGAGCAGCACCGTCACCCAGACGCGAAAGCGCGGCCCGTCGAGCACGCGCCACAAAAAGGCCGCCCACATCGCGATCGCGCAGGCGTTGAAAAACAGGTCGGCGACATAGCCGTTGTATGCCAAAGCGTTGTTCCCTCCTTATCCGGCGCGCAGCGAGAGCGTGACGGTGTAGGTATCGTTTTCGCACGTGTGCCGGAAGCTGCCGTCGTACTTCTCAGCGAGGCCGCTGAGCACGCGAAAGCCCACCCCGCGCTCCAGCTCCGGGATGCGCCGGGGCTTCTTGCCCTGCGGCTGCCGGGGGCGGACGGGGTTCGACTCCTGAATGACCACGTAGCCCTTGTCCATGTGCGCGCGCAGCGTGATCTGCGCGTCCGGAATGCCGCTGCAGGCTTCGAGCGCATTGTCGAGCAGGTTGCCGAAGGCGACGATGAGGTCGGTGTTCGACACCGGCAGCTCCACCGGCAGCGACACGTCCGCCCGCACCGGGACGCCGCGCAGCTCGGCCTCCTGCGTGCGCGTATACAAAAACGCGTCCACGACCGGATTGCGGCAGCTGCCGAGACGGGAGCTGTACGTCTGCGCCGGCAGCAGCTGCTCGGAATACTCCGAGGCGGCCTGCAGGTTGCCCGCCTGCAGGAGCGCATGGATGGTGTTCAGATGGTGCGAGATGTCATGGCGCATGGCGCGGATCTGCTCGTACTGCGCGGTGAGATCGCCGTAGTGCGCGAGCTGCGCGTCGAGCTGCGACTCCAGCAGCTCGTTTTCCACCTCGAGCTGCACGCGCTGCTCGGTGCGCACCATGGTGCGAAAGAGCAGCACATCGGACACCAGAAACAGCGCCGTCACGACCAGCAGCACCGACGTGTACTCATACCGCGGCGGATAGAAGATGAGCGCCTGAATGGCGGCGGCGCAAAGGATCTGCGTGACCGGAAAGGCGGAGAAAACCAGCAGCTGCCGGCCGGAGAGGTTATTCCGCGCGCGCAGAAACGGCAGGCTGACCACCAGCAGCACCAGCGCCAGAAACAGCAGGAACACCCCGCCGTAGAGCACCGCGTGCGGGTCTGCCCAGACAGCATACTGCGCGTCCATCTGCAAGTCCGCCGCCCGTATGGCGACGGCGGAAAACAGCATCTCCACCAGCACCGACGCAGTCAGCTCCGCCGCGACCGCCAGCAGCTTTCGCCCCGGCTTGCCGTAAAAGAGCAGAAACGCCAGCGCCAGCGCCCCCGTCGGATACAGCAGCAGGCGCAGCGCGCTGCCCGCCGTCGTCAGCAGCAGCACCGGCAGCAGGTAGGCGGCATCGATCACGAGCGTGAGCAGCGCCGTGCCCCACCACGAAAAACGCGGCCCGTCGAGCACGCGCCACAAAAATATGCACCACGCCGCCACGACGCCGGTGTTGAACAAAAAGTCCGCCCAGAAACCGTTATACGCCATCGGCTGCGCCCTCCGGTACATCCAGCCGCGCGGTGCGCCCGGCCAGCAGCCGGAAAAACGCCTCGCGCGCATTCTTGCGATACGAACGGCTGATGGGCACGCGCGTGCCGTCGCTCAGGCAGAAGGTCTCGTGCTCCATGCCAACGATCGCCCGGCAGTTGACCCAGAAGCTCTGGTGGCAGCGGATGAACTCCGCCGCAACATCGCCCGCAAGCAGGGCCTGCGGGCTCTGCGTCGTCTCAAGATCGCCGTCGGTGGTGTGCACGAGCATCTTGTGCAGCGAGCGCTCAAGATACAGCACCGTGTCGAGCCCGACGCGCTGATAGCTGCCGCCGCGCCGGACAGTGAGCGCCTTTTCCGACGAGAGTGCGCCCAGCGCCTTGCGCAGCGCGACCGGCAGGCGCGCCGCCTCGTCCGACTTGAGCACGTAGTAGATGTGCTCGGCCTCATACGCATCCATGAGATAGCCCGCGTAGCTCGACAGGAAGATCACGCGGCAGGCGGGCGCGAGGCGGTTGATCTCCTTGGCGAGGGTGATGCCGTCCATGTCGCCCATGCAGATGTCCAGCACGGCGATGTCCGGCCGGTAGCCGTCCTCGGCAAGCATAGCCAGCATGGCGGGTGCATTTTCAAATGTTTTAAGCTGATGCGGCGTGTCACCCAGCGCCGCGCGCAGGATATCCACGGTCTGCCTCAGGCAGACAGCCTCATCATCACACACTGCAAGTTGAAGCATCGGTTCGACTCCTTGTCCGGATTTGCAGAAAAAGTCATGGACGATACCGTTATTGTATACCAGAAACAAGAATGTTGCAAGTAGGTGGCAAAAAATGACCGCGCAGCGCCCAGGCTTGACATCGGCGCACGGAAGGATTAAGGTGGACAAAACATCCGCCGCGGCTGCGGCCGCGCGCATCGGAAAGGGAAATGCTCCATGTCTGCATGGAGCCCATTTTAGAAGTGAAAGGAATGAGGTTATGGAGCTTTATACGAACGCCAGATTCATCTCCTGCGAAAA
>ENA-UESJ01000836-UESJ01000836.1-human-gut-metagenome-genome-assembly--contig:-NODE-836-length-15801-cov-10.561944_pt1 | contig 15801 bp, 15 predicted proteins | sample MGYA00243000_ERZ508001 | MGnify/ENA primary metagenome ERZ508001 (study PRJEB26167, sample SAMN06115479) | human gut metagenome | host: Homo sapiens | place: China:Chongqing | collected 2015-03-03... | reverse complement strand
GCCATCAAGATTAAATGCTAGAAGAAAAATAATGAATAAAACAAACAAAGTAAAAGACGAAAAAGGTAAAAACATAAATTAAAAATATTAGCTATAATTCTTCTAGTTATAGTTGGAGTAATAGAAACAGGAATATATCTGTTTTTCAAAACAGACTTATTTCAAGAATATAAAGAATTATGGGTACAAACTGCAATGACAACAATGAATCATCAATATTTAGCAACATGGTTTTTATCTGAAAATGAAATAAATGCAATTATGGCTAAGCTTGAGGTACAAAATAATGAAAATTCAGATATAAATGCAATAAATATAGAAAATATTGAAGAGGAAAAAAAGAAAAATAAAATAACGGTAGAAAAAATTACAGGAAAGACATATGTGCGGTTATGTTATGCAAATTACCGACTGTACAAAAGTTAAATATGTAGACGGAAGAAAGAAAAGTCAAGGAACAAATAGAAAAATATCAGAAAAAGTAAATTACATTAATGAGATAAGAATAGAATTGGAATTATTACAGGATAAAGTGTCTGGGAAAAATAATAAGAATGTGATTGCATCTTTATGTAGAAAAGTTAGGTTCAGTGATCCAATGAGTTCTGAAAAATTGTCAACACTAGAAAAAGAAATATTGGATCTTGTGAAAGAAATATCAGATATGGATGAAAAAACGATGCCAACAAAGTTGGATGAAATTAGCAGAAAAATTGATGAACGAAATAAACGATGCTTGATGAAGTGAGGTATGACATATGGCAGATATGGGAACAAGAGAGGCAGCAGAAAAGTGGGGATATACGCAGGAAACGATAAGAAGGTGGTGTGCGGACGGAAAAATAGAGAATGCAACACAAGATAAAAAAGGATCACCTTGGCATATACCGAAAAATGCAAAATGTCCAAGAAGAATAAAATGCAATGAACATTAAGGAGGAAATAGTTTATGAAACAGTTAGTGTGTGAAATGTGTGGAAGTACAGATCTTCTGAAAGAGGAAGGTGTATTTGTGTGTCAAAGTTGTGGCTGCAAATATTCCGTAGAAGAAGCTAAGAAGATGATGGTTGAAGTAGAGGGAGCTGTGACTGTCCAAAATGCAGCACAGTTGGACAATCTTCTCAAATTGGCACATAGTTCGTTTGAGTCAAAGAATTACGAGAAGGCAGAAGATTTTTGTAATCAGGTACTTGCTATGGATGATAAAAATTTTGATGCGTGGAAATTGAAGGGTGAAGCGATTAATTATCAAATCAATTCCAATAACCAGAGAATCGAAGAGGTTTATAATTGTATTATGACCGCATATAGAGTTCTTGATGAGGAAAAGAAGGAACAGGAAAAATATGATATTTTTATGTTACTTAATATGTGTCTTAAGGGAGAAGTTTATTTTTGGTTACAGCAATTTGAGGCAAATAGACCAACGGATTATGCATTGAAAAGAGCAAAAAATGCATATGTTGATTCGTACAATAAGATGAAAGCTGCGTTAGAAGAACTTGGCTTTTTGGAAGAACCGAAGCAAGGGCTTTTATTTGCCTTTGACAATTATTTTATTGGGAAATGCAATAAATTTTGTTTGTCTACATGGAAAAGTACAGTGGCTTATAATTATTATCGAAACTATATGGGCAAAGGGGTGGATCCGTTTAGTTCATTGCCGAAGATACGATATCATGCTGATGAATATAGACCAACTAAAGCAATATGGGACACATTTATAAAGGAAGCAGATAATGTGATAGATCTGTTAAAGTTTGCGGAAAAACAAATTAATGATAATACAAATCCGGAAGTTGTGGAAGCAATTTTTTCCAATATTGTCTCTTTTCAAGAGTGTGTTATTCCGGCATGCAGTTGGAATGTTGTGTGGATGAATTATGTGGGATCATATATGTGGGACAGAGAATGGCATTTAACAGATAAGGCAAAAGAAAATAGACGAAACACAATAAATAGCTATTTGGAAAAGAAACATAGAATTCCAGAACGACTTAGAAAAATTCAGGCGGCTCAAAAAGAGAAAAAAAGACAAGAAAAAATAGAAAAATATTGGCAGGAACACCAGGAGGAAAAAAGGGCATTGGATGATGAGCAGGAAGATATTAGAAAAAAATTAGAAGAGTTAAAGGAAAAAATTACTGCAATTGATAATGCCAATGCGGATAAATTAGAAGAACTTTATTCAGAAAAAAATAGATTATTGCCGTGTGAAGAAGCGGTACAGAAACAGGAAGATGTTATACGTGCTCTTGAAAAAAAACGTCAGAAATGTGGTTTGTTTCAAGGTAAAATGAAACAAGAGATTGTGACGCAAATAGATCAACAGGAAGAACCGAAATTAAAGGAATTAAAAATTCAGGCAGCTGCAGAAAAAAAAGAACATCAGGAGCGTATTGATGTTGAAATAAATGTATTGAAACGGGATGGAAAGGAATTTCGTGATCAATTCGCAAAACTCAAGAAACGCGAGCAAGAGATAACACAAGAATTAACGAAGGAACGATAGAAGATATACTTTATTATAATTACATAAGATACTTTTACTAAACTTGGTAGAAATTACCAACAGCATCGTTTTATGTTCGACAACAGTCATTTTGAAAGAGGCATATTTTGTCAAAGTATCGAAAAAAGCACGGCAAAAACAGCAGAACGGAGAAAAGTGGAAAATGAGCTGGATTCTGTCGACATGACAAAGGAGGTATGCTATACTCCATGCAAAGTATAAAATGACTTGATGAAAGGCGGTGGAAGGATGGAGAATATGACAGAACAAGAATTGATTATCGGGCTTATTGATAAATATGTAGATTTACAGCGTATTAAAAAGGAAAATAAGAATACGCCGAATGAAGAATTAGAATATCAAATTAGGGCAACAACAGTAAAATTATCTTCGATGGGGGTTAATGTAGAAGATTTAACATTATAATGAATAGGCAGAGGGGCAGACAGAGAAAATTGTCTGCTCTTTTGTTGTAGGTATTATGAAAAGCACTAAAACTATGGAAGCTTCTTTTTTCAATGCTTTTAATACGGGCCAAATACAACAGGAAAACGTTTAACAGCAGGGAGAATTTCCAAAGTTTCAGAATCTTCCTGCCACTTTCAATCAGACAGGAGGAAATGGATGGGAGTAAAGGACATTACAGCCAATGCTTTTTTGGCGGACAACAAGAGATTTGCCGATGTGTGTAATTATTATCTGTACAATGGAGAGGATGTGATTCGACCGGAGGAACTGCTGGAACAGGATGCCAGAGAGATATAGAGTATACTGGGGAGCAGATCCATGGGATGGACCGAGAAGCCTGCATGAAATGCTGTGGGATGAGACAGATGGATAAATTGGAAACGATGAACTTCGATTTGTCTCTGATTACAGGATGAATCTGGTCATTCCGTCAGAGATCACGGATTTTCATAAGTTTCGTACTTCGGTTGGAACTGTACTGGAATTATTAAAGTATTCTAAAGATAATAAGAATATGGAAGAACTGGTTCAGATGCATCAGTCGAAAGGAAATCTGGAAGCGGATGCAGTGCAGGTTATTAATCATTTTTCAAATCTTAAGCTTAATGTAGAAAAAAAGAAGGGAGAGATCAGTATGTGGAAAGCATGGGAAGATCAAAAAATGGAGGGAGTTATGGAGGGACGCCGGGAGGGCGCTCTGGAAAGCAAAATACAGCTTGTCATTAAGAAAATTTCAAAGGGGATGTCTGTTTCGCAGATTGCCGATATTCTGGAGGAGGAAGAAGAGTCAGTTCAGCGGATCTGTGATATTGCTGCCGGCATGGCACCGAATTATGACATTGTAAAGATACGTGAGGAGCTTGAACGTGAGGAGAAAACGGCGTAAGGATTCCGGGAGGTGTTCCGGTTATTTACAAAACACTGCATCATAATAAAAAATTAAGACACTTTCAGCCATCCGTCTGATATATTTAATTGTACGCATATTTGCCATATTTTGACATACGCAAAATGCAATGTTACCATAATACATCAGGGATGAGTGAGGAAAAGTGAGAGAAAATGGATATTGCTTTGGCTGTATGAAACCGCTGGATCAGGAGGGGAGATGTCCGGCATGTGGTTTTGACAGAAAAAAATATCAGAGCAGAGGGTACCATCTGCCCTTGGGGAGTGTCTTGGATCATGGAGAGTATCTGATCGGAAAGGTGCTTGGAGAGGGCGGCTTTGGCATTACATATATCGGACTGTATAAGACACTGATGATACCGGTTACGATCAAGGAGTTTTTCCCGAAGGGATTGGTTCGTCGGAAGTATAGTCAGTCGGAGCAGTCCCATCTTGTCAGACCTGTTTCAGCGAAGTCGGAGGAGATGTTCAGGCAGGGAAAGAGAGATTTCCTGCAGGAAGCGCGGGTGTTGTCGAGGTTTGGCAATCTGGATGGAATTACACGTACCAGAAGCTTTTTTGAAGAGAATGGAACAGCATATCTGGTGTTAGATTATCTGGAGGGAGTCAGTGTCAGAGATTATGTTGCCGTGAATGGGAGGATGACCCCGGCAATCTGTTGGCAGATCCTTAAGAATCCAATGAAAGCGCTATGCAGACTTCATGAGAATGATATGGTACATCAGGATATCAGCCCGGACAATATCATGATCAATACCTCGGGAAAGGGAACACTCATTGACTTTGGAACCGTGTGGAGTGCCGGTGAGCTTAGTGATAACGAAGAGTTGGCAATCTACAAACGCAGCTACTCTGCGTATGAACAGCTTGAAAAGCATGGACAGAGAGGCCCGTGGACAGACGTTTACGGACTGTGTGCGACTATCTATTACATGCTGACAGGGGAGAAACCATTAGATGCGACGGAACGGATCTATGAGGATACACTCCCGAGACTGAGTCGGATGGGCGTGACGCTTGATGACGAAGTGGAGAAGCTGATAATGCAGGGACTTGTCATCGAGTCTGCAGATCGCCTGCAAAGTGTGGATGAACTGTATCAGGCACTGTATCATGATTCATTGATTGCTTTTCCGGTTATGATGCAGCAGGAGACGAAAGTGAGTTCTTTTCGATGGGGCGGCAGGCAGGGAAGAAGTTGTACGCTGACGAGTCAGATGGAGAGGAAACTTGACAGAATGGATGCCAGACGTCGGAAACGCAAATGGTATCCGGTTATTTTTGGAATCGCAGCGGCGGGAGTGTTGTTCCTGTTTGCTATGTATATGATCAACGGATGATACGGGTTTCACAGAACGAAGGGAAGCAGTATACCAGAGAGGGAGGGGGATTTGATGACTTCGGATCCAAATAGTACCAGAAGTATTGCCAAACAGTTTGCAGAGGAGAATAGGACAGATCATTTCGATGGCTTTGATGGATATATGACCAGGAAGCTTTTTCAGATTCCGGTGGATGACTGGCGGGCAATGGAAACTAAGCAGAGAAATAAATATCGAGAGAAGGCGTATCATCAGTTAAGCGGTAAACTCGGCAAAACCAAGTTTATTTCGCGACCGACTCTGCGCCGATGGTTTGGTCTCGATGGAGAACTTGTTTTTCCAAAGAGAATACAGATTTTGGATTTTTCGCTGCTTCTTGGCTATACGGAAGAAGAGATGCAGGATTGCCTGAGGAAGGGGATCTATGAGCCGGGAGTCCAGATCAATGATTATCAGGAAGTGATCTATTTGTATTGTGCGGCCAATGGGTTCAGTCTTGGCAAATGTCAGGATATGATCCGGTTGTTTGAGCAGGCGGTCAATCAGGGTGCGGCACTGGAGCAGAAGAGTCATACCGATCTCTTATGGAAGATGTACCAGATCAATAAAATAAAGACACCGGCACGTTTTCTGTCGTGGATGGTGGAAAATTCAGTCATGTTTAAAGGCTACAGTATGATGAGTCTGAAGGTTTTCAGAGAGTACCGGGAGAAGATCATTCATTATGTACAGAAGGATATGCGGCAGCAGCTCAAGGAATGTCTGGAGGAGACGGATTTTGCGGAATGGTCTGCCGAACACGGATATTCCGAGCCGGATTATGATGCAGGGGTTGTCCAGTATATTAAGAACAAGCGTCGCCGGAAGAATCCCGGACTATCCGAGGATGAACTGGATATGATACAACAGCTTCATCTGCAAGCGTATTCCAAGATGGAAAAGAATGCGGTGATGCTGCGCGAGTTATATGCGGCGGTGTTGATGACGGATGATCAGAGAGATAAGGGACGCAGGATCTCTTTTACGAGGAAGGCAGAGTCTCTGGGCAGGGAGCTCCATTTTATGACGGACGATTATGTATCCAAGCTTTTGACGGTAGCGCAGCAGAAGGAAAAGCTGTTCCGGATATCTGTGCAGCAGGCAAAGAGCGGAGATGCAAAGCTGTTGACCATGAAGAAGAGCCAGAAGCAGCGCTGCCGTCTTGTACAGCGCTCGGATATTCTTCCTATGGTACAGTATGTGGCGGCACGGCATTATATGGAGATGCAGAAAACAGAGGAGGAATATTCTTCGGTGGATGCCAGACAGCTCTTTGTGAATATGGCGGCGGAGGTATTGAAACGCTGCGATATGGCTCCGCTGGACAAACATTACCGTCTGGATCATATACTGCTTTCGTGTTTTGAAACAGGAGAGGTTTCCTATATGTCAGAGCTGTTAGAGATTGTCATGGAATTGATATAGGTTCTTATTCATGCAGCTTTTTCCGGAAAACGAAATGAAATATTTCAGTAATAACAGTAATAAAAGAATGCATTTCAGGCAGGGAGCGTTGATTTTATCCCTGCCTTGTTGAATTTATCCGGTGGGAATGGTATGATTGTGACGTATTCGAAAGTGGCAGAGCAGAGAAATGAGGAATGCTTGGTCGGCAGCCTGGAGCTTGTGGGCTGACAGCCGGGAAAGGAATGAATATTTATATGAGAGTAGGAATGGGTTATGATGTTCACCGTCTTGTGGAGGGGCGTGACCTGATCATGGGCGGCGTAAAGATACCATATGAAAAGGGACTGGATGGTCATTCGGATGCAGATGTGCTTTTGCATGCGATCATGGATGCGCTTCTCGGGGCAGCAGCGCTGGGGGACATCGGAAAGCATTTTCCGGATACGGATCCGACATATGAGGGAGCTTCCAGCGTGAAGCTGCTTGAGCATGTAGGCGGACTGATCGAGGAGGAGGGTTATCTGATCAGCAATATTGATGCGACGATCATTGCACAGCGCCCGAAAATGAGAGATTATATCGATACGATGCGGGAGAATATTGCAAAGACGCTCGGACTTGAGATAAATCAGGTCAATGTCAAAGCAACGACAGAAGAAGGTCTTGGATTTACCGGAGAGGGAGCCGGTATTTCTTCACAGGCTGTATGCTGTTTGGAGCCGATTTATGATAATGCGGGGCTGGTATCCTCCATTGATGGAACGGCACAGGAGATTCCACAGGCACCGGCAGGCTGCAGCGGCGGCTGCGGGGCATGTCCGTCTGCCGCACAGTGCGGAAAGAGCGTATAAATCAGTACAATGATGCGGATATGCAATACTGCAGCTTCGCATTATGATTTCGCATAATACAGAGAATTAATCATTGAAATTTAAAATGCAACATTCGGAAAATATACAAATAAGGAGACAATAAATATGTGGATAGCAGATGGTTGGAAGGATTATGAAGTGATCGATACTTCAGCGGGCGAGAAGCTGGAACGCTGGGGCGATTATATTTTGCTGCGCCCGGATCCGCAGGTGATATGGGATACCCCGCGCAGAGATAAGAAATGGCATAAGCTGAATGCACATTATCATAGAAGCAGCCGTGGCGGCGGTGAGTGGGAATTTTTTGACTTGCCAAAGACATGGCAGATTTCTTATAAGAATCTGACGTTCCGACTGCAGCCATTCCAATTCAAGCATACGGGACTTTTCCCGGAGCAGGCAGTCAACTGGGACTGGTTCGGGGACAAGATCCGTCAGGCAAACCGCCCGGTTAAGGTGCTGAATCTGTTTGCATATACGGGTGGAGCGACACTGGCAGCAGCCGATGCAGGTGCCGGTGTGACACATGTGGATGCGTCCAAGGGCATGGTTACATGGGCGAAGGAGAATGCACAGGTGTCCGGATTATCGGACAGACCGATCCGCTGGCTGGTGGATGACTGCGTGAAGTTTGTTGAGAGAGAGATCCGCAGAGGCAATCATTACGATGGCATTATCATGGATCCGCCATCTTACGGAAGAGGACCAAAGGGTGAAATCTGGAAGATCGAGGAGAAGATTTTTCCGTTCATTGAACTGTGCACACAGATTCTTTCCGATGAGCCATTGTTCTTCCTGGTGAATTCCTATACTACCGGACTTCAGCCGGCGGTATTGACTTATATGCTGGAGACTGCTTTGGTATCAAAGCTTGGCGGTCATGTTGAGGCACAGGAGATCGGATTGCCGGTAAGCTCCAACGGTCTTATTCTTCCTTGTGGGGCATCCGGACGATGGACGATGTAAATAATGCTTCTGAGCTTGCAGGCTATTATAACGGGCAGAAGCACAGGTCATGGGCGTATCGGAGTATGGCCGGAGATTGACTGCCTATAAGGAAAATGCTATAATTATACGGTTAATGGAATTGTGAAGAAGAGGTCTTAAAGCATGAACCATCAAATCAAACTGACCGGCAATCTGAAGACATATCTGAGATGGCCGGTGATGCTGTCACTGCTATGGGCGGTGGCAACCATTCATATATATGTGGTTGATCGAAAAGCCGGATATTGTGTGGCAGGCTACACGCTGGCTTATTTTGTCGTTGCCATGATGCTGCGTCTGTCCGGAAGAAAGAAGCTGCAGCAGGATCTGATCCGGTTTGCACAGAGTTATGGACGGCTTCAGATGAAGATGATGAAGGAAATGGCGGTTCCTTTTGCTGTTCTGAATGTAGAGGGACACCTTCTGTGGGGCAATGACGAGTTTTTGGACGTTGCTGTTAATAAGAAGGCAGCCAGACGTAATATTGCCAATATCTTCCCGGAGATCACACTGGATCGGCTGCCGGAGGCGGCACAGGGTGATGTGGTACTGAGAGTGACCAGAGAGGATAAGACGTTCCGTGCCGTGCTGCGTCAGATTGATGCTGCGCTGGTAGATGACTTTTCGGATGGTCTGGAGTTAGATCAGTTTATTGATGATCAGAGTATCATTGTGATGTTTTTATACGATGAGACAGAGATGGTGCAGTTAGAGGAGACGATCGCAGCAGAGAAGCTGACGGTAGGTCTTTTGTATATTGATAACTATGAGGAGACCGTGGCAAGCATTGATGAGGTGCGCCAGTCACTTCTGATGGCGTTGATCGATCGTAAGATCAACAAGTATATGCAGGGGATTGATGCAATCTCCAAGAAGTTAGAGAAGGATAAGTTTCTGTTTGTCTTTAAACAGGAGCATATGAAGGATCTGAAGGAGACAAGATTCTCCATTCTCGAGGAGGTTCGTGCGATCAACATTGGCAATGATCAGACCTGTACGATCAGTATCGGTATCGGTACAGAGTCTGAGACATATACGGAGCTTTACAACAATGCCCGGGCGGCAATCGACCTGGCATTGGGACGCGGCGGTGACCAGGCGGTCATCAAGGGAAGCGAGAGCGAGGAGTTCTACGGAGGCAAGCGGGTTTCCGCAGAACGTAATACGCGTGTAAAGGCGCGTGTGAAGGCACATGCGTTAAAGGAGCTTATCGAGAGCAAGGAACGTGTTGTCGTGATGGGACATTCCATCGGTGATGCCGATTCGTTTGGTGCGTCCGTAGGAGTTTACCGGATTGCCAAGACGCTGGAGCGCAAGGCTTATGTAGTGTTAGACCAGTGTAGTCCGTCGGTACGTCCGCTTTGTGACCGTTTCTACAGCGGTGACTATGAGGATGGAATGATCGTCAACCGGGAGGAAGCAGGAAAGCTTGTGGATGAGAATGCGCTTCTCGTCATTGTGGATGTCAATAAGGCAGATTACACAGAGTGTCCGGAGCTTGTAGAACAGGCACAGTCGGTTGTGGTCATCGATCATCACCGTCAGGCGGGCGATGCGATTTCGCAGGCTGTGTTATTCTATATTGAACCGTATGCATCCTCTGCGAGTGAGATGGTATCGGAGATTTCACAGTATATCGGCAATGGATTGAAGCTGAAGCCGGCGGAGGCAGAGGCACTGTATGCCGGTATTATGATCGATACGAACAATTTCACGGATAAGACAGGTGTGCGTACCTTTGAGGCAATGGCATATCTGCGCCGCAACGGTGTGGATGTGATCAGACTTCGTAAGGCATTCCGCGAGAATATGGATGAGTACCGGATCAAGGCGGCTGCGATCGAGGCAACCAATCTTTATCTGGACAGTTATGCGATCACAGAGAGCAAAGCCGAGGGGACGGATAGTCCGACCGTGCTTGCTGCCAAGATTGCCAATGAGCTTCTGGATATCAGCGGTGTAAAGGCATCGTTTGTATTAACAAATTATAATGATAAGATATATATCAGTGCCAGATCGATCGATGAGGTAAATGTACAGGTCATGATGGAAAAGCTTGGTGGCGGTGGTCACATCAATATGGCAGGAGCGCAGCTTAAGGACTGTACGGTTTCCGAGGCAGAGGAGAAGCTTCGTACCATGATTGACAAGATGATCGAGGATGGAGATATTACACAATAGGAGGTAACAGCGATGGAAGTAATCTTATTAGCAGATGTAAAGACATTAGGAAAGAAGGGAGAGCTTGTCAATGTCAGCGATGGCTATGCCAAGAATTTCCTCTTCAAGAAAAAGCTTGGAATCGAAGCTACCGCACAGAATAAAAATGATCTTAAGCTTCAGAAGAAGCATGAGGAAAAGGTGGCACAGGAGAAGTTAGATGACGCAAAGGCATTTGCGGAGGAACTCAAAGAGAAATCCATCACCGTTTCCATTAAGACGGGAAGCGGCGGACGAAGCTTTGGTTCGGTATCTACCAAGGAGCTTGCTGCGGCTGCCAAAGAACAGCTTGGATATGAACTGGATAAAAAGAAAATGGTTCTTCCGGAGCCGATCAAAAGTCCGGGGATCTTTGATCTCCCGATCAAGCTTCATCCAAAGGTTATGGGAAGTCTGAAGGTGATCGTACAGGAGACGAAGTAGCGGCGGACGGTAAGTCTGCGGCTGTAAGCGAACGGGGGACAGACAATGGATGAAGCGGTATTCAAAAGGATTCCGCCCCACAACGATGAGGCAGAGCGTGCGGTTATCGGCTCCATGATGATGGATCAGGATGCAGTGCAGATTGCCTCAGAGCAGTTACAGGGGGAAGACTTTTATAATGGACAGTATGGCGTGATCTTTTCGGCACTGGTGGAAATGCATCAGCAGGGAGTTGGAACCGATCTTGTCACCATACAGAATAAGCTGCGTGAAATGGAGATTCCACCGGAGCTTACAAGTGTAGAATATATTGGAGATCTGATCAACAGCGTGCCGACATCGGCGAATATCCGTTATTATGTGAAGATCGTGCAGGAGAAGTCTGTGCTGCGGAGTCTGATCAAGGTGACGGAGTCGATCACCGGCAACTGTTATCTGGACAAGAATCCGCTGGAGGATATCCTTGAGGATGCCGAGAAGAAGGTCTATGACGTTGTGCAGAGACGTAATTCCGGTGAATTTGAAAATATCCGCGATGTAGTATTGCGGACACTTGACAGCATTGAGACTGCGGCAAAGCAGCAGGGACATATTACAGGTCTTCAGACAGGATTTCGAGATCTTGATTATAAGACTGCAGGTCTGCAGCCGTCGGATCTGATCCTGATCGCGGCAAGACCTGCCATGGGTAAGACGGCGTTTGTGCTGAATCTGGCGGAGTATATCGCACTTCATAGTCAGAGCACGATCGCAATGTTCAGTCTCGAGATGAGTAAGGAGCAGCTGGTCAAGCGTATGCTTTCCATGAACTCCAAGGTAGATTCCCAGAGAATCCGAACCGGTAATCTGGAGGATGAGGACTGGGGTAAACTGGTCGACAGTGTACGCCGGCTCGGTAATTCCAATCTGGTCATTGACGACAGTTCCGGTATTACGGCATCAGAGATCCACTCCAAATGCCGTCGTCTCAAGATGGAGAAGGGACTGGATCTTGTCATTATCGATTACTTACAGCTGATGAGTGGTGGTGGAAAGCGCCGCGGTGACAGCCGACAGCAGGAGATATCAGACATTTCCCGTGCCCTAAAGGTCATGGCGAGAGACTTGAATGTGCCGGTGATCGCATTGTCACAGCTTTCCCGTGCGGTAGAACAGCGTCCGGATAAGAAGCCGATGCTTTCCGACCTGCGTGAGTCCGGAGCAATCGAGCAGGATGCGGATATGGTTATGTTCTTGTACCGCGAGGAATATTACAAACCTGATTCCGAGAAAAAGGGGCAGGCGGAGCTTATTATTGCAAAACAGAGAAGTGGTCCTACCGGCACAGTAGAGCTGGCATGGCTTGCTCAATATACAAAGTTTGGCAATTTGGAGAGAGAATCCGGCAATTCCTAGGATTTAAGCTATTAAAAAACTCTAAATTTGCCAAAGAGACTTGATTTGCGGAAGCGAAACGAGTAGAATGAAACACGGTGTAAACCTTAGTAACGAATGGAGGAAAGAGAGAAATGGCTGAACAGGTAAAGTTTGATTATTCTCTGACTGCCGGTGTAATCTCAGAGGATGAGATGAAGGCAATGGAGAAGATCACGAAAGACGCAAAAGATGTATTAGTAGGGAAGAGTGGCGCAGGTAATGATTTCCTTGGATGGATCGACCTTCCGGTTGATTATGACAAGGAAGAGTTTGCGAGAATCCAGAAGGCAGCACAGAAGATCCAGTCTGATTCCGAGGTACTTCTTGTGATCGGTATCGGTGGTTCTTATCTTGGAGCAAGAGCTGCAATCGAGTTCTTACGCCACAGCTTTTACAATAACGTATCCAAAGAGATCCGCAAGACCCCGGAGATCTATTACTGTGGTAACAACCTGAGCGGTACATACCTGTCTCAGTTGATCGATGTCATTGGTGACCGCGATTTCTCTGTAAATATTATCAGTAAGTCCGGTACAACAACAGAGCCGGCTGTAGCATTCCGTATCTTCAAGGAAATGCTTGAGAAGAAGTATGGCAAGGAAGAGGCTGCCAAGAGAATTTATGCAACAACCGATAAAGCAAAGGGAGCACTTAAGAGTCTTGCAACAGAGGAAGGCTATGAGACCTTCGTTGTTCCGGATGATGTAGGAGGACGTTTCTCTGTACTGACAGCAGTAGGTCTTCTTCCGATCGCTGTCAGCGGTGCTGATATCACAAAGCTTATGGAAGGTGCTGCTTCCATGCGTGAGGTATGTCTGAATAAGGACTTCGCAGAGAATGATTCCATGAAGTATGCTGCAGTTCGAAATATTCTTCTCCGCAAGGGTAAGTCTGTTGAGATCCTTTGTAACTATGAGCCGATCTTCCACTATGTCGCTGAGTGGTGGAAACAGCTCTTCGGTGAGAGTGAAGGAAAGGATCAGAAGGGTCTGTTCCCGGCATCTGTTGATCTTACAACAGATCTTCATTCCATGGGTCAGTTCATTCAGGACGGAAGCCGTGTTATGTTTGAGACAGTGATGGAATTAGAAAAGCCTGCATTTGACCTGAAGATCCAGAAGGAAGATGTTGATCTGGATGGTCTGAACTATCTGGCAGGGAAGACACTTGATTTCATCAATAAGAGTGCAATGAAGGGTACACAGCTTGCACATACCGATGGCAATGTGCCAAACCTTGTAGTAAAGGTACCGGAGCAGAACGAGTTCTATCTCGGACAGCTGTTCTACTTCTATGAGTTCGCTTGTGGTCTGAGTGGTTATATCCTTGGTGTTAATCCATTCAACCAGCCTGGTGTGGAAAGCTACAAGAAGAACATGTTTGCACTTCTTGGAAAGCCTGGCTTTGAAGAGCAGCGCGAGCAGTTGATGAAAAGACTGTAATAATAGAATAAATCTGTTTTAAATAGAAAGGATGTCATCGAATGGTGGCATCCTTTTTTGATGTTCCATCCAATAAATAAGGTAAATCTGTAGGAAAATGCAGGTATCCATCCGGGAGGGGCAGGTGGTAAAATAAATCTACAAACGTGGGAGCGGATAATGCAACGTTTCTCAGAAAAAATGAGAAATCTGAAAAAGATTGGAGGGCAACTATGAGAAAAACAGGAACTCGACTGCTTGCAGTGCTTGCGGCAGTCAGTATGACGGTAAGCCTGCTTTCGGTCAACGCAGTGACAGCTGCACAGACGGACAAGGCACAGAGCGTACAGGAAGTAACAACAGCACAGACCGGTGGTAAGGTGCAGAGCGTACAGGCGGCGGACAGCCTCAAAAAGGCATCGAAAGCGCCGGTGACATTTTCCGAGGCAAGCGGAACTTATAAGGATGCTTTTTCGTTGAAGCTTCAGGGAGCAGACACGGATACCGCGATCTATTACACAACCGATGGCAGTGATCCGTCTGATCCGGACAATACGGCAAGGATTGCTTATGCGGACAGCGGTATTTCGATTACCGACCGCAAGAACGATGAGAATGTACTGTCAGCGATCGATCCGATTTTGTTTGATGCAGTGAATGTAAAGGGAAGCTCTGATCAGAAGAGCTTTGTCAGCACAATATCTGCGCCGGACAAGTCCAAGGTTGACAAATGTACTGTGATCAAGGCGGCAGCACAGCATGAGGATGGTACCTATTCTGATGTTGTGACCAACACCTATTTTGTGGGTGATATGGCAGAGCATATTGATGGTATCAGTGAGAGCTGCAAGGCAGCCGGCAAGGATCTGGCGGTGATGTCGATCAGCATGGACGCAGATGATCTGTTTGATTCTGCCAAGGGCATCTATGTAAAGGGAGATACTTTTGACAAGGCACTTAAGGAGTATCTTGACGGAGGCGGTAAGGTTGACTGGGACGCATCCGATCTTTGCCGGAAGCTGGATGCTAATTATAAGCAGAAGGGTAAGGGCTGGGAGCGCAGCACCCATATCGATTATTTTGAGAGCAACGGAACTGATACAAAGTGCCAGCTTCAGCAGGATTGTGGTATCCGTATTCAGGGTAACTATTCCCGTTCTGATTACCAGAAGAGTTTTCGTCTCTATGCAAGACAGGATTATGGTCCAAAGAACTTCAAGTATGCTTTCTGGGACAATGCGAAGGATGATGAAGGAAATGTGATCGACAAGTACAAAAAGATCGTTCTTCGTAACGGCGGTAACTGTGCATTTACGACAAAATGTTCCGATTCTTACTGGCAGTCATTGCTGGAGGACTTAAATTGTGATAATCAGAGTGCCCGTCCGTGTGTGGTTTATCTGAATGGCGAGTACTGGGGTGTTTATGTACTACAGGATGATTTCTGTGGTGCCTATATGGAAAACAAGCATGGTGTCAATAAAGATAACGTTGTGATCTATAAAGGTGATGCAGAAGCAATCCAGCCACTTGGCTATAAGCTGGATGAGGGTGAGCTCCCGGAGGGAGTGAAGGATGAGGATTATTATTTTAAGGATCTTGAGAGTTTTATGAGCACACATTCCAGTCTGGAGAATCAGTCCGATTATGATGAATTTGCGGCGATGGTTGATGAGGATTCCATGATTGATTATTTTGCGACAGAAGTATGGATCAATAATAAATGGGACTGGCCGGGAAAGAACTGGTCGATGTGGAAGACAACGGCTAAGGATGATACCAATCCATATGCGGACGGCAAATGG
>ENA-UESJ01000832-UESJ01000832.1-human-gut-metagenome-genome-assembly--contig:-NODE-832-length-15858-cov-14.378556_pt1 | contig 15858 bp, 11 predicted proteins | sample MGYA00243000_ERZ508001 | MGnify/ENA primary metagenome ERZ508001 (study PRJEB26167, sample SAMN06115479) | human gut metagenome | host: Homo sapiens | place: China:Chongqing | collected 2015-03-03... | reverse complement strand
AAAACTCAGAGGAAAAAATAGACAACAATGAACCATTTAGGAGACTACGACGTTATCGTCATCGGTGCCGGAGATAATTTCAACGCTGGAGTGGTATTCGGCTTGTTGAAAAACCGGATTCGCCGGAACGATTTGGCAGAACTGACAGAAGCCGACTGGGATGCTATTATACAGTGTGGAAAAGATTTTAGTGCTACTGATTCAAGAGGTAACCTAAAAGTATAATACTATTATATAGCAAAAACGTTACACAAATATATGTCGTCACTAAAAAAAATATCGCTGAAGGATATTGCTGAAGCTGCAGGCGTTTCAACAGCATTGGTTTCGTTCGTTTTGAATGGGAAAAAGAAAGAGTATCGCGTGGGAGAAGAAACTGCCCAACGCATATTGAAAATTGCCAATGAAATGAACTACCAGCCTAATCTTGCGGCCAAAAGTCTTCGTAGTGGCAAAACAAAAACAATAGGATTAGTGGTTTCTGATATTTCCAACCCATTTTTTTCTCAATTAGCGCGTGTATTGGAAGATGAGGCAACCAAACGGGGATATACCGTACTTTTTGGAAGTTCAGATGAGGATAAGGATAAGATGACCCGTGTTGTTAGTAACCTTATTAATAAAGGTGTAGATGGACTCATCATTGTTCCTTGTGACAATTCTGAGAAATCCATCGCTTCACTTGTGAACAATAATATCCCTATTGTTTTGTTCGACCGCTATTTTCCGGAAATCAATGTCAGCTATGTGGCGTTGAATAACTTCAATGCTTCCTATATATCAACCAAACATCTTTTGAATGCAGGCTATAACGCTCCTTGTATGGTGGCTTATGATGTCAACCTTATCCATATGAAAGAGCGTATTCGTGGTTATAAAAAGGCTATGGATGAAGCCGGTAAGAGAAACTTGGCTAACGTGGTCTTTTTGAGGCAGGATGCTCCCAGAAAGTCCGCAGACCGTTTGTTGCCTAAAATGATTGATGGTGGTGTAGACGCTTTTCTTTTTGCCACCAACATGATTTCATTGGCTTGTTTATATACAATAAAGGACATGGGAGAGGGAATTATTGGTAAAATAGGTTTAGTGGGTTTTGACGGTAATCCGGTATTTGACTTTTTTGATGCCCCTATATCCTATATTCAGCAGCCTATAGATGTTTTAGTACAGAAAGCACTTGAAATACTGATAGATATCATTATTAACGGTAATACAGTGCAGTCTGTGCTTGCCGAGGGAGAATTTATTGAAATGGCTCCTTAGGAGAGCTGTTTTTTTTACATGATGGCTTAATCGATTTAGTTAATTTTTATATTAATCTCAATAAAAACAGTTGAACCATGAGAAATTCAAGATTAATCGGTGGAAAGCCGAAAATTGGTATCAGACCTATTATTGACGGTCGCCGTGGAGGTATCCGTGAGTCATTGGAGGATATGACTATGGGCATGGCCCATAAAGTGGCCGAGCTTTATTCTTCTGTCTTACGTCATAGTGACGGCACTTCCGTAGAGTGCGTCATTGCAGATACAACTATCGGTGGAGTGGCTGAAGCCGCCATGGCGGCTGAAAAATTCCGTAATAGTGGAGTGGGTGTCGTACTTTCTGTAACTCCTTGCTGGTGTTATGGATTCGAGACTATTGATATGGACGGAGAGATGCCGAAAGCCATCTGGGGCTTTAACGGTACGGAACGTCCGGGTGCGGTTTACCTGGCTTCGGCATTGGCAAGCCATACACAGAAGGGATTGCCTACTTTTGGCATTTACGGACGTGATGTACAGGAGGTGACCGATATGGAGATACCGGAAGATGTACAGGAGAAATTGTTGCGCTTTGCCCGTGCAGGTATAGCTGTGGCTACAATGAAGGGGAAATCCTATCTTTCAATCGGCAGTGTATCCATGGGCATTGCAGGCTCTATTCCCAATCCTGATTTCTTCCAGGAGTATTTGGGCATGCGTAATGAGTATGTGGATGCCAGTGAGATAGAACGTCGTGTCCAGTTGGGCATTTATGACCATGAAGAGTTCGCACGTGCCATGGCATGGACAGAAAAGTATTGCAAGAGTAATGAAGGGACAGACTTTAATCCGGAACATCTGGTATATTCCCGTGAAGAGAAAGATGCCCGTTGGGAATACGTGGTAAAAATGACCCTTATTTTCCGTGATATGATGATTGGCAATCCGAAATTGGCTGAAATGGGGTTCAAGGAAGAGTCAATGGGACACAATGCGATTGCCGCGGGTTTCCAGGGACAGCGCCAGTGGACGGATTATAAGCCTGACGGTGATTTTTCAGAAGCTATACTGAATACTTCTTTCGATTGGAACGGTATCCGTGAAGCGTTTACTTTCGCTACGGAAAATGATACGCTGAATTGTACTTCAATGCTCTTCAATCATCTATTGACCAATACTGCACAGATATTTGCGGATGTGCGTACTTATTGGAGTCCGAATGCCATAGAACGGGTAACGGGTAAGAAATTGGAAGGTAAGGCGGCAAACGGTTTCATTCACCTGATCAACTCAGGCTCCTGTACGCTTGATGGGACAGGCTGCCAGACACGTGACAATAAACCGGTAATGAAGCCTTTCTGGGAAATTACGGAAGAGGAAGTGGAAGCTTGTCTTTCTGCGACCAAGTGGCATCCGGCCAGTCGCGAATATATGCGTGGCGGTGGTTATTCTTCCCAGTTCCTGACCCGTGGTGAAATGCCGGTAACAATGTGCCGTCTGAATCTCGTAAAAGGTCAAGGTCCGGTATTACAGATTGCCGAAGGCTGGACAGTAAACTTGGATAAGGATGTCTTCAAGGCCATCAATGAACGTACTGACCGTACATGGCCTTCCACTTTCTTCGCTCCACGTCTGACAGGTAAGGGATATTTCCGTGATGTATATACCGTTATGAATAACTGGGGGGCTAACCATGGCGCTATCAGTTATGGCCATATCGGTGCTGACTTGATTACTCTGGCTTCCATGCTCCGTATCCCGGTATGCATGCACAATGTTTCTGAGGAGGATATTTTCCGTCCCAGTGCATGGACCGCTTTTGGCGAGGATATGGAAGGCAGTGACTATAGGGCTTGCAAGAATTACGGACCTCTCTATAAATAAAGGACACAGGCGTTATGTTGAAATCAACCAAACTGAAAAACACTCTGCTGGCAGGTGCAACTGCAATACTTGTATCATGCGGCGGACAAAAAGAAATCAAGATGGGAAGTTATGCTTATGATGCCCGGTTCTTAAAGGACCACGGCATTGAATATACTGAATTGGTATCTGCTGATGGGAATTCTAAAGTGATGGTTATTCCCGCATGGCAAGGCCGTGTAATGACTACTTCCGCTTCCGGCGATGAGGGTGATAGTTACGGCTGGATTAATTATCGTTTCATAAATGAAGGCAAAGTCAGTTCCCAGTTTAATCCGGTAGGAGGTGAGGAACGCTTCTGGCTTGGTCCGGAAGGTGGTCCGTTCTCACTTTATTTTAAGGGAGGACAAGAGCAGGTTTATGATAATTGGATAGTTCCTCCGGTACTTGATACTGAAGCTTTTGACATAAAGTCACAGGACAGCGGTAGTATCCGTTTTGTGAAAGATACCCGTTTGACAAATGCTTCCGGTACTACTTTTGATATGAATATTGACCGTACTGTATCGTTGATGGATGCCGGTGAAGTGGCTGCCGATTTTAATATCCAGCTTACAAATGATATGAAAATTGTAGCTTACAAGAGCGAGAATAAGATTACCAATACAGGTGACAAGGCATGGACAAAAGAGGGTGGCCTTGTATCCGTATGGATGCTCGGCTGTTTTAATCCTACACCGACCACTACTGTATTCATTCCTTATAAGCAAGATGCGGAAGGAACAATCGTGAATGATGAATATTTCGGTAAGATACCGGCGGATAGGCTGATAAAGGAAAATGGTATTATCTATTTCAAGATTGACGGGCTCTATCGTTCCAAGCTGGGATTGCCGGCTTCACGGGCAACGGATATTTGCGGAAGTTATGATTCATCGAAAGGCGTACTCACAATCCTGTGGTGTAGTCTTCCCGAAACTCCTTCAGTCTACGTAAATGGCCAATGGGGACCTCAGGAAGATCCGTTTGCCGGCGATGTAATCAACTCTTATAATGACGGTCCGGTAGAAGACGGTTCTATAATGGGACCTTTCTATGAAATTGAAACGTCTTCTCCTGGTGCGGAGCTGGCTCCCGGTGCCTCATTGGTCCATACGCAAAAGGTGATTCATATACAGGGTAAGGATGAACAATTGGTTCCTATCGTGCAAGATTTATTTGGAGCAGATTTGAATGTAATAAAAACAAAGTTTCAATAGGGTAACTATATAATGGAGAATTCGTATGGAATCAAATAAAATAATACCGAAAGGAATCCTCTTCCCATTCATTCTGCTCACTACTCTTTTCTTTGCCTGGGCTGTGCCGAATAATCTGACAGATACCATGCTTGCAGCTTTCAAGCGCATCATGAGTATGAGTGATTCAAAAACAGCCTGGATACAGGTAGTGTGCTATTTGTTGGGATATGGATGTTGTGCTGTTCCCGGTGCCTTGTTTATCAAGAAATACACTTATAAATCAGGCGTGATGCTGGGGCTTGGTCTATATGCATTTGGGGCTTTACTGTTCTATCCTGCCATGCTTAGCTCGGGAGTGAATGTTGATTTCAGCTTCTTTATGTATCTGCTGGCAATCTTTGTTCTCTTTGCCGGACTTTCAGTTCTGGAGACGTCTACTAATTCTTATGTATTGGCAATCGGTCCTGAAAGTACCGCGACACGCCGTTTGAATCTGTCTCAGGCCTTCAATCCGTTCGGAGCGATTACGGGAGTGGTGATCAGTCAGATTTTCATCCTCTCACAACTGAATGGAATGACGGCGACAGAGCGTGCCCAACTTCCGGCTGAGGAACTGGCCGCCATCCAGGGGCAGGAATTGAATGCTGTTACTACTGCTTATGTGGTACTTGGTCTGGTGATGTTGGTGCTCTTGCTTGCCATCCGGCTTACCAGAATGCCTAATCTTAGTGAAAAAGGTGAAAAAATAGAGTTTGGTGCCACTCTTCGTCGTCTTATAAAGAATAAGAATTATGTATGGGGTGTAATAGCACAATTTTTCAATATTGGTGCACAGATAGCCGTATGGTCATTCGTAATCCGTTATGCTATGGTACAGCTGAATTTTGACGGTGTATTGGCTTCTTTAGGAGAAGCCGCTTCTGCAGATGCTGTTGTAAATGCATTACGGGGAGTGGAACCGGTAGCTGCCGCATTCTATAATTGTTGTGAATGGCTTGGATTGGATGACTTGCTGCCGCGTACGGCAGAACAGGCTGCGGCCACTTACTATATCATGTCGCTCATTCTCTTTGTGACCATGAGGTTTGTATGCACTGCAATGATGAAGTACGTGAAAGCTTATAAACTCTTGATAGGACTTGCGCTTCTTGCTGTAATGTGTTGTTTGGGTGCCATGTTCGGTAAGGGCAGTTTCGGCGTCTATTGCCTGATGGGTATTTCCGGATGTATGTCATTGATGTTCCCGACCATTTATGGTTTTGGTCTTACAGGTTTGGGGGATGATACTAAAATCGGCGGTTCATTCATGGTAATGGCTATTGCCGGTGCTGCCGTTCTGACCCAAATTCAGGGTATTGTCTCCGACCAGACAGGTAGTATTATGGCTGCATATGCTGTACCGGCCGTTGCTTTTGCAGTGATTGCCTATTATGGGTTCTTCATTGCAAGAAAACAAGAGTTAACAACCAAATAATGCTTTAAACTATGGAATCAAACAAGAAATACGTTATTGGTCTTGATTTTGGTACGGATTCTTGTCGTGCACTGGTAGTGGATACATATACTGGCCGTGAAATGGCTACGGGGGTAAGTTTTTACCCCCGTTGGAAAGCGGGGCTTTACTGCGATGCACACAACAATCGCTATCGCCAACATCCATTGGATTATATTGAATCCATGACAGAGGCTGTACATATAGCCTTATCTGATTTGAAGGAAGAAGAGATTGCTTCTATTTGTGGATTATGTTTTGACACAACTGGTAGTACTCCTGCTTTAACTGATAGGGCAGGAATGCCATTAGCTTTATGTCCCGAGTTTGCAGAAGAACCGGATGCTATGTTTATTCTTTGGAAAGATCATACAGCTGTTCGAGAAGCTGAGCAAATCAACGCACTGATTAATAAACGTAACCTTGATTATTTACTTTATGAAGGTGGTACTTATTCATCAGAATGGGTATGGTCAAAGGTTTTACATATTATCAACACAAACGTCGCTATAAAGGATGCTGCTTATGCTTGGGTAGAACACTGTGATTGGATGACTGGATTAGTAACTGGTAACACTATTCCGGAACAGATTTTTCGTAGCCGTTGTGCTGCTGGACATAAAGCAATGTGGCATGCCAGTTGGGGTCTTCCTTCCGGCGAAGTTCTCGAAGAACTTAATCCGGCCTTGAAGGAAATGCTCCCCCATCTGTTCACAGAAACCCACACCAGCGACACCAAGGCAGGGGAACTGACACCCGAGTGGGCAGACAGGCTTGGACTTCCCCGAGGAATCGCCGTGGCCGTGGGGGCGCTGGACGCCCATATGGGAGCCGTAGGCGCATCCGTCGCCCCGGGGATACTGACACGTATCATGGGAACATCCACCTGCGACATCATGGTTGCCGGCAAAGACGAGGTAGGCGGACGCTGTATCAAGGGAATCTGCGGCCAGGTGGACGGTTCGGTGCTTCCGGGATTCGTCGGTTTCGAAGCCGGGCAGTCGGCTTTCGGAGACATCTACGCCTGGTTCAGGAAGATGCTGGCATGGACACTGAAAGATATCCCCGGAGGAGATGCCAGGCAGAAAGTTCTGGACGGCATGCTGGTGGAACTCACCCGTGAGGCCCAAGACATGGAACCCTCCGAGGACGGTGTTGTCGCCCTGGACTGGATGAACGGCCGCCGTACCCCCGATGCGGACCAGAACGTGAAGGGTGCCGTTGCGGGACTCACGCTGGGTACCAGCGCCCCGGAAATATTCCGTGCGCTGGTGGAAGCCACCGCCTTCGGTTCCCGCCGTATTGTGGAGCATATGAAGGGCCAGGGGCTGCGCATTGATTCGGTCAATGCCATCGGAGGTATCAGCAAGAAGGCGCCCTTCGTGATGCAGACGCTGGCAGACGTGCTGGACATGCCTATCCGTGTGGTCCGCTCGGAACAGACCTGTGCCTTGGGAGCGGCAATGTTCGCGGCAGTTGCCGCAGGGGTGTACAAGGATATCAATGAGGCGACAAGGCATATGGGGTCGGACATCGAGGCTGAATACCGGCCGGATGAGAAAAGAGCCCTCATCTACGAAAAACTATACAAGAAATATCTTGAACTGGCAAAACTTGCTGAAACCATTAACTAAGTATACAAACCATTAATCTATTTAAAACATGAGAATCAAATCATTAATTTTGGCGGCCTTATGCATGGCCACCGTGGGTGTTTACGCCCAAAGCAACTACCCGTTCAACGGTCTGGACATGAACATGGGTAACCTGTCAAGACTGTCCGATGCCAAGACACGTTCCATCAGCCCTGAGAACTTCACGGGCGAGAAGGGCAAGGGCGGCATGGCCGATCCGGTCAGGGACAAGGATCAGCGCAATGTGGCCAACGCTCATCATGCGGCCAAGGACCTGGGCAAGGGTTGGAAGGTAAACCCCTTCATCATCGTGAAACCGGGAGAGACAATCACGATTGCGGAGATCGAGGGTCCGGGAGCCATCCAGCAGATCTGGATGACACCGACCGGGAACTGGCGCTTCTCCATCCTGAGAATGTACTGGGACGATGAGAAGGAGCCTTCCGTCGAATGTCCGGTGGGTGACTTCTTCTGCAGCGCATACAATGAATATGCACAGCTCTCCTCACTGGCCGTTTGCGTGAATCCGGGCAGCGCCTTCAACTGCTACTGGAAGATGCCTTTCCGCAAGAAAGCCCGTATCACGCTGGAGAACATCAACACCGCCGAGGAGATGCGTCTGTACTACCAAATCAACTACACCCTGACAGAAGTTCCCGAGGACGAGGCCTACTTCCATGCGCAGTTCCGCCGCTCCAACCCGACCCAGGGGTCGCTGCACACGTTGATTGACGGTGTGAAGGGCAAGGGACAGTATGTGGGTACCTACCTGGCGTGGCGTGTAAACGACAACTGCTGGTGGGGTGAAGGGGAAATCAAGTTCTACATGGACGGTGACAAGGAATATCCGACTATCTGTGGAACCGGGGCTGAAGACTACTTCTGCGGCTCGTATAATTTCGAGAACCAGAAGACGCACCAGTACCAGGAGTTCACCACCCCTTATGCCGGCATGCACCAGGTAATCCGTCCCGACGGGCTGTACCGTGCAGTGACCGCTTTCGGGCTGTACCGCTGGCATATCCTTGACCCGATACGCTTCGACAAGGACCTGAAAGTCACGATACAGGATTTGGGATGGCGTCATGACGGACGCTACAACAACCAGAAGTCGGATATCTCGTCGACCACTTTCTGGTACCAGGCCGAGCCGCATGCCAAATTCCCGGCTTTGCCGAGCAAGGACGATTTGGAAATTCCAAGATGGTAAAATTGGGTATACCCGATATTTAAAATTACGTTGTTTTTTTATTAACTATTAAATCAAAGTATTATGAGGATTTCTTTTAATAGGAATGGTTTCATAGCATTGGCATCAATGCTATCATTTGCAGTGTATGCAGGGGATAATTTGCCCCTTGCAACCGCTGCATCGGGGACAAATGGATCTATTCAAGTATCTGAGCATGGCGTAGATACTTCTAATGAGATTCACAGCAATGTATCCAGATGCTCCAGAAAACGCATGCCGGTACCGGATTCATGCACGAGTCATTCCACAAGGATGACCCCAAGAAATTCACAAGGAGCTGGTTTGCATGGGCCAATACATTGTTTGGAGAATTGCTGTGGAAAACATTCAATGATTGGAATACTAATCATCTAATTAATCAATGTAAATAAAAACTTATGAGAAGAATTACAAAATACAGTTTGTTACTCTCCCTTGTTCTGGGATTGTACTTTCCTACTGTATTTGCACAGTCGAACATGACGAACGAAATGTTTGACTTGGCAAAGTTGAAATCGGGTGTAAAAAACAAGAGAATCTCCAGTACAGACCCTACCGGAGGTAACAGAGACCATCTGGAACCTTTCAAGCCGGGTGAGAAACGAATCATTGCAGACATCAAGGGAGCAGGGGCCATCAACCATATTTGGGTAAGCTTTGGTAACGCTCTTTTTTATACATTCATAGGCTGATTTTATATCCGGGGTTTTGCCACTATAGTGGCAAGACTATGCCTCTATATTGGTAAAGCTGTGTCACTATAGAGGTACGACTATGGAAGAATAGTTCTACGGAGCAGCAAATTCAATAAATCATTAATAAAGATACGAAATGAAGAATATTCCCAAAAAGCAATTTGCGGGCTGGATGCTGATGCTACTGTTGTGCATCAGTACCTCGGCATTTGCCCAGTCGCCTAAGAAGGTGACCGGACGTGTGATGGATGCACAAGGTGAGTTACTCATCGGTGTGAATGTGACGGAGGCGGCAGACCCTTCTAATGGTGTGGTGACGGACATCAACGGTACGTATACGATTACGTTGAAAGGTAATAAGCCGTCATTAAAATTCTCTTATATCGGCTTCAAGGATAAAGTGGTAGCGGTAGGCTCCAAAGGAGTGCTTGATGTAGCTTTGGAAGAAGATGTGGCAGCCCTTGACGAAGTGGTGGTAGTGGGCTTCGGAACGCAGAAGAAAGCTTCTGTGGTCGGCTCCATTACCAATATAGAGCCGGCCAAGCTTGCCGCGGCTCCCAGCCGTTCGCTCAGTAACAACCTGGCGGGTATGGTTCCCGGTGTGATTGCGGTTCAGCGTAGCGGTGACCCTTGGTTCAATAACTCCGACTTCTGGATTCGTGGTATCAGTAGCTTTACTGGCAATACCAATCCGCTGGTATTGGTGGACGGCGTCGAGCGTTCGCTCCACGACATCGACCCTGAAGAAATCGCCTCCTTCTCCGTGTTGAAGGATGCTGCCGCCAGTGCCGTCTATGGTGTGCGCGGTGCCAATGGTGTAGTGATGATTGAGACCAAGCGCGGCAAGATTGGAAAGCCGCAGGTGAACGTCCGCTTCGAACACTCCTTTACGCAACCCATCAAGATACCCGACTACATCGGCAGTGTGAAGTATCTGGAACTGATTAACGAAATGTATGCCGAGCAAGGTAGAGCCCCCTTTGCCAGCGAAGCCACCTTGCTGAACTACAAGAATCAGACCGACCCGGAACTCTATCCCGATGTGAATTGGTGGGATGTTATCTCCAAAGACCATGCAGACAACACGAAGGCGAACGTTAGTGTCAACGGTGGTACGGACATTCTTCGTTATGCGTTGGTGGCAGGATATTACAATGAGAACGGTATCATTGAACGCGACAAGAACCAGGAGTGGGACTCTTCCCTGAAGGTGAGCCGATATACGGTACGTTCCAATGTAGATGTGAATGTGACTCCCACTACCTTGTTCCGTGCCAATGTGGGCGTGTTCCTGCAAACCCGTAACGCTCCTCCGGGAGACACGGAAACCAATCATGGCATTTTCTATCAAGCCATGCGTGTACCTCCTTACGTGCATCCGGCCATCTATGCCGATGGACGCATTCCCCGTGTGATGTACAAGCAGAACCCTTGGGCGTGGGCCACACAGCGTGGATACGAAAAACTAAACCACAATAAGATTGAATCCCTAGTATCGTTGGAACAGGATTTGAAGTTCATCACACCGGGACTGAAGTTCAAGGGAACCTTCTCTTTTGACAAGTTCTCGGCAACTTCCGTGACACGTTCCAAGAACCCCTATTACTACAATCCCGCCACCGCACGCGATGCAGAGGGCAACATCATCACTGATGTGCAGACCACCGGACAAGAGTTCCTGGGCTATGAAAAAGGAGCTAAATGGGGCGATCAGTCCATCTATCTGGAAGGAATGTTCTCGTACAACCGCATTTTCGGCAAAGTGCACGATGTGAACGCCATGTTCCTCTACAACCAGAAGGAGTATGACAATGGTGATGCGCTTCCCTATCGTACCCAAGGCATAGCCGGAAGATTCTCTTATACTTACGACAGCCGCTATGTTGCCGAGCTGAACTTCGGTTACAACGGCTCCGAGAACTTTGCCAAAGGCAAGCGCTTCGGCTTCTTCCCCGCCGTGGCGTTGGGATGGATTGTATCTTCCGAGAAATTCATGGAGCCGGTTTCCGATGTCATCTCCAACTTGAAGCTGAGAGCTACTTGGGGTAAGGCCGGTAACAGTAACATTGGTGGTAACAGACGTTTCGCCTATATTTCTACCATTGTCAATACCGGTTCGTACAGATGGGGTACAGATGCGGAAATCTATCGCCTTGGACGTTCGGAAGGCGAAATCGGTGTGAACAACTTGACATGGGAAACCGTGACCAAGATGAATGCCGGTATCGACTTAGGTCTATGGAATGGTAGCGTGAACCTCGTAGTGGATGTGTTCAAGGAAAAGCGCGATGACATCTTCATGCAGCGTAAGAATGTGCCTGGTTCTGCCGGATTCAACCGCCCTGTTTGGGCCAATTATGGCAAGGTCGATAATCAGGGATTTGATGTGTCTTTGAATGTCAACCACAAGTTCAATAGCGATTGGGCCATTTCCGCTATGGCAAACTATACCTACGCACACAATAAGGTTGTGGAAATAGACGAACCTGCCGCCATCTTGGGTACATACCGTTCGCAAACTGGTAAACCTGTAGGGCAATTGTTTGGCTTGATAGCGGAAAGGCTCTTTACGGAAGATGATTTCGATGAAAACGGTATGCTTAAGGAAGGAATTCCGGCACAGAAGTTCAGTGATATGAGTAACCTACGTCCCGGTGACATTAAATACAAAGATTTGAACGGGGATGGTGAAGTGACCGCAGTAGATAAAACAGCCATTGGCGGTACACGTATTCCCGAGATTGTCTATGGTTTTGGAGCTACAGTAAGCTATAAGTCGTTCGATTTGGGAGTATTCTTCCAAGGAACAGGTAAAACCTACCAGCTCTTGGGCGGAGAGACCTGGTTGCCGGGTTCTTCCTTAGGTGCTGGTAACATCTATTCGAACATTGACGACCGTTGGACACCCGAAAATCCGAGGCAAGATGTATTCTGGCCCCGTATGGGAGACAAGGCTGTGGCAAACAATGAACAAGCTTCCACATGGTGGTTGCGTGACATGAGTTTCCTGCGCCTGAAGAATCTGGAACTTGGATATACTCTTCCGCAACGTTGGACTACCAAAATTGGCATCCGCGGCTGCCGTTTGTTTGCAAGAGGAACCAATCTGCTGACGTTCTCCAACTTCAAGCTTTGGGACCCCGAACTGGAAACTACCGATGGATTGAGATACCCACAGATGAAATCTGTATCAGTGGGTTTTAGCATCAATTTCAACAATTAATTAAGATACGAAGAAAATGAAAAAATATAAATCTATAGCAAAAGCTGTCTTATTGTCGTGCACCCTGGCATTGACAACGAGTTGCAACGATTTCTTGGACAAGGCTCCCGACGACCAGCTTACCATGGAGATGATTTTCACGGACAAGATAAGGACTGAGGACTGGTTGGCAGGTGTTTATTCATCCATTCCCAGCCCCATGTGGGGGTATTTCAAGGAGCAAGGTTATAACATTATGGGCGATGATATCACTATTCCCCAAGATTGGTCGCCGTATGGATGGAGAAGTGTGTATGCCTACACCACCGGAAACTGGAGTCCTATCTCAACATGGGTCCCCAATTATTGGGTAGAATTGCACAAGCGCATACGTTCCGGCCTTATCTTCTTGCAGGAGGCAAAAGTACTTCCGGAAAAAGACCTGACGGAATCTTATGTCAACCAGATGAAGTACGAAGTCCGCTTCTTGATAGCCTACTATTACTCTTTGATGATTGAGTTGTATGGTGCCATACCGTTTACTCCCGGTGTGCTTGTTGCCGTCGATGCGCCCGAATCGGAGATGATGACGCCCCAAAGACCCTATGCCGAAGTGGTAGATTGGATTGACAAAGAGCTGCTGGAAGTGTCAGAACATCTGCCCGCTGTCTATCCCAATAATACCGATTGGGGCAGGGCCACCTCTATCATGGCTTTGGCAATACGTGCCAAAACACTGTTATTTGCCGCAAGTCCGTTGTTCAATGGCAATCCGGACCTCAAGGACTGGAAGAACTCAGAAGGAGAATTCCTTTTTGATGCCGAAGCCAAACCGGAAAGATGGGAAAAGGCTGCCAAAGCTCATCTCGACTTGATAAAGGCAGCCGAAGCAGCCGGACATAAGCTGTACTATGAATATAATGTGGATGGAAGCATTGACCCCTTCATGTCTTACTATAACATGTCGTTGAAACGCTTCTCAGAAGGTAATAAGGAGATTCTTTTCGGACGCCCCGAAAATGAGAACCTGAACTCCTGGCAGGCTCATCATCTGCCGAAAGGTATCGGTGGAAATGCCGCTATGGGTGTTACTCAGGAACTGGTGGACGCTTTTTATATGAAGAACGGTGAAATGCCTATATTGGGATATAACGAGGATGGTTCGCCCATTATCAACCCGGAATCGGGGTATGTGGAAAACGGATTCTCTACCAATACAGAGTATAGAACCACGAAGTGGCCGGGCGGTGGACCTTCGAACCTTGCCAATAAAGAAACCGGTGTAAGCCCGGTAACAGAAGAAGGTACCTACAACATGTATTGCAACCGGGAGCCTCGCTTCTATGTTTCCGTCATCTATAATGGCGCATGGCTGGGAGTTGATAACCGTCGTGTGAACTTCCTTCAAGGAGGCCGTGATACGGATATGACTTTCGACTCTCCGCAGAACGGTTATAATGTCCGTAAGCGAATCTCTTTGGATGTACTTCCCAGAGATGGAAAGCATGTATATCAGCCGGGTATCTTATACAGAATGGCTGAAGCGTATTTGGGCTATGCGGAAGCATTGAACGAGTCTTCGCCAGCTCCCACTCCCGATGTATATAAGTATGTGAACTTGATTCGTGAACGTGCCGGAATTCCCGCTTTGAAGGAAGGGCTGAGTAAGGAAGAAATGCGTGCCGCCATTCAGCAAGAACGTCGGGTAGAGTTCAATTGTGAAGGTATCCGTTTCCATGACCTCCGTCGTTGGAAGATTGCCGACAAATACCTGGGCGGCAAGCTTTATGGTATGAATCATGACGGTTCTGAGAAGAGCGATGATGTGAACAATCCGAAGGCTTTTTATAAGAGAACTTACTACAAGAGCCGTACCTTCAACAAAAGAATGTATTTATGGCCCGTTCCGCAGGCTCAGATGGACATCAACCCCAATTTGAGACAAGCTCCCGGATATTAATAAATAATTAGAGAACAAGTATGAAATCAATAAAATTCATTTTTTGTACGATGGCGTTAGCGTTTACCACATTGATGTCTTGCTCGGATGATAATGAGGTGGACTTGTCCAATCGTAAGTTTGTCCGTATCGATCAATCGGCAGTTTATGTGGAGATTGACGAGAATGTCACTGTCACCGCTTCCGTTGACACTTTGGCGGGTGATTCCTATCTGTTGAAATGGAGCGTGCTCGATTCCGATGTAGCGACCATTGAAGGTGTAGAAAACAACGCAGCCGTCATTACGCCTATTGCCGTTGGAAAAACGGTTATCAAGGTAGAGACAGCCGATGGCAAGTTGTGCTACTTTAGTGACTTGACTGTTACCAAGACTCCTAAGACGTGTTACATTGACTTTGGTGTCATTGATTCTCCGGCTCCGTTTAACAACTATAGGAATCCCAGAGACCCCGGATTGGTAAATATGCTCGACCAAAGAGGTCGTCCTACTACTTTCGGCATCGAGGTGGACAAACCGTTTTCCGGAAAATTGGCTCGCGGTTTGAATAATAATTTGGGTCTTCCAAAAACAGCTTCTGAGGATATGTTTTTCAGCGACGGTATTAAGATTCCGCTCAGTGGATTTAAGGTGACAGGTCTCTCTCAAGGAACAAAATATACGTTCAGTTTCTATGCTCACATCAATGACCGTGGAACTGAAACCGAGTTCCATGTAATCGGAAAGAACGATGGCGTTGCTTATTTGGTTAGTGACTATAATTTAGATAGAACGGTAGAGATTAAGGGTATTGAGCCTAATGACGAAGGTGTTGTTTATATCGAGATGAAACCGGGCCCGAACAATGTACAATGGGCCAAATTCTTTGGCGTAAATACCATGGTACTTTCAGAAGAGGGGAATTGATTGACGTTTTATGGATAGTATAAGCTTTTATTATTAAAGGGAAAACGGCAAGAAGGGATGCTGGAGAGCAACATAATCCCTTCCTGCCTTTTCTCTATCAATGGATTCATAAATTTAAATGTAATGAATATCAACAAAAAAAGTTTCTTGATTTTCTTGTTCGCTGCTGGCAGGGATGTATGTTACAGCTCAAAACCCGTACAGATGGACAGATGAGTTGGAATTGTTGAAAAGAGTGGATAAACTGCCCGAGTATCGTACCGGTTCTTATGTGGAGCAGTTTTCGAGTTATGACAGAACATGGGGTAACGACGATGGTTTTGCCGGAACTTATTCTTTCCTCCGAAAGGAAGGGGATAAACTGGTGATTGCAGAAATGGAGGGAACTGAA
>ENA-UESJ01000831-UESJ01000831.1-human-gut-metagenome-genome-assembly--contig:-NODE-831-length-15867-cov-18.330842_pt1 | contig 15867 bp, 11 predicted proteins | sample MGYA00243000_ERZ508001 | MGnify/ENA primary metagenome ERZ508001 (study PRJEB26167, sample SAMN06115479) | human gut metagenome | host: Homo sapiens | place: China:Chongqing | collected 2015-03-03... | reverse complement strand
AGGAGAAGGCTCTTGCTTTTGGTTTACTTATCCTTATCAGGAAATGGCTGGTAGTATTCTGGTACCGTAGAGGGGTTTGATTAATAAAGGTTTATAGCTGTAGGGGTGAATTGAGTTCATCCGGATACATTGATTTTGTGGTATCGGGTGGGAGCATTTCACCCCTACAGTGAACCGGGATTATATGTTAGTCTAGTTTCTTCATGGCGCTGTGTACGGAACCTGCCCAATAATTGCGTAGTCCGAAACCGCGTGCTTTGCCGTTAGTCGGTGCACTATACAGTATCTCACGGGTTTTCGTGTTGAAGAATACAATTTGATAGGTCGCTCTTGCATCTGCCTTGTTTAAAAGCATGGCAATCATAATCAATCCTGTTTTTTCTTCTTGAGAGAGGATGGGAAGTGTCTTGATGACTTCTTCTATCTGTTTTTCATCCAGAGTGTATCCGCTGTTGGTCGTCATGATCTCATCGGGATTGATGGTCTTGTTGGCATCGTTTACTGCCTCCAATGAGGTTACTTCTACATTGACACCCAGTCTTTTGCCAATATCATACTTCTTCGGCTCAGTGATGAAAAGCTTGTTGATGTCATCAAAAGTATATTTGAACTGCATGGGGCCTTCTTTTGCTCCGTACACTTTGGCACGGGTAAAGTCTATGCCATAAAATGTCACGGAAGAGATGTCTTTCAATGCGTCTTTGTTTTGCCCGAAGCAAGCCATGCTGCTTACAAGGAACAATAAAACGAGTAACTGTTTCATATTAGTTCTTTTTTAAGTGTTGTTTTGTTGCTGCCAAAGGTAGAAAAATATTATCTCAAATCAATAAATTTAACTATTTTTCGACTCATGGGCGGCATTTGTATTTTCGCGATATACTCTGCCGATTCAAAATTGATACTCGGAGCCACCCGTACTTTGGAACGGAACAGGTCTTTGATTTCTTTAGCGAAAGCTTCGCTGCGGTTTTCACTTCCGATGCGGATCAGTATTTCATCCGTTCCCAGTTCATTGGTATAAACCTCTACAATGTAATTCTTGATATGGGGGATGTTATCCAGAATATCGAATAAAGCGGGTGGGTAAAGGGTCGTACCTTTATATTTTATCATTTGTCCTTTACGGCCCAGTATGGAGCTGAGACGGATGGTGTTACGTCCGCAGGCACAAGGTTCGGTATAATGGTAACAGATATCTCCGGTCTTGAAGCGGAGCAGCGGCATTCCTCTTACTCCCAAAGTCGTAATGGTCACTTCGCCTGCTTCCCCTTCTTTTACAGGTTGGTTGTTATCATCCAGAAACTCTACGATAATCAGTTCCGGCTGGAGGTGGCCACCGTGAAATTCATTACATTCGGTAAACGAGGATTGCATTTCGGTAGATGCGTAGGTGGAGTAAAGTTGCAGGGAATCCCATTTCTCGTGTATCCGTTTACCCAGTGTGTTCAGGGTGAAATCGGGATTGCGGAGTGCTTCGCCTATGCATACACATTTCTGCATGGAGCAGTGATGGTAATCAATATGGTTCTTTTCGGCAAATTCAATCAGTTTGATCAGAAAGGAAGGGACTACCATGCCGCAAGTGGGATGGATGCGCCGGATAGTGTCCCATTGCAGTTCGGGGATACCGTTTCCCACGCGGGCTACCCCCATGCCCAGCTCACGGGCTCCCATATAGTAGGCGAGGCCCGCCATGAAACGTCTGTCTATGGTGGTCATCAGTTGTAGTATATCCTGTCTGCTGCATCCGGTGGTGGTGAATGACAGATATTCGTTGTAGGCCAGCCGGTCAAGGTCCTCGGAAGTCAATACGAAAGTGACGGGGTCGCCCAAGGTTCCCGAAGTGGTGACATAGTCAATAATCTCATCGCGGCTCACGCAAATAAAATCTTCATTATGAAGTTGCAGGTCTGTCTTGGTCGTGACAGGTATTTGTTGCAAGTCTTCTATGGTTTTTATCTGTTGTATATCGATGTGATGTGCTTGGAACAGACGTTGGTAGAATCGTGAATGATTCTGCAAATAAAGCAGTTCCTCAGCCAGCCGGCTTTCCTGATAGGCTTTGATTTCTTCAGGGGAGCGGAATTGTATTTCCGGATTCTTATTCATTTTAGTTGTTTATTTTATGTTCTATACGTTCTGATTCACTTCGCTTGGGGATAGGAAGCAAGAGGGCTTTCTTCCAATTGCGCAGGGCTTTGTCCTGCTGTCCTGTGGCATGATAGTAATCTCCCAGCAACTCGTACACATAAAAGAAATGAGGGTTGGCATGTTGGAAGGCATGCAGGGTCTGTTCATCCAGCCGTTCTTTCTTTTTAATTTGCTTCCGTAGTACAGGAGCCAGTCTTTTGTAAGTCATCAGCTGTTGGTATTCCTGTTGTTGCAGGAAGGAGTCCGCAGGCACGGTCAGGTTTTCGGTATAGATTTCATGGTTGAAATCGATGGAATCGCTGAAAATCCTGTTCAGGTCGTATGCCACGTACTTGCCGCATTGCCAGGGAGCGGTGGATACCCACATCCGTTTTTTCTCGGGTTGGAAAATGACGGAGTGATGGGCGATGAACTGGTTGATGGCCATTTCATTGGCAAGGCCCAGTTCCGCTTCTCCCACTCCCTTCCGGTTGCGCAGGATAGAGGCGGCTTTGGGGGCATCTATCGGTGCGTTTTCTTTCAGCAGCTCCTGCAAGCGGGCAAAGCGGTAGGGGCTGTCCGAAGTTTCTATGTTTTCCAGGTTCCGTTTGTCATGGCCGAAGGTTTCCGACTGGTAGTGGTTGGTACAGATGATCTGCTGCCCGTTTCCTGTGAATAAGGCTATTTTCTCCGGCGATTTCTCGATAATTGCGGCTCTGCCGTCCTTGGCCGAACCCACCAGTATGGACTCCGAGACAAATGTTTTCCGTTTCCGGGCGATAGCGTATGCTTCCTCAATGGTAGAAGCATATTGCAATATTTCCCTGGTCAGAATGGAAATAGGGGTGGCGGATGCGGCAGGCAGATCCGATTTGGCGGCATTGATGGTGACAGTCAGCCCCGTTTCATTCATGCCGGAAAGGACACCGGTCATTCCGGCCCATCCCACGGATGCGAAGCGATATCCGTTTTCGGGTTGGTAAAACGAAACGAGCTTGTTGCGTGCAAAGGCGTCACCCATGTAGAAATCGAAATTACGGCCGATGATAAGGGAAGAATCGGCACTGTTCTCACCCCAGCAGGCAAATGAACTGCATCCTACCAGCATATAGTCCTGCATGGCATGTCCCAAGTCATGGGCGGAGTGGTAATTCAACTGACGCTCGTAGGGGGTGCCGATGAAATCATACTCATGGGTGCAGGAGAGGGAGATGCCATAAATCTCGTCCCGGTACTCTTCCGGCACATTTTTCCCCAGATTCCGGTTGAAAAGGACAATGAAGAAACGGAGGAATTTAAGATAACTTTCAGAGGGGACTATCTCTTTTATCTGGTCCACAAATACTTTTTCCTGAAAATAAAGTAAGTCGGAAGTCAGTTGGCCGATGGCTTTGCCTCTTTCGTAGGCAGGTCCGCTGACTTTCAGTTCCCAAAGTCCGCTCTCACTGTGCCGCAGGTAGTTTCCGCCATACTGCCGGAGACTGTCTTTCCGTATCACACGATCCGTTTCAGGGGTAGACGCAAATTGCGGAGTCATCATATCGGCAGATAAATAGAGATAGCCGATTCCTGTCAGGATCACCGCTATCAGCGTCAACAGGACAGCTGCCCCGTACTTTATGGTTTTCTTCAGAATCTTATGCATTGCCTACTTTCTTTGCTAAATATTCCTGACCTACAAATTCCGAACAAGTGAGCATGGCTGTCAGCGTCACGCCCAAGGCGCCGTGTACATTCAGATTCTGCCCCGTGAGGAACAGATTCTTCAGTTTGGTGCGTGTGGAAACAAAACTGATTTGCGGATACTGGTAGTTTTTGACAATGCCGTATGCCGAACCGTCTATGGTTCCGGTATAGTCCCGATAGCTCAGCGGAGTCGTGGTATGGATCTTTTCAATGCAATGATTCCAGTGAAATCCGAACCGCCTCAGGAGCTGCAAGATCTGTTCCGTCTTTTCTTCTTTGAACTGGCGGTATGCCTCGCCACGGTGTTCGGGGGTCGTATCCGTCCATTTGCTGACCTCATCCATATACATGGGGGTCAGTATGGAAACCACCTCTGTGAATTTGCTGTTGCCGCGGGGTACTTGCATGGAGATCATGCAACTGGGGGTATTCCCTTTGTGCATCTCTTTGTCATACCATACATCCTCATTGCCGTGCAGGTATATATTATGGTTCTGATAGGGGCAACAGTCTTTTTTCATCATCAGATTGAGCGTGAATATCCCGTAACTGTTTTCCAGTGACTTGATGCGAGACACAAAAGCCGGTTTGATGGAATGGTTCTTATCCAGCAGGGATAAGGTGAGTTGCGGATGCAGGTTGGATATGACGTAGGTACTTTCCAGTATCTCTTCATGGTTCACTTCCACTCCTTGTATGGCTTCATCCTTGACAAGGATACGGGTCACTTCTTTCCGGTTCAGCACCGTGCCGCCGTTGGCACGTATGATATGGATTAATTCCAGACTGACTTGCATACTTCCTTCCGTGAAACGATAGGCGCTCTCCAGATAAGAGTTGTTAATCATGGCGTGCTCATAGAAGGTGGATTTATTTTTGATCCCGCCATAGAGCAGGGAGGTTGCGGCAAGTACATTCTGTAAATCCCTGTTCGTGGTAACGGATGCTATCATCCCGGCTGCTGAGGTGGCAAAGAAATCCATGCCTTCCTGGGACAGGCGGCCTTTTTTCAGGTGGTCTGTGCTGATCAGGTTTCCCACCGATCGGATAGCTGCCACATACCGTTTTAAGTTCTCCCGTTCATGGGGGAATGAGTGGCACAGGGTTTCCATGAACCGTTCATGCCCCATGGCGTAATCATAGATAGCGTCTTTATAATAAATCCGGTCGAACACTTCTTCATCCATCCGTTTGATGGATAACTTGTCCATGATACCGAAATAACGGAAATACTGATTCATGATTTGTCCTTCATCCAGACTGCCGATATAGTGAATGCCGGTATCCATCCGGTGCCCGCTGCGTTGGTAAGTCTGGAAGCAGCCGCCAAACAGTTCATTCTTCTCCAGCACACAGACGTGGTAGCCCTCTTTGCTTAAGATGGCTCCGCATTCCAGACCGCCCAGTCCGCTGCCTATGATGATGATATCGTACTTACTCATGCTCCGGTTTGTTTTTTTGGAAGATATAAATCGTATTCGAGGTATATCTGTCATTAGGTAAAATCTCCAGCTGCATCCCACCTTCTTGCGCGATGCTCCTTATTTGCGCTTCGGATGTGAAACAAAGTTGTTCTGTCGTCTTGTTGAAACTGAAAATGCCGGTAGACAGCAGTTCCGTGAAACGGGTGAGGCGGTGTTTCCGGGTGTTGGCGGCATTGCCGTCCCGCACAATCAGCTTTCCTTCCGGGCGCAACCGCTTCATGCATCTGAGCAATAAGGTCCGCTGGTGCTCATAGCTCATATAATGCAGGATATCATTCAGTATGAATGCGTCACTTTCCGGCAAAGGGTATTCCAATGCATTGGCGCATACAAATTGTAGGCGGGGAGTGCGGAGCCAGCCATACTGCGCCACGGCTATTTTGTCCTCATCATAATCTATCCCCGTTATTTCCCGTTCCTCGGAAAGTTGGGAAAGCATATAGCAAAGCGGTCCGAATCCGCAGCCGATATCAGTAATCTGTCCTTTGACGGGAACCAGCCGGTTGAATAACCGGTAGTTATCCTCCATTTTCACCTTGATGCGTATATACCATTCTTCTACCGGTCCTTTATAGATATAGTTCTGTATCAGGTTCTCGTAAAAGACGGGATTATCCGTTGTGCTTTGCTCCCGGCAGATACGGGCATATTCTTTTTTCATCCGTGCGGAGATGCTTTTGGTACGTTCCTGATAAGTGGTTCCGTACGTAGCATCGTTGGCCGGGATACGCGGCAGAATCTCTGTCAGCATGATGCCTTTCCGTACATTGAACGGCTGTGCCTTGGCTATGATCTTGCAGTTGCCGTAAAGGATGACCGGAATGATATCCAGTTGCAGTTTTTCCGACAGATAGAAAGCTCCTTTATGGAAACGCTTCATCCGTCCGTCGTAGGTACGTGTTCCTTCGGGGAAAATGGCGATGGAATATCCTTCTTTCACCTTTTGGCGCATCCGTTCCACGTAAAGCTCGTAACCGTCTCCTACGTAATAGAAATCGGCATAGCGGATAATGGCTCCGAAGAAAGGAGAGTGCCATACCCAGTGATTGGTAACCATGACCAGTTTGGGAGTCAGTGCCAATAATACCAGTATATCGATGAAAGACTGATGATTGGCTATCAGGATGGCAGGCTTTTTAAACGTTTCTCCTGTCCGGTTTATCTTTTCTTTATGTACAAATGTGGCTATATGGATCAGGCCTTTGCAGGTGACATGTATCAGTTGGCAAAGTACTTGTTTCTTATAGGCTTTGCGGATAGGAAGCAAGGTCATGACAGCTATCAGCAAGCGCAGGAACAGGCATCCGATAAAGAACAGCAGGAACAAGCCGCCGGTTCTTGCCAGTCCTGTCAATGTATAAGGAGGCAACCCTTTGGAAGCGGGTGCTGTGATGAAGAACCGGAAAAGGATGGGTTGCAGCGTGTAGGCCACCAGTACGACGGCAATCATTCCCAAAATGGAGATGAGGGAAATGGACTGCAATGCCGGATGGCGTGCGAAGACCAACGTACCCATACCTATCACGGTGGTGAAAGCGGAGAAGAAGATGGCTGTCTTGTGCGAGTTCAGCAACTGCCGTCCTGTGCGGTACTTATTCTGCAATCCGTCCATAATGAAAATGCTGAAATCATCCCCGATTCCAAAAATAAAGGTGGACAGAATGATGTTGATGATATTGAATTCAATACCCAGCATGCCCATTAACCCCACAATGATAATCCAGCTGACCAGCATCGGCAGGAAACTCATCAGAGTCAGTTCTATGCGTCCGTAGGAGATCCATAAGGCAAAGAAAATCAGAAAAGAGGAGATATAAAGAATCAGATAGAAATCCTGATTGACGGCTGATACCCATTGGTTGGCGAAATAGCCGCGGTCGAAGATAACCACCTTCTCTTTTGGTTGGAAAAGGGGGTACACCGCTTCCTTGTCGGTCTCGTTCATCCGTACCTGAGTAATCAGCATGGTCAGGGAATCGGCGGAAGTCTGCCATTCGTTCAGAAGCCGGGTAGTGATTTCATTCTGGTAGTCCAAAGGCTGGAACGGACGGTCGAGCCATTGGAAAAACGGCTCGAATGCATGTTCACGGAAATGATAACGGGCAGCCTCTATCCGGATGGTTTCGCGTAACCGGGCTTTCTTTTCTGGAGTCCAGTAGTTGTGCCATTGTTTCAACCGTGCTTCCTGCACCTCTTCCGGTATCAGAAACTGTCCGGCAGAGGCGTAATCTTTTATTTTTCCTTCTTCTTTCAGTTGGGCGAGTAGTCGGTTCGTTTCGGCGTATTGTCCGGTAGCGTCTCCCATATCTTTGCCTGTACTGACAAAGAGAACAGTCTTTTCTTTCTTGTCAAAGAGTTCGGCCAGCTTGTTTTCCGATTGTTTCAAGTGGGCAGGCTCATAGTTCAGACTCATCATATCCTCGTTGAAACGCACGTTCTGCGAGGTGAATAAACATATTATGGTCAGCACGAGAATGCCCCCTACCAAGCCTTTGTTCTTTTCGTATGGATAAGCGTTCAGTTTCTCGATAAAGCGTAGCACCGCCCCTTGTTTTACATGCGCCTGCCCTTTCAGGAAATGCGGCAGATAGACTAGGCAAAACAGCGTGGTTCCTATCAAGGCAAGCGAGGCGAACAGACCGAAATCCCGTAACAGGTTGGAACTGGTAAAGAGGAGGCCGAAAAAGGCGCCGATGGTAGTAAAACTGCCTATGGTAAGCGGATAGGCGATTTCTCTGATTAATTGTTGTACCGATGATACATGATTCTGATGCGCCAGCATGTGTATGGAGTAGCTCAAGGCAATGCCCATTACGGCGGAGCCTGCACCTACGGCAATGGCTGAAATGCCGCCTTTGATAAAGTAGATGAGGCATAAGGCGAATAAAGCTCCGAACAGCACCGGGGTGATGATAAGCGGAATGGATTTCTTATGCTTGAATACCAGAGATATGAAGACAATGATGATAATCAGCGCGATGGAAGAAGTGACCAGCGTATCTTTCTTTATCTGTCGTGCATTGTACACTCCTACGGAAGGACCTCCGAAATATTCGGCAACCAATTGGGGATGTTCCTTTTCCGCTTTTTGCAGCTCATTTTCAATCAGCCGGATGAGTTTGTCATTTTTGCCCGTGCTTCCGGTGTTGAATACCGGGGTGATGAACATCAGCAGGGTGGAACCGTCCCGTGAGAAGATATGCTCATTAATCAGTTCGTAATTAGCTTCCAACTGGAAGTCTTGCAGGTGTTTCAGCGTCTGGCTGCCCAGTCCCAACGGGTCCCGCATAATGTAGTTCTTCAAGGCGAATCCTGCCGGAGATATCAGGTTGGAATAGTTCTTCTGCATCAGGGCGGCAATGTTTCCGGCGGTAAGCAAGGTGTCCAGCCGTTGGTAGTCCTCGTCGGAAAGGAACAGGGGCAGGTTGTCGTAAACAAAATCTCCGGCACTGTTGATCAGGTTTTCGTCGGCTTTTGAGAAGATCTCTTTAATCAGGGTTCCTTCCGCTTGTTGCTGTAAATCCTGTTTTATGGTTTCGGCAGCTTCAATCAGGGAATCCGCATCCGCCACACCGTCCTTGCCGGACAGCATGATCATAATTTTATCCTTTATCTTCAGATTTTCAAATACGTTGATGGCATTTTGGGAGTCCTTGGTATCCGGAAAGAAACTGGTTACGTTTTCCTCGAATCTGACTTGGGCGACAAAAAGGGCCATAAAGAGGATGCATACGCTGAGGGACAGGTAAAACAAGACTTTATGCCTTTCAAAATAGTTATATAATCCAACAAAGAATTTAGTCATATCCGTTTTTTCTCCTACATATAGCCAGCAACACGGTGGAGATTACTCCAGACAGCAGACTGCAAGCCATTGCAAAGATAATGCTTCCTATTAAATATTGCTCTAAAACTGATTTGACATTTTCAAGAGAAAGGTTTCCGAGATGCAAATCGGGAGGATTACCCAGTACCATGCAGCCTGTCCGGTAACTGCCGTACAGCAATAGGGGAATCATGGGTGGAATACTGATATTGGCGGCGACAAGGGCAATCACTTTATTCAGTCTGAACAGATGCGCAAGAAAGAGGGTGATCAGCATCTGATAACCCCATAACGGAACGATACCCATAAAAATCCCCAGCATGATGGCGAGTACAATCTTCAGGTTGGATTCCCGTGTATTCAGCACATGGTCGGTGAAGAATCGCTTGCAGTTGCTCCATGACAGTTTGCGGAGCAGGTTACGGGGAACAATCCAAAGGCAGGTAATCAGCACCAGCACCGTGTTCAGCACACTGATACGGGTAAAATCCCGGAACGGCCGGAAATGGGATACCCGTTCTGCTTGCGGGGGATAATACACGTGGATGGGAATGTTCTTCACCGCTACATCTCCCCATGCGGCAAAGACGATGGCTTCCAACTCAAATTCGTATTTGGCGGTGTACCAGCAGCTTTGCACATTCATTTTGCGCAGAGGGTAAAGGCGGTATCCCGATTGTGTATCTTCCAGTTTCAGCCCGGTTTCCAGTCTGAACCAGAAATTAGAGAATTTATTGGCAAAGGTATTCTTGCCCGGCATATTGTCGGAGGCTAAGTTTCGGGCGCCTACCAGCAGCGTGTCGGGCTCTTTTTCAATGGCTTCGATAAAACAGGGAATATCGGAAGCGAAATGCTGTCCGTCCGAATCGATGGTGATGGCATAGCGGAAACCCTCTTTTTTTGCTTGGGAAAGACCGTGCTTCAAAGCGGTTCCTTTTCCTTTATTGACAGGATGGGTAATGGTGCGGATAGCCGGATATTGTTCCAGAATGTTGGTCGTATCATCCGTAGAGCCGTCATTGACGACAATGATATCGTCTGCATACCTGCATACCTCCTCAATGACTGCCGCCAGTGTCTTCCCGTTGTTGTAGGTGGGAATAACGACGACAATCTCCAGTTCCTTTAGTTTCTTCCGCCAAACCGATGTTGTGTTTGTACTCATCTTGTTTTTCAGTCAAACTATTCAGATACGTTTGGGATGAATGTTTTCGTACCTGAACTTATGTGGTTTCTAATGGGTGACAAAGATAGTATATTTTCGGATGCGGGCATTCTGGCGTTAATTATTTATTTGGAGATGCATTTTTAATTTTAAAGCAGGTAAACACCAACTTGTTCTCGTCGAATTGCGGATTTTCCAGATTGTTCTCGGATATATACAGTCCTTCCCTTCCCACAAAACTCATTTTATAGAAATATTTCTTTCCGGGGAATTTTGTTTCTCCGATGATTTCAAAATCCGCGTTCAGTACAATGACGGAGAACTCCTTTCCTTTGGGTTCGTCATAGGGGCTTTCGTTGGAAGCCAGTTTGTAAGGCATTTCAGCAAAACGGTAGTACACATTGCGGTATTTGTCATACATGATATGCCAATATTTCGGTGTTTCTCTGAGTTTTATAATGGCATTGATGCCTTCCATAGAATTTCCCAGTTTGGGTCTCATGCTTTTCAGATATCTGCTCTTGGCGTTATACCATCGGATATGTTTCAAGTCATCTGTAACCATCAGGCTGTCATATCCGAAAAATCCGCAGACTAAACGGTTTTCTTTGTAGTTGTAATCATAACTAAAACCGTATCCTCCTGCGATATTGTCATATTCCTCTTTAAAGATGGGTGGATAGAAAATAGGAATCCATTTAACTTCTCCTGTTCTCAGATCCTGTGAGGCGAACATATGGGTTCTAGGCCAGTCTTCCTTTTTCATATCGGGTTTTAAAATTTCTTGGCGTAGAAATATGCATGAGTCTTTGATAAAAGCAGGTGCATTGTAGTAACTGCCAAAAGACAAGGGTGTAAATCTGCCTTCAGGAGTTTGGAAATTATAGTTTCGTATTATTTCCCCTTGAGAGTTTATGGAACTGAGCCGACTGATATTATTCTGTGCAACTAATATATATTGAGAATCGGGGGAAGGTCTACTGCCGAATACAGCTGGTAGCCCGTTGGGACCTGTCTTGTGAAGAGGTATCCGTTTGGCTATCTGTTGATTCTCTATATCAAAAATGACAATGTCATATAATGATTTTTGTGTATTCTCAAAGTGAAGGTATTCTTTCCCGTTTTCTTCGAATTGGAACATGGATTTGCTTAAGTAATAGGTCTGTTCGTCTAAAGGGAAAGCCAGCTGTTTTTCTGCTACCAGTTCTACTTCGTTCTGTTTGCCAGCTTCGTTTTTTGGGGAGGACTGGCAAGATACGAGGGTAAATATAGAAAAGAGTGATATAAAAAGGAGTGTTCGATTCATAATATTTTCGGTTTTATGATGTATGTAATTTATGTGGTCAGTAAAAAACCGACCACATAAATTGTTTGTTGTTAATTGGTAGGAGCACCATGATTCCCATCTTCTCCTGAGCCCTCACCGGGGGCACCTACCTCTACTCCGGTGCCGCATTTACCATCTTCACTGATACACACTGTGCCTGTAGCAGCCATTTTGCAATTTTCCCATTCAGTTTCGAAAGCACAGTACTTTGGTCCCCCTCGTGGCATTTGCACGGCAGGTACTCCAAACACTACTTCCTCATTAGAAGAGTGGAGGTTCAAGCTTATTGCAAATGTTGCAATAACAGCCATAATCATTGTGAATTTTGTTTTCATAGGCATTCGTTTTTAATGGTTAGATTTATTGTACTTTTCCTTTTACGGAAATTTCTATCGGAGATTCCGGTACATTGCAATGAACATGGATAAATCTTTCAAATTCCCCCTTTTCTTCCGCTCGAAAATGAATTGTCAGCGTAGTACACTCGCCGGGTGGAACAGGAGAATCCACCCATTGTACAGTGGTACATTCACAAGATGACTCTATGGCACTGATGTATAAAGTATCTGTTCCGGTATTGGTCAATATCACTTTTTCTTCCTGTATTTCCGCTTGTCCGAAATTTCCCCAGTCAATATACTGCTTGTCAGCAGTCAGAACGGTCATTGGCTTTCTGCTTTTTGCCGTAGGTCTTTGATAAGGCCGACGTTCTACATATTTCCCGTCTTTTAAGAAGTATACCATAGGAAAAGTGGTTACCATTTTCAGTCTGGCTGATACTTTGTCTTTATCTAGGTAAAGATTGTTGAAATCCGTTGATTTTTTGCCACCGCTCAGTAAGAAGAAATCTTTTTCCGTATCACACATAAAGACATACACAGTGTCTGTTGCTTCCCTGATATGGTCCATCGCCCCTTGAATGCAACTGCCGCAACCGTTGCCGGGAATAATAATTAGGAAACATGAGTCTGATGCGTTTGGAAGGCAGATACCTGTTTCCTGTACCAGCTGGCGGATATATTTGTCTTCATTGGAAAGGCATCCATAGCTTGTGAGAACTATAAGGTATAGCACGATCTGTTGCCAGCCTGTCTTCATAGGTGTCAGATTTATAATTGTCTAAATATAAGATATTTAATAGATGTTGACAACTATAAATGGACTTATTGTTCTTGCTGTTATGGATATTTAACAGAAGGACTTGCTTCATTGATACTTACTTGCCATCAGTACCGCTTTCAACTTGATAAATTCTGTTCCATTACAAATGCCTTCTGCCTGCAACTTGAAAAGATGCTCTTCCGTTTCTTCTAGTCGGATAAATAGTTGCAGTAGTGGAGTTTCAAGCGGATTGATGGCAGACAGGAATTTGGAAGAAGCAATCTGTACATACTGCAAAGGTTGGCTGACGATCTGTTCGGCACTTTCTTTTATTATCTGTAAGGTACAGACGCCCGGAACCACCGGCTGTCCGGGGAAATGACCTTGATAGAGCACATGGCCGGGATTCAGCTCTATCTCTATTTCCTGTTTCCCGTCTTCTCTTTCCTTTATATGAATGATTTTATAAAAGTTCTCCAGCAGCATTTCAAGGGTTGTTTATGTTCAGTTTGTCCAATTGGATTCTTAGCCGTAGCAGCGGATGCTTGATTTGTACTTTCTCCGCCTGTCCGTTTACAAAGCCGGACAAGGTGAATACCGTCTTTCCAAATCCTTTGCCACTGATTCTTTGCTCAAAAGTACTACTTTTCTTTTTAATACGTGCTTTTTCACTCTTTAGAAATAGATTTTTGAAATCAGTTTCCAGTATTTTCAGCATCTTTTTCTTCCTCATCGGTTCCATGCAACTGTTCACTATGAAGGTGTCGCAGTGCAGGGAGAAGTCAAAAAGGCTGAGGCCAAAGTAAGTGGATCCCAGGATACGGATTTCGTTATCAGGCATTTGGCGGACAATGAGCATTCCGCTGAAATGGTGTTTCATGAAATCCAGTTGCAGGTTGTACTTTTGCGACTGTGCTTCTGCCTGCAGGATGGGAGGAAGTGCCGTAGCTTCCCCCGTCACCCGGTGTGAGCAAGAGAGCAGTATAAACAGCAACAGCAGCCAGCTAGCGTATCGTAAACTTTGCCTCATCTTTCAAAGAATTGAATTTCTTGTCCGAGAATTCGTATTCGGTATAGTTGGTTGCGGTTTCCGATAAACGTAGTTTGTGGACAGACATGTCTTTTTTGTCTAAATAAATTTGAATCTGGTTGATATATGCCTGTATCGCTTTGCTGACGGGCTTGATTTGAATGAGATAGTAATGGGCGTCTTCAAAATATTCCAAAGCATAGCCGGGCGACATGTTGGACAGGTCGCCCACCATGCAGGCGGTAAGCATATCCTGCATTTGGTTCATCATCTTATTGGAGTGAAGGTCCATGATGCTTTTCTTTCCGTCCGATACTATTTTCAGTTGGTTGTTGTTGATCACGATAAGGTAGTTCATGGGCTGGGCGTAGTCCATGCATATCTTATTGCTCTTTTTATAATAGAACGTTCCTTTCGAGGTTATTTTCTCATCGAATACATCCAGATATTTTATCTGAGTGAAATTACTTTCGATGGACTCTATATTTTTAGCCTCTTGCAGCAGACGGGCTTCAAAATCTTTCAAATCAGTAAGTTTCTTCATCTGTTGGGCTTGCATCGGCAGGACTGTACAGAACATCAAGAGCAAAAGTATTTTCATGTAGGTCATACTTTATAGTGGTTTATCTGTTTGTAATGGGAGGCAAAGATAGTATATTTTGAGAAACCATTCATACCTTTACCAGCTATTTACGATTTTTACCTGTTTCTACAATCGTTCACATGAGCAATTATAATGAATAAAAAAGTTATATTTCTGCGTTGCAATATTTTTTTGTTTCATCACGTCATATTGTTGTTAATCAATAATTTATAGTGACGAATCCTCCTGTATCCCCCTCGAAACGGTTTATCCGTTTTCCCTGTCGGAGTCAGTTTGGCAGAAAGCGTCATTATGCAGGATGAAGGTCTGTTGGAATTCTTGTAAGGAGAAGTAAGCATTCGGCCTCGTGCGTGTTTCTCTCCAAGTTATAATAAAGTCAAAAGCCAGACGAAGCATGTCTGGCTTTTGACTTTATTATAGTTTTCCTGTTTATCCTTTCCAATTAAATGGCAGTAAATCGGTGTAATCGTTTTTCTCTTCTCTTTCTTTCTCCTGTACCCTAATCAGCACGTCCTGCATCCATAGTTTTGGGTTCACCTTATTTTCCCTGACATACTTTTCCGAGCACAAAATCACAAAAGCCGCACCGTCATTTGTAAGACACGCATTTCCTGCCGTTATTATATTTCCATTTTCAAGTATGGCTGGCAGTCTGTTCAGCAGTTTCTCACTCATCCTGTCACGGATTCCCTCATCTTTATCACATCCGTCTGTCACACTCACGACAATGTCCTTTAAAACACCTTTATCTCTTGCTTCTTTTGCAAGCCTGTGGCTTCTAAGTATCCATTCATTCATTTCTTCCCGTGATATTTTTTCGTCTGCCGCCGTAAGTTCCGCACCCTCTAACATCGCAGTCTGACGGTGTGTACCCGGCATAAACTTCGCCACCTTATACCATTCATCTCCAAACTCTGCATAGTCCGGATGATTAGAATTATATGCTCTTTTCGGTGCAGTCGAACTACTCTCAAATCCTCCGGCAATAACAATATCTGCCTGTCCTGCATCTATCTTTGCCGCCGCAAGTGCTATACTCTCCAAAGATGAACCACATTGCATATCAACCGTAAACGCCGGAGTTTCCACCCCAAACACCGTCGAAAGTGACATGACTCTTGCTATATTTCCTCCTGCACCAACAGCATTTCCGGCAATGATACAGTCAACTTTATCTATCCCCGTCCTCTCTGCCAGCCTGTCAAGCACACCTGCACCAAGCTGCTCCGCAGATATATGCCTATACATACTGTTTTCAATCCCTATATAACTCCCAACCCCTATCTAGCGTCAGAGCATTACAGCCTGACCCATTTCAACTCGGCGCAAACCGATGCCTTTCCCTATGCGGTAAAGGGCGGCACATTCCAAATAAATCCGGATGATTGCGCCTCCACTTGGAGTGGTCCGGTCAATTTGATGACGCTCTCATCGACCGACCCGGATTATATGTGGGGAATGTGTAGCGATCGGGTATCTTATATCCATATAGCCGACGGCACTTTCGAGCGTGT
>ENA-UESJ01000826-UESJ01000826.1-human-gut-metagenome-genome-assembly--contig:-NODE-826-length-15984-cov-4.418872_pt1 | contig 15984 bp, 14 predicted proteins | sample MGYA00243000_ERZ508001 | MGnify/ENA primary metagenome ERZ508001 (study PRJEB26167, sample SAMN06115479) | human gut metagenome | host: Homo sapiens | place: China:Chongqing | collected 2015-03-03... | reverse complement strand
TTGGAGAAGGAAAAAACAGAAGAAAAACGACGGTATAACGGTGACACGAAGATCCTGCTTTTCAAGATGGGTAAAACAGACGAGTGCTGCAAGAATAAGAAAAAGTAAGGAAATTTTATCTTGAAGAGTAGGAAAACGGTAGCGAAAGCTACCGTTTTTTTTGTATTATTGATTCAAGATAAACTGGTTCATCTTGTCGAATTGTCCTTCCATGTCTTGTAATAACCTTACTTGAACTTTAGCCCGTTGCAGGTTATGTTCAGGATAGGTGATCGGGTAATAATGATCCCCGTCCAGGTAATCTGTCAAAAAACGGACGGCTTGTAAGTAGGTCATCAGCGTGCATCCTTGTGCAAGGGTCTTTTTTTCCTTGAGTGTGAAAAGGTGCTTGGCTTTTTCCATGAACCCGGCGGTGAAAGCCTCAAAATAATTCATGTTAAAATGAACCTCGTCAAGATTGCGGGTTTCTTCCCCGGCCGTGTTACAAGACGAGCGAATGGCATCCCCGAAGTCGTAATGCACGATTCCCGGCATCACGGTGTCCAGATCGATCACGCATAATGGGTGATCATTGTGGTCGAACAGGAGATTATTTGCTTTCGTGTCGTTGTGCGTGACCCGGAGCGGCAGAATACCCTCGTCTTTCATCCGTTGTAATTCTAACATCTCGTTATCGAACTTTTTCAGGTATTCGAGGAGTTCCTTGCTCGCCTCGATCCGGTCCGGTTTGGCTTTAGCTAGGGCCTCTTTTAATTCTCGTTGGCGGCGGGGAACGTTGTGGAAAAGCGGGATTGTCTCGATCAACAATTTCGCGTCAAAATCGGAAATCCGGTTCTCGAATTCTCCAAACCCGATACCCACTTGATAAGCGATCTGGGAATCCGGGATAACATCGTAGCTCTTTGATCCTTTGATAAAGAGTGATAACGTCCAGTAGTTCCCCTCGTAATCCTTGTAGTAAGCGTTTCCTTTGTCCGTGTAAAAATACGTGATGTATTTCCGGGTGATATCGCTCACTTTATGCCGGATAAGTCGGTTGCGGATATGCCCGCACACCAGTTCTTTGTTTCGTACCAGTTTCGGGATGTCCTTGAACACGTTACCGTTGATTCTTTGGAGAATGTACTCGACATCCTCGTCCACTTTCACCAGATAGGTGTCGTTTATATGGCCAGAACCGTACGGTGTAGCGGATATAAACCGCCCGCTCGATACGAACGTGTCGTAAATTCTCTTCAGTTTGTCCATGCTTAGTTGTTTTTTAATGTTTACCCGTTTTTATGCTATTTACTGCCCCATGTCAGTGTATAATCCTTCCCCGTCGAATTTCTGCAAGGCATTGTTTACCAGCTCTGTGTCCTCTTTGTATGTTACGCCGAACCATTGGGCACTGGTGTTTAAGACTTTTACTTTCACGGCTTTTTGCTTGATGAGTTCGTCCACCACGAAAGGTATGTAAATCTCCGCCTTGGGATTTTCGCTGTTCTTGTGGTAAAACTCGATGAATTGTTTTTCGATTTCCTCGAAAAGCATGGGCGAGAATCCCCAGAAATTCATGGAAACCACGTCGTCCTCATGCAGTACGACTCCTGAATTCAAATCTTTAATCGTATCACCTTCCCGGCCAATTTTCGTGCGTTCGGTGATGCTGGTCAAGAAATTGTCCCCGTCTACCGTGCATATTCCTCTGGATACTGTCCCGTTCTCGGATAGCGTGGCTGCCAACCGGTAGCCGGCTAGGCTGAAACATCTCTCGTCAGTATTGCTAGCCACGAAATCGTGCATTTTCACGAAGGCATCCCGTCCGTAAAAGTCGTCAGCGTTGATAGCGATAAACGGTTCGTGAATATGGTCTTTTGCGGCCCAGATGGCGTGAGCCGTTCCCCAGGGTTTCTCCCGCTGGATCGGGGGTAGATTACCGGGCAGTTGATCCATTTCCTGGAAACAGTACACGGTTTCAACCAGGCTTTCGGCATATTTTCCCACGGCCTCTTTGAATTCGTTCTCGAAACTCCGGCGGATGATGAAAACAATTTTGTCAAATCCCGCATGTACGGCATCATAGATTGAATAATGCAACAATGTTTTTTTGTGGGGGCCGAGTAGTGCTAGTTGTTTTAAGCTACCGAACCGTGAACCCATGCCTGCTGCCATAATGAGCAAGGTCGTTTTATTCTTCGTAGTCTCCATGTTTTTATATTTAATCTTTTACTTGTATTACCTTCTTTCGGGCAAAGCTAATAAAAACTGCGGAAAGAATCTAGCAAGTCATGTTTTGTTTTATTTCGGGTGAAAATCTTTGCCGTTTTTATGTTTCATCCCCTTCTGAGAACGAATCCAATAATGCGTTTTGTTCCTCCTTAGCCGGAAGTGCTTCGACCGAGCGAAGCTGTCTTTGTATGGCGCGGGTTCGTTTTCCCATGACTTCTTCCAGTTGGTTATTGGCGGTTTGAAGGTTCTTCTGGGCTTTCTCCAGAAGTCCCCCGAACTTCTCGAATTCGGCTTTCACACCGCCAAGAATGCGCCACACCTCGCTACTACGTTTTTGGATGGCAAGCGTGCGGAATCCCATTTGCAGGCTGTTGAGAATCGCTGCCAGCGTGGTGGGCCCCGTGACAATCACGTGGTATTCCTGCTGTAATTGTTCGAGCAAAGCAGCCCGGCGGGTAACCTCGCCGTATATGCTTTCGAAAGGCAAGAACATGATCCCGAAGTCCGTGGTGTGCGGTGGGGCCAGGTATTTGTCCCGGATGTCCTTTGCCATGCCGCGAATGGTCTGTTCGAGTATGCGGGAAGTAGTTTCCACTCGTTGCAAATCTCCGGATTCGTAGGCATCAAGGAGTTGTTCGTAAACGTCCTTTGGGAACTTGGCATCGATGGGAAGATAGACCGATTCGTCACCTTCCGCCCGTCCGGGAAGTTTCACGGCGAACTCGACCAGCTTGTCGGATCCGGGTTTGGTCTTCACGTTTGTGTCATATTGATCCGAGGCTAGGATCTGTTCCAGTAGCATGGAAAGTTGTACTTCCCCGATCGTTCCCCGTATTTTCACGTTACTAAGCACCCGTTTTAGTCCACCTACATCTTGTGCCAGCGTCTGCATTTCTCCTAGTCCCTTCTGCACATTTTCCAGTTGCTTGCTGACGAGTTCGAACGATTGCCCGATGCGTTCGTGTAGGGTCTTCTGTAATTTTTCATCCACGGTGGCTCGCATTTCTTCCAACTTCTTTTCCGTGTTTTGCAGGAGTTCCTGTTGACGGAGTGATAGCTCTCCGAATTTTTCCCGTTGCAGGCGGTTGAATAATTCCATGCTTTCGGCAAAACTTTTCTGGAAAGCTTGTATGGCGGAGTTGGTTTGGGTGGTGATATTCTTCAAGGTTTCCCGGTGTTCTGTCCGGAAATGGTTGAGGGTAGAGGCGAGTTCTTCCCGGTCCTTGCGGGAGCGGTTCTCGTCGTTTTCCCGGTTATAACGGGATTCGTCCCGAATCACTTTTTCGAGGTCCGAGATGGACCGTGATACCTCCTGGGCGGTGTTGTTCTTGCGGGAACGAACGTGCAATCCGATGAGGATCATGTTGAGAACGAGAAGTAAAACGCAGGATATAAGTATAAATAATTCCATATTTCTGAACCTTTAGTTGTTCAAAAATATGGAAAATAACTCAGAGTTTGGTCAATTCTTCTTGAATTTGTTCTTGCCCGTGCGGGACGAAGATGAGGGCGGTAGTGTCGTACCCTCTGCGCTGAGCCCGTTGCATCAAGTCTTTCAGTTTGTTAGGCGGGAGCTTCGGTGTACGGCTTACGATCCAGAGATGATCGCATTGGGAACTTCCGATAAGGGCTGCGCTGTAATCTTTCTCGACTTCCAGGATGTGGTAGTCCGTGTTGAAGATCAGAAAAAAGGTCACTTTTAGGACTCCCGGTTGAGTCGTGTCCGGGATATGAACGTGGCCCACGATTTCTTTAATCAGGCGGTTTAAGGTGGCTGTGTCCAACTCCGTGATGTCGGCATATTCCTGAATGGCGTCCACCCATTGTTTGGCGTCCATCGCCAGCCGCATTTCATCAGCCAGCTTCTTGCGCCCCTGTGCAACCCGTTCTTTCAACTCGGCCTGTTCTTTCTGCGTCTTGTCCAGCATGAGATTGAAGTTGGCTTCGCTGATCCGTCCGGCAACCATGTCCTCATAGAGCCGCAGCACCATCTTTTCCAGAACCTCAATCCGTTCCTCGTCTTTTGTCAGGGAACGCTCCAACGCTTCCCGCTGGCCTTTCTGTTCGGCTTCACAGGTGTTGGTCAGCTTCCCGGCAATGGCTTCCCCATCGGTCAGGGCAGCCCTGGCACACTCCCGGATTTTGTTCAGGACAAGGTGGTAAAGGGTGTCGTACTCCACCCGGTGCTGGGAACAGTGGTTCTTGCCGAACGCCCCATAGGTCTTACAGGCGTAAATCTGCTGCGGGTGCTTGGCGTGGGTGGTACGGATGGTCAGCGACTTGCCGCACTCGCCGCACTTGATAAGCCCGGCAAACAGGCTGGTTTCCCCGTCCTGACGGGGGCGCTGCCGGGATTTCAGCTTGTCCTGCACGATGGCAAAACTTTTGCTGTCAATCAACGGTTCGTGCCGCTGCTCCACCACGATCCAGTCCTGCGGCTTCTTCTCGCCAATGGTGCCGATTTTGAAGCGGTAGTCCTTCTTTTGGGAAGCGATCGCCCCGGTATAAACGGGATTCATCAGGATGTCCTTTATCACGGAGAAATCCCACATATACCGCCCGTTTTCCGGGTCTTTCTTTTCCCATTTGGTGCGGACATTGCGGAAGCCCCGTTCCCGGTTCCACCATGTAGGGCAAGGCACCTTCTGTTCTTCCAGCCTGCGCCGGATGAAGTTGGGGCCGTGTCCTTCCAGCGCCCAAAGGAAGATTTGCCGGACAATGGGGGCGGTTTCCTCGTCCACCAGCAGGTGGTTTTTGTCCTCCGGGTCTTTCCGATACCCAAAGGGAGCCACACAGCCGGTAAACTGGCCTTGCTGGGCTTTCAGAAGATACGAGGAATGTACCTTCTTGGAAATGTCCTTGCTGTACATCTCGTTCAGGATGTTCTTGAACGGCGCAATGTCGTTGCTGTCCCGCATGGTGTCAATACCGTCATTCATGGCGATATAGCGGACGTTGTGGCGGGGGAAGAAGTCCTCGATCAGTGTGCCGGTCTGCAAGTAATTTCGACCCAACCATTTATATCCCGCATATCGGTCAGCGGTAAACTTTCATTACACCTACATTCTATCAAGCACGCAGGCGAAAATCAATAGTATTTTTCATCTGCAAATACTTCTCTATCAATTTCGGCTGTATCAACGGATACGTCCACTCCTCCGGCAGTTCGTCCAAGAGTACTATCTTCTCCATCTCGCTATGCAGTTCTGTCGCAAATTCTGTTATCTCTGCATAGCAAAGCAGCCCAAAGGATTCTTCTCCCGTATCATTTACTCTGGTCTTCCCGGTTACAGAGTATACACACAGGGGCTTCATATCAAACCTGATTGCACCGGTTTCTTCCTGCAATTCTCTTTTCGCCGTTTCAAGAATGCTTTCACCGGCTTCTCTATGTCCACCCGGAACTTCATAGGTGTCTCTTTCTTTATGCTTGCAAAATACCCATTTGCCATTGCTCTGTGAGACGATCACCGCAAACTTCAACAGGGAATCATCCACTGAGTCATAAAATTTTACTTCCAGCATTTTCTTTCCTTGCCCTCTCAATTAAATCTGCCTTGAAACAAAATGTACCGTTTCTTTTCTCTGCTCAAGTATGTAAGGTATCAGTTCCAATGGATATACCTTCGTGTCCTTCCTTAGTTCCTCCAGCGGAATCCAGCAGAAATCCAGATTGATTCTCTCATGATCCAATTCATCATATCCATGAAACACCCCATCCATAGGAATACTATCGTCCAGTAAATGAACATTATAATATAAGCAGATCTGGTGGCAGGGTCTCTTTCCCCATGGAAAATAAATTTCGCCTATAGCCAGCAGATTATCTACCTCTATCTCAGCGTGAAGTTCTTCTTCAAACTCCCGTTTCAGCGTTTCCATGCTGGTCTCCATAGCAGCAACATGCCCGCCGATGATAGTATAGTCATCATTTTTCGGACGTTGCAACAGGATCTTTTCATTATGGATCAATATACCGCCAACCCTGTAGGAAAATACAAAATCATCGTTTTTAAATAGAATGTCCACGTGATCTCCCTTCACGTCAGATATACTCATCCTGTTTTACCTAAACTTTAAAATCAAAACTGTTATTCCCACGGAAATCATCATAAGTCCAAGCAAAATGACCAGCGCAATAACCTTTGCATTTTTCTCCATAAATCGGATAGGTGTCCCATACTTTTCATCAATGTTTGCATCTCTTCGCTCATTCCTGATATTCTGCGCCCACTCCAGATCCTTCAGTTTCATATATTCGTCATAATGGCGTTTTTCCAGACGGTCTTCCTCTTCGCGTACCAATAATTCCAGGTTTTCTTTATAAGAAGCCCCACAATTACTACACCCCTTTTCGTCTGTGCTTTTTCCCCTTATCTTATTATCACAGTATTCACAGGTAAATTCATAATCACTTGCAGGTTTATAAACCGGAGGCTCGCCGATTTCAAAATTGTAGTATTTATGACGTATCAGCTTATATTTTTGAATTGCCTGCATTGTAGTACTTATATATTCCGTTTCCTGTGTAATGGCTTCTTCCTGGGATTTCATATACTCTAAATACCTTTGATGCATGGCCCGTTTCTTTAACTGATACTCCTTGTTCTTTCCAAAATTACCGCCACAGGTTGGACATTTTTCATCCGCAGAAGATACCTTGGATCCGCAAAACTCACAGGTAAATTCAAAATTCTCCTGAAAATGATCCTTTTTGTAGGAAATGTACTTAACCGGTTTCAGGTCCTTACGTGCTCTAATGCCCGAAAAGAAAAACAAGTATATAAGTAATAACAGGCCAAAGGTAATTGCTATATTAAAAAATACTGTTGAAAACAAACTGAAAAATTCCATAATAATGTGTCATTCCTCTTTCGTATTAAATATAATTCTTAACTAATCATATCATAGTAAATCCTATTTTTCATCTAAATCCTAAGAATGTACTGATTACAACTCTTGATACTTCATGCATGGGAAATATCTTAGAAAAATCCAGTTGCCATATCTCCATTTTCTGCTACAATTTGATCATAATAGTTGCGAAGCAACGTTAAGCACCGGAGGTGCGAATCATGATATATTATGATTATACCAATGTAAAAAATGAGGATAACACAAATGAGAAAAACAATTCTTCCCGTATTAATGACAGCAACAATTTCTTTGAGCCTATTGGCCTGCGGATCAAACAATTCCGGTGAATCTGAATTCACCACCAATATTACAGAAGCAGAAACAACGGCCATCGTCGCAGAGTCAGAAAACGCATCTACTGCCACAGAACCGGATGCCGGGCAGAGTGAAACGAACGCAGAAACCGAATGCACTGAAACCACAGAAGTGATAACGGAAGATTCCACAGAAACTCCGGCACCGGTGGAAGTATCAGGAAGCACGGAGAATAGCACCATTTTGCCTCTCTCTTATGAGGATTTTAATGTTAATGGATTTGGATATAGCAATTACGTAGACTTATATGGAGCCGGAAACGGCTATGAAGATGTAGAACGTATTTCTATTATGACTACAAATTGTACGGCATATACGGAATACCCCGATCAAATGTCATCAGACACAGAAACTTCGCGTGGTATAAAATTAGGCGATTCCAGGGAACAAGTGATTGCTGCTTATGGAGAGCCTCAAAAAGAGGTAGTGTATAAAAATAAGGCCTATAATCATGATGGTCTGGAAAGCCAATACAATTTGTGCTATTCCTATATTGATGAACGCTACCCTGAAGTCTTTTTCAATTTATCCTTCAGTATGGATCAAAATGATAATGTGCTGGATATTTGCTATGAAGCAATATTGATGAAATGGTATAAATAATTAGTCGTTTAATTGTTTTATCGTTATACAATATTTTTCTTTGAAAAACATCTACTTATCGAACATGATGCACAATAAACGCACGCGTGCGTTTATTGTGCGTTTATTAAATCAATTCATAATGTGCTGACCGTCCATTTCCAACAAGCTTAATCCTACCCTTATCAGACATCTTTTTCAACAAACGATAAGCTTCTGTATTAGTTCCATAATCCATACTTGTCTCCATAGCTACAACATGTCCGCCAATAATAGCATAATCATCATTCTTCGGGCACTGTAACAAGATTTTACCATTACACATCAATATACCGCCAACTCTGTATGAAAATACAAAATCATCATTTTTAAATAAAATATCCACTTAACCACCTCCAACCTGTTCATAAAACTTGTAGTAAAAATGTATTTATAAGATCATAAATCTCCTGGTGCAAATGTATCTTTCTCACATATAAGGTAAATGTCTTTATTCATTTTCCCCTCAAAATATTGCTTCAAATTCATATTGGAATTCCACTTGTCCTGCGGATAAAAGCCATACCTTTTCTTTACGTCATTCATCCTATTTTCTATATCAAGAACTCCTTCCGCTCCTGCCAAACAATCGCACAATTGAATTAACCGGTCATATTCATCATATATGGTCTTTGCTAATTCAGTTTTTATAATTGTCAATTCTTCATCTGTAACATCAAATTTTCCGATGTATTCATCTATCGTATGATTATTAAAAGAATGGGTTAAACATATCTTTGCTACTTCATCATATCCCAATGATTTCATATATACGTATCCATCATAAACATGTCCAAGATGTCTTACACCAAATTTTCTTCCTATATCATGTAGTAAACCTAATATATATGCTTTCTCAACATCCATATCACCACATGCACTTGCTATTTTTTCTGCACAGTGTGCTGCTGTTAAACAATGTTTTCCCCAAGGTCCCGGATTAAATAATAACCCATCACGAATTAACTTCAGTGCTTCTTCTCTTGTTGGCAACATAGCTTGTACCTTCTTCCTTTTTTATTTACCTTTTCAAAATTGATAACTCCATTACTCCCCCACAAATAGAGCCAAACCAGAGCCATCTAATAAAACAAATGCCGAAACCTGCATAAATACAGGCTTTCGGCATTTCTGTCCGTTATTCAAACTCGGCAAGTTGTTGTTTTACATTAAACTATTTTGTTTAGGTTTCGCTGCGAAAATGCCGATTTTTTACTTCTATTACATATTTTATTTTGGCTTACTGATTTTCTGTTGCCAAAGTGTTGCCACAAATATATTATATCAAATCAAACAAATAAAACAACATATTTTACCCATTAACAACCAATTCACAGATTTTGCCTTTTATCATCCTAACCATATCTTCTGTGTTGTTTAAACTAAGCATTTCTTCTTTATCGATGACAATAATACGAATATGCTTTCTCAAATATCCTGACAAAATACTCTGTGCTCTTTTTATTTCATTGCTTTCTTTTGTAATACCATTAGTAGCAAGCAAAACTCCAAAATCCAAACCTCTATCTTCAACTTTAGTTGCAAACCAGTTTACATCTACACTTCCTACAGAACCACTCCAATTTTTACATTCCACGAGAAAAATGTTATTGATAAATGGCAAACCATCTTCATACTTATCATTCCATATTGATACATCAATCTCATCTGTATCATATTGATTCATTGCATTTCTTTTCGCAATTGTAATTCCAGGCAGCTTCTCAAAAAGGTAGCATGCCAAATCCTCGAGTTTTTTCCCTTTATCGTATGTTGAATTACTACTTTGGCTCTCATCCATAATCTGCTTAATTCTATCTGTATCATAAGGAATCATTATTCACAACTCCTTCCATGAGCACCCAAGCATCTATAATACCATATAGCATGTGCTAAACCATATTTTTCTATTTTATCCAAAAAATCCTCAAACTCAATTACCAAAACATTGGAATTTGTATTTAAATAATTTTCCACCTTACCGCAGCACAAAATAATAATAAGTTCTTGATTTTTCGTCTGCCTAGCCAATTTATTCACTAGCGCTTCTATTCTCTTCAAAGACATATCGCCTAATTTCAATTCAAATTTAATAGGATTCACGATATTTCCAAACAATTCATCAACCCAAACAGCAAAATCATATTCTTCATTCTTTTCTGTTTGTTGAAACTTCACTGTTGTATATTGATCCTTTATTTCCGCAAACAAGTCAGCAACTAAACGCTCAAATTCAGCTCCGTCCCTATTTTCCCTAATATATTTAGCTCTTTCTACATAGATATCTTTGGATGCAAACTCAGTTTCTAGTACTTTCTTATAATATTTTGTATAATCAATCTGAGGTTTCTCCCTTTTTTTATCCACAAAAAATTTTAATGGCAACATAAGATTTTCTCTAAGATTATCATTGATTTTTATATATGTCAGATTATATAAATCCGAAGGTATTTCTTCTGAATCATCAAGCAATAGAAATACTGCCTTTCCCATTCCTACTGCCACTCCAATTTCATATAAAACATTAGTCGAGTTTCGGGTTATCACTCCTATAACAATTTCTGCACTCGAAATTAATTTTACTACTCCTGAAGAAATATCCGTACCGTAATCTTGTGAGTATATGTCAAAATATTGAATTTTCAATTCATCAAGAACTTCCTGAATCTGATTCAATATAGTAGGAGCTAAATTATATTCTCTTGAAACAAAACACTTCACAATCGTTCTCCTCTCATTTTTTACAAAAAGGCCATCTTTCTTACTCTATTTTTATCTCGTACTGGCGATAACAATAACCTTCCTTGTAATACTCCACCAAAATAATTTTTCTTCTAAAATTCACTTCATAATAAATACCTAAGCCATATCCACAAACATACTCAGGTAATGCTTTACCACCATAACTCCATACATCTTGTTCTGGGCTTTTGGTTAAACATTCAATCCTATTTCTGTCATTATCCTTGTCAACTTGCCTTCCTGTTGACTTTTTCATCTCCAATGCTATAAGGTTGTCACACATTGCATTTTGCCCTCTACTATGCACAATCAAATCACAATTGATTGTTACAATTTGTTCATCCAAGCCGCGAATGGTCTTTTTCAATGTTTTTAATGTTCCACCAATATTACGATTGTACTCCACATCTACAAAATAATCCGAAAACTTTGTTCCCTTCAATACTTCATGTAGCTCTATCATCAAAGCTCCACACAAAGTTCTTTCAGAAACTCGTGTTTCGAACAACGTAGCATTTTTTCTTAAAAACGATTTATTGGCATCTTCAAAAATCTTCTCTAATTCTTTTATGTATTTTTTCATATTATTTAATCTTCAAGTGGCATTAATTTTTTTATGTTTCTATAACAGTAAGTTTTCTTTTAAATGTCTCAATCCTTCCTATGTCAACTTATATACTTCCCCATGCCAAAGAAGCAACACTTTCCTTATAATTTTTAAAACTACTTTTCTCATGTGTTTTAAAAGTAATAGTACGAAGGAAATCCTTCCTTGACATATCCCACTCAAAAAATTGTTCACCATTATTCTTCAAATAATCCACAAAAACATCTAGTGCAATGTCTGCACAATTTCTATTTCCTGTCCCCGTATATGGAAGGGAATTAATTACTCCATTAATTAGTATTTGCGATGTAGATGACAATAGCGGGCATTTGTTAAATACCAACACCCACCAGAATTCTCTATACTCAAAAATTGACTTTTGTACCCTAATCGCTTCAATCCGTTTAGCTAATATTTGCTCAATTGTTGTTTTGATGTCATTATAATATTTTTCATTATACTTTGAGTACAATAAATAGGTTGCCCAAAGAATAGGATCGTCTTTCTCATACATTTTTTTAACAATCCTTTCTTCCTCCACATATGGGATTTCAATTTCAGCTTGTGCACAGAACAAAAATAAATCAACAATATCATTCAAATTTGCCTTTTCAAATACAAATGCATATTTATTTAACAAATTCTGAAGGCTCCGAGATTTACTAAAAATATCATACTCATCACGTACATAACTAATAATTGACAAAAGTTTCTGCGTATTATTATAGTTAGGGAAAAAAGAATATGCATAAAACACAAGATCCAAGAAGCTGAATACTGTTGATTCAGATACATCTTTCTTAAAAATTCGCACCTTATCTTTATTCTTACCAACATGATTTAATATAGCACTAAGAAAATATGCAATCAATGTTCTATCCTTAGTTTCATATTTGCAAACAATCTCATTTAATTGATTCATTATCGATTGTTTCGATTTCGATCCATACCGAATAACATGCGATTTCAACAAATATGGTCGTACATTATCATTTTCCATCTGCATTTCTCGTTCAACATATGCTTTTTGCTCTTCTTTAGTCGTAAAAAGCATTTCACATATTCGATTTGTAAACAAATTGGCTTCAATTAACCAACCTTCTAAAACAAAAGGAACTTTACTTCTATATAATTTTGATTCGTTTAATCTTAGTAAATACTTTCTTGCTAATTCAGAATACATTTCTACAATCAAATTAGCTAACTCTTCTGTTTTTGCAAATATAAAAATATCATCCACATATCTATACACATTATAATCCTGACCACAAATAACTCCCGAATTTAAAAGTCTACTATTAACACCAACATCAATAAATTGCAACATTAACTCAGCAATCATTCTCGAAAATTCCGGTCCAACAACTATGCCATTTGATCTTCTTGCATTTATGTTCTGTAATACTCTATCAATGGTAGAATAAATATTTGAATTATGGTCAAATTCCTTTGTATCAATGGAATCCTTGCCAATTAACCATGTGTATGTATGCGTATATATACTATCAAAACAAGCCTTATAATCTGTTTTAATAAAATAGGCATATTTACTATTCAACACAAGCCATTCTTCCGATGATGTAAACGCAGAAATCGATTTATATGGCAGAATATTAAAAAACATGCCTGTTTGCTCAATTACTTCTCTTCCTGCCTGCTTGCTTTCCTCACTAAAATACCTTATGACGGACTTGTTTCTATTTTTATAGCAAAGATCATTATTTCTATGATGATATCGTAGAGAAAAACAAGCATTCTTGTCCAATAAATTCAATAACTCCTTTTGATATATACCAACAAATAATAACATTTCAAGTGCTGCAAGCGGCTGCACTAAACTTATCTCTCTCACAGTATGTAATTCTTTCATTATTGAATATTTCAATGGCATTGATGCCCAACACTTTTTCCCTTGAAACATTCCTTCAGCCTTTGCTTTAGTTTCCTCAAGCTGTTTATACATTTGTTCTACTTCATCTGATCTTTCTATCAAATATTCATAAAAATGTGAGTAAGTAAATCTATCTGATAACTCATTTGGCAAAATATCCGTCAATAAGTAATCTAACTGATTTCGTTTTATATTATTTAAATTCATTGACTTTATCCCCATTTTGATTAATAATAATTATTGAGCATTTAATGTTCAAGTAATCCTTTGGATTACACACGTCAGCTATACAAAGTACCTTCAATACGAAGACCATACGTTGTATTTGAATAGCATCTCTTTCGGGGGATGCTATTCTATTTTTATTTTTTCAAGGTAGTCTATCACAATTCTATAATAGTCTTTTCCTCGACTTGAATAACTAGCATCAATCTTTAACATCCAGGCCAAAAGAACCTCTTTTGGAATGCCAATATTTTCTTCAAAAAGAAGTGTTCTATTTCTCTTCATATTAGAAAAAAGGTTATACATACTTTCCTCATTACATTTTCTAGGAATAAAATATGGTCTTTTCAAATGGTATTTTCTTAACAAAATATAATATAAATTCTCTAGAAACTCTTTGGTGTCTCTATGGAGATAGCCGGTATAATTTCGAAGTTCATTGTAATTTGCTATCACTCCCTTTGTTAGCCAATCAAAGGAAGTCCCCATCAGCTGTCTTGCTATTACAACTCGTGAAGAAAAAATTTTAATTCTTTGTCTAAGCAATTCTTCATCGTGATTTACTGCATATTGAGCAAAAGCACGTTCAATTATATTGGAATATCGACTTCTCTTCTTCTCAGTAATGCCATATTGAAACGAAATATTCCCATTAAATTCATTAATAAAAAACTCATATCCTAAAAAATTGAATTTCTGGAATACTAACATCCCTCTCCTTGATATGTATGAAAACTTTCCTGGTGATGTACTTAATCTAACCGGGCAAGTACCAAAGATCTCACTTATTGTCGTATTAATGATATCAATGATTTCATCTTGTGAAACATAGCTATTCAACATAATAAGCATATCATCCACATAACGTTCATAGAAGAACACACCGTATGATGTCAACCTTGCTTTCAATTTCTTATCAAAATCTCGGCACACTATCTCTGTCATACCATTGGATAGGCATAATCCTGCATAACAATACTTATATTCATCTATGTACTTTTCTAATATATCTTTATCTCCCCTAGGTAATAATGATGGCAACACATATTTTTCATAAACAAAGCGTGATAATACACTATCAAAGAATGATTTAAAATCCGCTCGGATTATTACAAAATCGTTCATGTTCTTTAGTGCTGGTATTGTGTTAAAGAGCAAGTTTATAATCTTACTTCTACTTGCATATTCAATCTTAAACACTTTATCTAAACGCTTCTTCAAATAATGACAAATAAAATTTTCAACCGATAATTTAGGATAATGGTAAATAACCCGTCTTTTTCCGCTTTGTGTAAAAACCTCTTTTACCTTTGTTGAAAAATCAAATGTTTCGTTCTCTACTGCCAAAATACATTGTTGAGCCCAAATATCAATGTCAGCATCCGTTAATGTATAATCTATTCGCCTAATTACACCATGAATATTTTCTAATAACATCCTTCGTAATTTCCTCTTCTATTATTCTTTATATATACCAATCACATAACCGTCTCAATTTCTAGTTATATTTCCAATAATTGAACTATATCTCTTCGAATATCCTCAACCTCTTAACAATCTCCTCCGGCTCTGGCAACATTGCTTTCATCTCTTCCGGTAACGTATTTCTTAACTGATATGTAGCCACACCTATCGGAGCATTAATATTCTTCAACGCATACTCTACATAAGTTTTATCCTTACTCTTGCAAATAATAATTCCGATTGACGGATTCTCATCTGGCAATTTGACCTGCTCGTCCAACGTTGTCAAATACAACTGCATCTTTCCGGCATATTCTGCTTCAAATTCACCTATTTTCAACTCTATGGCTATCAGACTTCTCAACCTTCTATGAAAAAGTAATAGATCAATATACAAATCCCTGCTTCCTGCCATCAGATGATATTGATTTCCGATGAATGTATAATCTCCACCCATTTCTATCAAAAACGCTCTTATGTTATTTACCAATTGCATTTCTAATTCGTGTTCAGAGTATTCAGGTGACAATTCCGCAAAATCAAATGTATATTCATCTTTTACCGCAAGCTTAGCCTTTACACTTTGCTCCACCGGAAGCGTTAAATCAAAATTCGTCTGATTCAACAAATATTTCTCATAGGTCTGTGCTTCAATAAAATTAGTTAAGATGCGTTTTGTCCATCCATATCTTTTCACCATCTGAATGTAAAATTCCCTTTGCAAATCATCCTTACACTTTTCCATAATAATGATGTTATTGCTCCAGCTAATTTCTCGCACCAATGGTGCGAGTTTTTCAGAATCACGGTAAGTTAAATAAAAATTACGCATTCGCCACAGATTGGCTGCTGAATATCCCTTTGCTCCGGGAAACTCTTTTTGCAATTCTGTTGAGAGTACTTGAACAATTGATTTTCCCCAACCATTTTCTTCCTGCTGTCTATAAATTTCTTCTCCAATTTCCCAATACAAATTTATAGTTTCTGAATT
>ENA-UESJ01000820-UESJ01000820.1-human-gut-metagenome-genome-assembly--contig:-NODE-820-length-16045-cov-22.241420_pt1 | contig 16045 bp, 15 predicted proteins | sample MGYA00243000_ERZ508001 | MGnify/ENA primary metagenome ERZ508001 (study PRJEB26167, sample SAMN06115479) | human gut metagenome | host: Homo sapiens | place: China:Chongqing | collected 2015-03-03... | reverse complement strand
CTTCTCATAGACGAATCCGGGGCTGTGGAAAAGGTCGTGGTACTCAAACTCTCGGTCTGCGCCGTACTTTTTGAGGGTCTCATGGATGAATCCGCGCCGGTCCGGGGCCGTGGCTACGAGGTGCATCCTCTTGACCCGTTTCCCGTACCTGTGCAGTCCTATCATCACGCCGGTGGCGGTGATGCCGCTGCCGCAGGTCATCACGAGGTTTTCTATATCGTCCGGGAGGTTCTCTGTCTGCGCCGCAACTGCGGTTAGCAGCGTGTCGCCGTACCCGATGATATTGATGCCGTACTGGACAATAAAGCTGTTTTTCTGCGCCGCCAGCTCTTTTGCGCGGGCGTGTAAAATGCTGTGGCGGCCGGAACGTGCTGCGAGCACTATGGACGCCCCATATTTCATCGCCAGCCGGGGCATAGGCAGAGCCGCAACGCTCTCCCGGGTGGTTCCGCCGTACACGATTCTGCACGGCATCCCGTTCGCCCGGGCAACCGCTGCGGTGATGGGTGCTTGCGGGGAGTGGATGCTGCAATACGTCAGCAGGCTCTTGTAGTCCTTCTTGACGCTGTTCACCAGCATCACGCATTGCCGGAGCTTTCCTCCGTTCACCTCTCCGGGGCCAAACGGGGCATAAAGGTCGTCCCGCTTGATGTGCAGCCCGTCTACCTCCTGAACCGGCGTCAGGCTATACTCATTCATCCAGTCCAAACACCTTTCTGTGGTAGTCGGTCTTTTTGGCAAGCTCCTCCTGCATCAGGCCGTAAAAGCTCTGTTTTGCAATTTTGCGCCCGCTGCCTGCGCTCTGGTTCAGCGTCTTGAACGGTCCGCCTGTTCCGACTTCTTTCATCTTTTCCGTCGGCTCCGGGTTCTTGCCGTTCATCAGCATACAGAGGTTATACTCGTTCGGCCGGAATCCGGGCAGGCCGTCGATGCCGCAGCAAGTCATGCTGTCGCCCATCGCGCGGAGCCGGTTCTCGCCGCTGTAGAATTTCAGGCCGTACCGATGGCACTCCGCCTTGATGTCTTCAAAATCGTGCCGGAGGCGGGGCAGCGGATAGCAGAAGTCACCGCCGATTTTCGTCATGCCGGGTTTAGCCTTGAAGAACTTCATGCCCTCCACGATGACGCCGTAGGCTCCTGCCTCCGCGATGCGAGGGATGTTCTTCATAACGTCATGGAACACCTCGGGCATATACGGCTGGATGCGGACGATGGTGCGCTGCACTCTGGCTGATACCGTCTTGAGGATGGTGAGCCGCTCCTCGTAGCTGGGCGTCCCGCGTTCGAGGCGGTCGTACTTGCTGCACACCATGCTGATTTGCAGTACACAGTTGCACTGTGCCAGCAGGTCGAGGTACTCCGGGTCCGCAATGAGGCGGCCCTTTGTGCTCACCACAAACGGGTATTTCGTCTCCGCCAGCAGCTTGAGGCATTCGTAGCTGGCGCGAATCTGCTTTTCGACCGGCTGGAACGGGTCACTCATGCCGCCCCAGTGGATAGGGATGTTCCAGTCGCACCACTCCGTTTCGTTTCCGCGCTTGCCCTCGATAAAGGAGCGCAGGCCGTCTACGCTTTCGTCGCGCTCGATGTGGCTGATGTCGTTTTTCTTCTGTGCGAAGCAGTACCGGCAGCCGTGTGAGCAGCCGCGATAGGTGTCGAAACGCACAGGCAGGTTACAGAGAATAATCTGGCTCCCGCATTTGCAGCCCATTAAATCTCACCTCTAATCTTCTGGACGATTACGGCAACAAGGTCCTCTTTGCCGTTGTCCTTTATGTACTCTTTCAGGACGTCGCGGTCCTCCGCGCTGAACTTGAGCGAGATGTTGAACGTCTCCTCGATGCTCTTGAGCTCGCTGTCGAGGAAGTCGCCGTCCACGAGGGCGTCCACGTTGTTCTCAAGGGCCTCGATTTCGTACAGGTCGAATCCCGTCTCCGGGGCTGCGTCTCCAAGGCCGTCCAGCAGCTCCTTGAGCTTTACCTCGTCCCATTCGCCGGTCACTTTGTTCATAGCGATGTTGAGCTGCTTTTCTGCGGTCTCGTCGAGGTCCACCACGGACACGTCCACCTCGGTTACGCCCTCGTTCATAAGGACGGTGAGCCTCTGGTGGCCGGACACGACGCGGTTGGTGCGCCTGTTCCAAATGACAGGGACGACCATGCCGAACCGCTCAATGTTCCGCTTGAGCTTCTCGTACTCGTCATCACCGGGCATCAGCTCCACGCGAGGGTTGTACTCCGCGCGCTCCATGTCGGTGATTCTTTTTTTGATAATTTCCATCAGATAAGCCCCTTCGCCTTGTTCACGAGCAACTGCGCCAGTTCGACCTTGCCTGCGGGGTTCTCGTCAATGTACTTATCCATTGCCTCATGCACCTCCTCGGGCAGGGTATTTCTATCCACGCCCTCCGCGAGGAGGGCGACATATTATGATGTGTAACGATTGTATCCCCGGCATTATTTCTATCCACGCCCTCCGCGAGGAGGGCGACAGCAAAAACAGAGACAAAATCTCTATTTTCTTATAAATTATACAACATTCTGCACGAATTTAGAAGAGCCTTGATTTACAACGGGTCAAAGAACGATCCAAATCATGCAAAACGACACAAAAATCCGGTGCGAAGGTGCCGGAAAAATGCTGAGAACTCACCCTTCGCACCGGGGCGGGAAACTCAGAACAACAGCAGGCCGTCCTGCTCGAAGGGCGGATGAACGCCGATATGCTCCACCTTGCTCTTATAGTTGTTGCCCAGCTGGTAGAAGCGCAGGCTGTCCAGCGCGGGGTCGATGAGGGCCGTCAGCTCCGCCTTGAGAACGGCATACTGCGCGGCATCCAGCAGACACTCGAACACGGAGTTCTGCACCCGCTGGCCGTGGTCCACACAGCGCTTGGCGACTTTGCGCAGACGTTTGCGCCCGGCAGGAGTTTCGGTATTGACGTCGTAGGTGATAAGGACCAGCATACACATCCCTCACTTCCAGAAAAATGGCGGGTAAAGCTCCATATCGCCCCGCAGGGTGCGGGCCAGAAGCAGAGCCTGCACATAAGGCACGAGGCCCCACGGAAGCTTTTCGTTCAGGAACGGGTGGGTGATAGTCTCCTGCTTGCGGGTCTGCCACCCGCCCAGAAAGGCGCGGCGGCCCTCATCGGTGAGAAGGACAGCTCCGTTCTCCTGCTTCTGGAAATGCTTCGGCGTCATGATTTTCTGGTTGATGCAGGAGAGCACGAAGCGGTCGGCGTAAACAGTGCGCAGTTCTTCCATGAGGTCGAGGGCGAGGCTCCTGCGCCCGGGCCGGGCGCGGTGGAGAAAGCCGACGTAGGGGTCGAGGCCCACACTCTGAAGAGCCGCTGTGCAGTCGGAGGCCAGAAGCGAATAAGCGAAGGAGAGCAGGGCATTGGTGTTGTCCAGAGGCGGGCGGCGGCTTCGGCCAGCGAAAGAAAAATCATCGTGCTGCTGCAGGATGAGCGGATCAAAGCAGTCGAAATACCGCTGTGCCGCCTCGCCCTCCAGGCCGCGAAGCTGGTCGAGGTCGTCGCACTGCTCGATGAGGGGCAGCGCTGCCGCCAGCTGAGCGCTGGTGCGCTTGAGCTGTTCCACCGGCACCCGCTGGGGATGGTCGCGGGTGGCCCGTTCCAGCACCCAGCGGGCGTTATAGACTTTGCCCAGGATGAAATTGCGCGCATAGAGACAGCTCTCTGCCTCGCTGTCTGCGATGCGGTACTGGGTCTGCCGCAGCAGGACGTTGCCCCGCTCTTCGCCTACAGCCCGGGCCAGAAAGCGTCCCTGCGGGCTGAAAAAGCTCAAATCGACCCCGAGGCGGGCGCATTTGCCCATCAGGGCAGGGCTTGCGCCGGGATAGCTGAAGCAGACGATGCCTTCCAGCCTGTGGAGCGGGACCCGGCCAATTTCAGCCTTGTTGCAGAGCAGGACGATGTTCTCCCCCTCGAGGGAAAGGTAGGCGTCCCTGTTGAGGACGTAGAGCGTGTTCAAAAACTTTCTCATGGCGCGGCCTCCTGCATCTCGTCCAGATGGGCGCGGAGATAGGCTTTCGGGTCGGCACGCTGATACAGCACGGGGAGGCAGAGCTCTTTGAGGGAGCAGGCGCTGCAGTGGATGCCGGGCTTTGACTTGGGGGTATAGCCCCGGGCAAAATAGGCGTGCATCTCGTCGGCCATCTTCTGGGTGGCCTGGCGGAGTTCTTCGGTCAGCGGCACGACCTCCCGCCGCCGCGTCTCTTCGTAGAAGAGCGCACCCTCCGGGATGCTGCACACCAGCATCTCTTCCAGCGCCATGGCCTGTGCGCAGAGCTGCAGCCGGTCGGCGTCGCTGGCCTTGGCGCGGCCATGCTTGTACTCGACAGGCATGGGCTTCCAGAGCCCTTCCGCGTTTTGCAGGGGGATGCCCTCCGGGTCGGCCCGGAACTCGACGACGTCGCAGTTTCCGCTCAGGCCCAGCCGACGGCTGACCACCTGCATCCCTCGGGTGATGAGCAGGCCGCCGCGCCGTTCGGTCTGGTTTGCGTCATGACAGCGGGCGTGGTCGAGCTGGCCTTCGACGGTGCGGCGGTTCTCCGCCCACTGCTGTTCCAGATGGATGAGCGCCCACTGGCGGCGGCAGAAGCAGAAGTGCTGGATGCCCGACAGGGGCAGCCAGTCGTCCGGGCCGGCCATCAGGACAGCCTCTCGCAGGTGACTCCTTCCGGCAGAGTGTCTGCCACCGTGACGGTGTAGTCGCGGTAGCTGCGGGCGGCGTCCACATCGGGCTTGCGCTGGACAGCGACGGAGTCGAAGAGCTTATAGGCCGGGGCATTGCCCAGCTCAGAATCGTGCTTGAACACGATGAGCTCCCGCACGGCCATCTTGCCGCGGGCGGCGCTGTGGTCGTTCTCGAACATATTCAGAATAGCAGTCCACAGAAGTTTCAAATCATCCTCGGAGAAGCCGGTGGTCTTCCGGGCGAGGTTGGCCGAGACATAGCCCTCGGCGCGGTAGAGGGCGTAAGGCACGATGTGCTTGCGGCCCATCTCGGTACCCTTCTTCTCGGCATCGGCCTCGGTGGTGATAGCCACGCGGGTGATGGTGACTTCCTGCGGGACGATGGGGTCCACCGAGCGGGCAAAGCTCAGCTGGACGGGGCCGCGCACCTGACCGCAGTTCAGCGCACCCTTGACGAAGGTGGTCATGACAGCACCGAAGGTGCGGATGTCGAAGTAGTTCTCACACATATAGTCCCGCAGCCTGGCATCGATGTCGGGGTCGGCCTTTTTGGCAGCTTTCAGGTCGGGGGCGATGCCCAGCGTGCTGATGGCCTCGGCGTCGCTGCGGTTGAGGGGAACGCCGTCCTTGATGTAGATACGATAGCCTTTTTCGTCCTCTTTCAGGGTCTCGACATAGTTGCGGATCTTCCGCTTGAGGCAGACATCGGTCACCAGACCGTAACCCGTCTCGGGGTCGATACGGGGCATGTTGCCTGCGTCGGGGTCGCCGTTGGGGTTGCCGTTCTCGACGTCGAACAGGATGACGAAATCATAGCGGTTCTTGATGGGCTCAGACATGGTTTATTCCTCCTCATTCTTTTTGGCGTAGCGTTTCTGGGTCTGGTGGTAGTAGCCGATCTCAAAGGCACCCTGCTCCGGCAGGCTGAGCCGCGCCGGGAAGCCTGTCTCGGGCAGCTGGGCCATCAGCTCGGTGAGCTGTTTGCTGAAATGCACCTCGTTGGGGGTGCTCATCTTCTGCAGATGCTTCTGAGCCAGCTTGACCAGCGTAGGGAAGGCCGTTGCCGGGGTGGCACAGGCCGAGTTGAAGTACCGGTCTTTGATGGTGGCGTTGATGCCGGGATTGGCGACGCTCTGGATCGTCTCCAGCACAGAGAAGAGACGCCCCAGAACATAGGGGACATTGCTGCTTTCGTTCAGGCTCACGGTAAATACCTCCTTGTTGAGCTCGGTGGGGTAGTTGCGGAGATAGTAGGCTTTCAGGATGGCGGCGCGGCCCCGGGTGACTTCCCGTTCGGCCCGGATGCGGAGGGTCACGCCGTTGAGCAGGGTGGCGGGATAGGGGCCGCCGGTGAGGATGGCCCGGAGCAGGTCGCCCACCAGCTGGGGCGATGGATTTTTGTCCCGGGATCTCTGGTTGACCGTCTCCTGCGCCAGCGCCCAGACCGACAGGTTTTCCCGCTTGTCGAAGGCGGGGCGGGTGATTTCGAGCCGGTCGGCGTGGTCCTGCAGATTTTTGGCAAACTGTCCGAAACTGCTGTGCAGGAAGAACCGGACGGAGAGCCGGGCCGCGTTGGGCGAGATGCCCAGCACATAGAAGTTCTGGTTCGGGTCCAGCTTGTCATCGAGGAAGGAGACGGGACGTCCCTGAGAAAGGGCTTTCAGTGCGGCGGCAAGGTCGCTTTCCGAGACGCCGCGCGCCTCGGCACCGCCGCAGAAAAACATCAGCATGGCGTTTGAGTAGGCAGGGGCGGCGTTTTCGGCCCAGCAGACGATGGTGGTGTCGCCGATGCGCTGACAGCAGTTCCGGTCAGCCAGCAGCAGATTGAGGGCCGTGGTGTAGGCGAAAGCCGCGTACTCGCTGACGGGGGCGTTGGCACCCTGCTCATGGCCATAGGAGCAGAAAGCGGGTGCGTTGAAGGAGACCAGCGCCGCACCGGCGGCCTGTGCGCCCATCACACCTTTGATGGCGGGGTGGATGCGGGCGATGCCGGCCTCTTTGCCGGTGATGAGGCAGCGGCCCGTCTCGGCGTCTGCATCAGAGGTGTCAAAGGCGGACTGCCATGCGGTCCGGATGGCGTCATCTGTGGTGGCCAGCCAGTGGGCACTGTCGGGGGATTCGTAGCCGAACACAAGGTTCGCGTTGTTGTTCAGGTCGGCCCACTGCTTTGCCAGCAGCGGGTGGGTAGATGCCGCAGCGGGGTTCCAGCTGTCAAAAAAGGCGAGGATGGCTTTGGCGGCAGGGGAGTCCACGCCGTCGAGCACCTTGTGGTGGAGGGCGGCGCAGGCCTCGAAGCACTGGCGGGAGCGCTCAGGCTTGCCCTTTTCGTCTGCGCCCAGCAGATAGGACGTATTGTCGCACAAAAAGTTCGCGGCGACGCCGGAGGCGCGCTTGACCCGGTGGGGGACAGGGAGCTCACGGGGGGCGATGACGGTCTTTTTGTCCTTGGGGACCTCCTGCCGCAGGTCGTTGAGGGCGAGGAGCTGGCCGTCCGGGCCGAGGCGCAGCTCATAGCTGACTTTGAACTTACTGTCCCAGCCGGGGGCCTCTACTTTTTTCTGTTCCCGAAGCTGCTCGTAGTAGGCGGTGAGTGCTTGGAGTATCATGTAAACACCTCCACGTCCCGGCATTCCATCACGCCGTCCACCAGCTTTGCGCGGAAGAACTGGCTGCGGATGTTGGCCGAATCAGAGTAATCGAGGCTGTGGAGCATGAAGCCGAGGTCCTGCGTGACCTTCAGCGCCGGAATGCCGCCGCCCGGCCACTCCCGGAAGTTGGCCGGGAACTCCCGGCACCCGAAACAGGGCTGGTGATAGCACTGGCCTTTGCGCAGGCGTCGGCGCAGGATATCCTGAAACTTGCCGGGATTGTCGCTGGGGGCGGCCTTGTCCGTCAAATCAAAGTGGCACTCGATGACGTAGTGGACGTCCTGCAGGACCATCGCGGCCCGCTGCTGGATGTCCTCCGAGGTGTAGAGCACCGGCGGCGTGCCGCCTTTGGCCGCACTGAGGGCGGCGGAGGACAGCAGGGTGGACTTGACCTCGTTGCGCCGGATGTTGGTGAACCGGATGGGCCGCTGGGTGTATTCCTTGGTGGACGCTTCGTCCTCGGGGTCAAGGCCGAAGGGCTTGAGCAGATAGATGCGGTCAACCGTATAACGCAGCCCGGGGTGCCAGTAGATGGCCTCCACAAGGCCCCGCGCGGCAGACGGAGTGATCATGTCGTAGCTCACACGCTCAGTCTTCATTTCCGGACGAGTGAAACAGGCATAGTCGCCCCATACTTCAATGAGCATGGACATCAGCATCGCCTCCTTTCCGGGTGAAGTTGAATTTTCAGACTAAGATGAATATCGGTCATTGCAACCACCTCTTTCTTTTAGAAGTAAAGGCCGATGCCCGTCTCCACATCCATGGCAAGGCCGGTCTTTTCACTGTAGCAGCCGGTGTCGGTGAGGATGGCGGAACCATCGGGCCGCAGTTCCAGCGCCCCGGCGGCGTCGAGCTTGTCGAACTGGTCCTTATAACAGGAGACACTGTAAACGCCCAGCTTCCGCAGCAGCGTCCGGGTAACATGACCGCTGCGCAGCTGCTCACAGAGGGCCGCGCCCTCGCCGACGGGCAGATAGACCGTGCGGGCAGCGTTCTCGATGAGGCGGAATTCCTCCGCCACCTGCGCGAAGGGGAACTGGCAGCCCCGGATGCCCCGGAGAAAGGCGTCCAGAATGCCGTGCTTGTCCACGGCGTCGGGGCCGCGCAGGTCGGAGAGCTCGTTGAAGTAGAGCTGAATGGCCCGGGGCGTGTCCAGTGTGTCCTGATGCCGGGCGGTGTAGTCCAGCGCGCTGACATTTTGCCTGAGCATCTGGGGTGTGGAACACTCGTCCAGCCGGAACCGGTAGACGGTGCTTTCCTCTGCGCCCCGCCGCCCCTCGCGGTTGCAGCGCCCGGCAGTCTGTAAGAGCGAGTCAAGACCGCACTGCTCCCGGTAAGCGACGGGAAAATCCACGTCCACGCCCGCCTCGATGAGAGAGGTGGACACCACCCGGCAGGGCAGACCCACTTTCAGCCGCTGGCGGATGTCGTTCAGCTGACGGCGGCGGTCGGCGGCGCAGAGCAGGGTGGTCAGGCAGTAGCTGCCCTCGGCGGGCAGAGCAGCGTAGAGCTGCTGGGCCGTCTTGCGGCGGTTGACCACGCAGAGCACCTGCGGGTGCCGGGCCAGCCGGGCGGCGAACTCCTCCTGCGGCAGGGTGCCGAGGTCTTGCAGTGTGGTGCGCCGGAGCACTTCGTAGAGGCGGGCCGCGTCGGGCGTGATCTCCTGCGGGTGGAGCTCCGGTGCAAAGCGCCGGAACAGCGGCTCAAGGGCAGGCTGGGTGGCCGTGCAGAGGACAGCCGTGGAGTGGTAATGCTGGATGAGCTGGGCGATGGCGCTGACGCAGGGGGCAAGATAGTCGCCCGGGAGGGTCTGCGCCTCGTCGAAGATGATGACGCTGTCGGCGATGTTGTGGAGCTTGCGGCAGCGGCTGCTGCGGTTGGCGTAGAGCGACTCGAAGAACTGCACTGCCGTCGTCACCACGACGGGGGCGTCCCAGTTTTCGCTGGCCAGCATCTGGCGGTACTGGGCGGGGGTCAGGTCGTCCTGCTCAACAGTCTTGTACTCGGCGTTGGAGAAGTCGGCCAGAACATCTTCTGCGCCCAGCAGGCCCGAGAAGACGGCGGCGGTCTGGTCGATGATGGACATATAAGGGATGACGTAGATGACCCGCTTCATCTTCTGGGCGGCGGCGTGCTCCAGCGCAAAGGCGAGGGAGGCGAAGGTCTTGCCGCCGCCGGTGGGTACGGTGAGGGTGTAGAGCCCCTGCGGGCCGTGAGCGCCTTTCTCGAGACAGGCGCGGAGGACGGTGTTGCGCTGGACGCTGACGGGCGAGGGCGACTCGGCCCCGAGATAGCGCTGCGCCTGTGCGGAAACGATGTCCCGCAGCGCGGCGATGTCCGTGCCGCTGCCCCGGGGTGCGGCCTTGCCGTCCATAAAGGTCTCGGTGTCGATGAAGTCGGCGTCCACGAGGCAGGAGTAGAGCATCCGGGTAAAGAATGCGAGGCTCAGCGGGTCGGCGCAGGCCCACGCGGGCGGCGTCGAGGCGGGGAGCGTTACTTCCTGCCAGCCGTCGTAGGAGGCTACTGGCTTCTTGCTCCGGCCAAACAGGGTGGCGTCGCCCGGGTCATCGGCGGGGCTCCCGCCGTCGGGCAGGCCGCTGTGGTGTCCGGCCACCGCAAAGGCGGCGTGGGGATGGTGGCGGACCCAGGCCTCCTGCGCCCCGGCGGTGGAGTGGTCCACCTTGGGGCCGCCTTTGAGCCGCAGCTGGAAGGCGTCGCTGTACTTCCCGACGTCGTGGAGCCACGCGGCAAATTCGGCCTCACTCTGCGCCCCGAAGGGGGCTGCGAAGGAACCGGCCAGCCTGGCAGTGCCGGCGAGATGGTCGTAGACGGTCTGGGTGCGGGTTCCGTCCTCGCTGATGTGGGCAAGACGTGTGGAGTGCTCCATAAAATGACCTCCTGACTCTGGTTTGCAATAAGGATACGCTTTTGAAAAAGCGGCTGTCAACAAAACGCGCTTTTCAACGAAAAATTCTGGGACTTTGCACAAAAAGCAGACGGAAAAATCTGCAATGTGACAAAGACGAAAGAAACGAGTTTTTTCTTATTTTTATGATAATGCAAATGCTGTCCGATAAACTGGACTTTTGCTTATTTTTCAGGCAAAAATGAAAAGAGAACTGCGTTTGCTGTGCTGAGGGAGGGAGACCGTCTGTCGGCAGAGAAAAAATGAAGATGTTGTGTACAACAACACCGCATTAAGATGGAATTAAGGCAGGGTTAAGAAAACTGCAAGAAAAGTGCAGAGTTATTCCATCTTGGAATGGACTTTCGGGAAAATCAAGGCGAATATCCCCCTTTTCATTTGCTGAAATCTGTTGTATTATGAATAACGGATATGGAATCTGAGCAAAATGCGCCTGGATGAAGCGCAAACGGGAATGATAAGAAAAATAAAGGGCAATAGGGGGAGAGCTACGATGGACGAAAAAGATTACGAGCTGCTGCACGCGCTGGACGAGACGCGCAACATCACCCACGCAGCGGACAAACTGTACATGACCCAGTCGGCACTTTCCAAGCGCATCAAGGCGCTGGAACAGGAGCTGGGGGTGGAGATCGTCCTGCGCTCGCGGCAGGGCATCCGCTTCACGCCGGCCGGTGAACAGGTGCTGCTCCACAGCGCTGCCGCCGCCCGCGAGATGGAAAAGATGCGCCGCCAGCTGGCTTCCATCCAGGGCGAAGCCTGCGGTACCCTGCGGGCCGGCATCTCGGTGAACTTCTCCTACTACCGCCTGCCCGAGGTGCTGACCGAGTACCACAAAGCCTACCCGAAGGTACGCCTCGACATCGCTACCGGCCACAGCCGGAACATCTATCAGCAGATGCTGGATTCTTCGCTGGACGTGGCAGTGCTGCGGGGCGAGTATCCGTGGGACGGCACCCAGTTCCTGCTCTCGCAGGAGAATATCTGCCTGATCTGCAGCGAGGAGAACAAGGACAGGCCCATCTCCGATTACCTTTATATCGACCACAGCAGCGACGCTACCATCAGCGCCCAGATGGCCCGCTGGCGCTATGAGAACGGCGTGACCAACGATGCGGGCAATTTTGTGGTGGACAACATCATGGTCTGCCGCGAGATGGTGGAGCGGGGACTTGGCTGGGCGCTGATACCGGAAGTGGCGCTGGATAACTTCAAGGGCTATGTCAAGCCCTGCACCTTCGAGAACGGCGAGCCCTTCGTCCGGCGCACCTATATTTTCTGCCAGAGAGACGCCGCTGCGCTGCCGCAGGTGAAGCTCTTTATGGACATGCTCAAAAAGCACCGCTGAGAGGAGAAAAACATGGAAACGACTGTTTCGCTGGTCCAGATGCTGGATGCACGGGAGCGCCGGGTGCAGCACCAGCAGGAGCTGCTGGCCCGGTACCACAAGCCTCTCATCTGCTTTACCATGAATATCTGCGGCCCGATAAAGGATTCGCCCCTCATCCGGCGGGGCTTTGCGCGGGGGCGTCAGCTGCTGCGCCAGCAGTTTCTGCGGGCAAAGCTGACGCCGCTGTATCAGGACGCCGTCCGGGAAGTGACCGGCTGTGAGGCGTTCTATGTGCTGGACGCCGACCCGCTGACCATCAAGAAATTCACCACCGACATCGAGGACGCCACCCCGCTGGGGCGGCTGTTCGACATGGACGTCATCCGTCCGGACGGCCTCAAAGTGGACAGAGAAGAGCTAAACCTCGAAGGCCGCCGCTGTCTTATCTGCGGCGGGCCTGCTAAGGTGTGCAGCAGCCGCCGCATCCATACCGTGGCCGAACTGCAGGAAAAGACGACGGAGATCCTGACCGAGGCCCGGGACGCGCAGGACATCGCCGACGCGGCCCGTCTGGCCGTCCGCGCCCTGCTCTACGAAGTGACCACCACCCCGAAGCCCGGCCTTGTGGACCGGCGCAACAGCGGAAGCCATAAAGACATGGACGTCTTCACCTTCATGGACAGCGCTGCGGCGCTCTACCCCTATTTTGAAGCCTGCGCCCGGACGGGCTGCGAGACGGCGGAACAGCCCGCGCCCGAGACCTTCGCGGCCCTGCGGCCTCTGGGTTGTGAGGCCGAGGGCGAGATGCTGGATGCCACCGGCGGCGTCAACACCCACAAGGGTGCTGTCTTTTCGGTGGGCATCGTCTGCGCGGCGCTGGGACGCCTCGACCGCTCCCTCTGGGCCGACGCTGCCCGGGTGCTGGCGGAAGTATCCGCCATGACGGCGGGCCTGACCGAGAAGGACTTTACAGGCGTCACTGCCGAGAACGCCGCCACCGTGGGCCAGAAGCTTTATATCCGGTACGGCATCACCGGTGTGCGCGGGCAGGTGGAAGCCGGACTTCCCACGGTGCTGAATGTCGGTCTGCCGGTGCTGGAAGAGGGCCTTGCCAAGGGTTACGACTTCGACCGCGCCGGCGGCGGCGCACTGCTGGCCATCCTGGCCAACAGCACCGATACCAACATCATTGCCCGCTCGAGCCGGGAGCGTCAGCTGGCCCTCACCGAAGAGCTGAAAGCCCTTCTCGCCCAGACGCCTTACCCGGACAAAGATGCGCTCGCGGCGCTGGATGACCGGTTCATTGCGGAAAATCTCTCGCCCGGCGGCAGTGCCGACCTGCTGGCGCTGACCTGGCTGCTCCATTTTGTTACTACTGAGGGGAATATCGATGAGTGAATATACCATTTCGCAGGTCTATCCGACCGATAAAACCGTTCTGGCCCAAATCGACACACTGCTGGGTCAGGAGGGCATCCGCCGCGACGGCAATCTGGACTACATCTGCGCCATGTTCGACGAGGAATACAACGTCATCGGCACCGGCAGCTGCTTCGGCAACACCCTGCGGTGCTTCGCCGTCAGCAGCGCCCATCAGGGCGAGGGTCTGCTGAACCAGATCATCACCCACCTCATCGAGGTGCAGTGCGCGCGGGGGAATATGCACCTGTTTCTCTACACCAAGGTAAAAAGCTCCAAGTTTTTCGGCGACCTCGGCTTCTACGAGATCGCCCGGGTGGAGGATACCCTTGTCTTCATGGAGAACCGCCGCGACGGTTTCGGGGCCTATCTGCGCGATCTGGAAAAGACCAAAACCGAGGGCAAAAGTGCGGCCCTCGTCATGAACGCGAACCCTTTTACCCTCGGTCATCAGTATCTTGTGGAAAAAGCCGCTGCCGCCTGCGACACGCTCCACCTGTTCGTGGTCAGTGAGGACGCCAGCCTCGTGCCTTTCGCCGTGCGCAGGAAGCTGGTGGAGGCGGGCGTGGCCCATCTGCCGAATGTGGTGCTCCACGACAGCGGCCCCTATATCATCTCGAATGCCACCTTCCCCAGCTACTTTCTGAAGGATGAGGCAGCCGTCATCGACGGCCACGCCCGGCTGGACCTCGCCGTCTTTACGAAAATCGCGGCGGCGCTGAACATCACTGCCCGCTATGTGGGCGAGGAGCCTGCCAGTCAGGTGACGGGGCTTTACAACCAGATCATGTGCGAGCAGCTGCCCAAAGCGGGCATCGAGTGCGTCGTTGTACCCCGCAAAGAAGCAAACGGCAAGGCTATCAGTGCTTCCACCGTCCGCCAGTGCCTGCAGAGCGGCGACTGGGATACCCTCGAGACGCTGCTGCCCAAGACCAGCCTCGACTATTTCCGCAGCCCGGAGGCAGAGCCGGTGCTGGCACGCATCCGCAATGCGGGCAATGTCGTGCATTACTGAGAAAAACTTCCTCTCTCTTTGTGGTCATGACAACGAAAAGCGCAAACCAAAAAAAGCAGACGCTGCACGAAGCGTCTGCTTTTTTTGTATCATTCAGTTTGTGGTCTGGGCGGCGGACTGTATCATCTTCCAGACAGACTCGATGCTCTGGCGTATCTGAGCCAGCGTGGCGATGTCCTCGTCACTCATCCGGGAAGCCGGGGGAGAGAGCACCGTCTTGGCAGAAGTCACCGTGCCGGTGAGCTGGATGTGGACGTTGTGGTCCGGGATGGTCAGCAGCACATGGATGGGCGTGGTCTTCGAGAAGAGAGCGTCCGTCGAAAAGCCGAGCACGAGGGTCGTGCCGTCGGCTGCGGCGGGGAACTGATAGTAGCGGTAGCCGTCTCGCGCGGCGGAAGGAGAGACTTTTTTCAGCCCCTTGAGCGAGAGGGTGAAGCCGGAAAGCTCCTGCAGCTCGACCGTGTTCGTCTCGACGCCCAGCACGGCGGCAGCCTGCGTCTGGGAGATGTAGTCTCCGAGGCTCCACTCGGGCAGAAGAACGCTTGCGAGGGAGAGTTTATCGGTGACAGCCTGACGCAGAACGGTGTAGAGCTGCCCGATGTCGAAGAGCGTCTCTTCCGAGTCGATATAGACCCGGGTGAAGGGAGACGTCTTGACGGAGTCGTCTTCGTTGAGCTGGTAGAAGGAAAGCTGCAGCTTTCCGGGCGCATACTGGCCGCTGACGCTTCCGCTGGAAGCGTTCACCCGTTCGAGGATGTTCAGCAGCGGCGGCTTATCCGGGCTGTTGGGCGCTATCTCATACCGGAAGGTGAAGGATGCACCGGTTTGCAGAGCCGAGATTTTGCTGTGCAGCTGGAAAAAGACCACGCCCACAGCGGCCGCTACGGCCACCAGCACGACCGCTAAAGCAACAAAAAGCGGATTGACACGTTTTTTTGGAGATGCCATCTGCAAGACCTCCTGTCATAGACTCTATGATTATAGCATACGAGCAGGCAGACGAAATGTCAAGCCGGAACTTGACGTTATCAGACGGTCAGCGTATACTGTCTGATACATCTTATATAAGGTAAAGGGAGGCAGAAATGAAAATAGCGATCTTAGGTACCAGCGGCAGCGGAAAATCCACGCTGGCAAAGCGCCTGGGGGAGAGATACGGCCTGCCGGTGCTCCATATGGATACCGTGCATTTCCTGCCCGGCTGGGTGGAGCGGCCCTTCGCCGAGGAAGAAGCCATTGTCCGGCAGTTTCTCGGCGAGAACGCAGGCGGCTGGGTCATCGACGGCAATTATACAAAGACCTGCTATGCCCGGCGGCTGGAAGAAGCGGATAAGATCATCGTGCTCTGGTTTTCACCGCTGGTCTGCCTTTGGCGGGCGGTACGGCGCTGGCAGCAGAACAAAGGCCGTGTGAGGGAGTCGTCTGCGCCCGGGTGCGAAGAGAAGATAGATGCCGAATTCGTTCGCTGGATCCTCCACGATGGGCGTACAAAGCAAAAGTGGGCGAAGATGGAGAGGATCGGGGAAAAGTACCCGGAGAAATATGTATTGATCCGGAACCAGCGGGAGCTGGATGGGTTCTTGAAGGAACTTTGAACTGGTTGTCGCGCCGGTGGCGCGGGGGCAGAGCGCTTTTGCATTGGGGCTAAGTTCTCTTTTGCGTGCCAAAAGAGAACCAGAAAAGCACCCGCTTCGCGCGCCTGTGCGCGGGGCAGAGCGCTTTTACGTTAAGTGGAATTGTTCTCTTTTGATGTCAAAAGAGAACCAGAAAACCACCAGCGATTTCGACGCGCTGGACCCACGAGAAAGGGGCTGCTCGCCCCTTTCAGACCCCGAAGGGGAAGTCGAAGTGGAAAAATGCTAGCCGCTTCGCTAAACGCATTTTTCTCACTTCTCCGATTTGCTGCTTCGCAGCTGGTGTTACCTCTCTGCTGACGGTAAAGTTCTGCTAAAGCCTGAAATCTTCGGCGAAGCCGTAAAACGGCG
>ENA-UESJ01000813-UESJ01000813.1-human-gut-metagenome-genome-assembly--contig:-NODE-813-length-16138-cov-6.991096_pt1 | contig 16138 bp, 14 predicted proteins | sample MGYA00243000_ERZ508001 | MGnify/ENA primary metagenome ERZ508001 (study PRJEB26167, sample SAMN06115479) | human gut metagenome | host: Homo sapiens | place: China:Chongqing | collected 2015-03-03... | reverse complement strand
TGCAGCATAAACCTTGTAAAGCCATCGGTGAGCTTTCTCTCGGTACCTTCAAGCACCTGAGCAACAGCCGTAGACATCCTGTTTTAGGGGTTGACTTTTCTTAGCAGGTCTTTCCAAAAAGAATAAGATGATTGCAAAACTGAAAAGAAAATTTTTTCTTTCAGATATGAAATACCGCTTGATATATACCGATGATTGTGGTAGCATAGTGTAAAGGGCGACTATCGTGGGCGGTAATGAGATTATACCATTCCACAATTAGCCTGTCAAGTTGTTTGTGGTAAAATGTTTGGACTTCCACAAATATAGTCTTTTTGATAACAATATGAGGAGGTTTACTATGCTTGAACAAGCAAAAAACACCTGCGAACAGGTGTTTGGAAAAAGATTGAGAGAACTCCGCAAGGAGAACGGCTACACGATTGAGCAGTTCGCAGATATGGTCGGTATATCCAAAAGCACTCTCGGCTACTACGAGAACGACAAGCGTATGCCGGATATTGAGATCCTTGCGAGGATTGCAAATGTGCTGAATGTGAACGCAGACTACCTTATCGGCAGGACGAACACAACCGCTCAAAAGGGTAAGATGAAAACCGTGTGCGAGTTTACGGGGGTGTCAAATCAGGCGGCGGAATACTTGTCAAAGCTTGTGGATAACAAGAGATATGAGGAGCTGACGATTATCAACCACCTGTTTGCCGAATTAGGTGAGGATAGTGTTTTTGAGAACTACCTGCACCACGGGATAAACGAAACCGCTTCCAGCGTTCTTGGCACGCTAATCATTTATTTTGAGAAAAGAGCCTGTTGGGAAATCGATTGGGACGAGGGCGAGAGAGTTCAGCAGATGAAAGAAAACAGCGTTATGAAAAACGCTTATGTTCATTATCCCTTTGAGCAAGTGACTACCGCCATAAAGAACAGCTCTGAGGTTTACTCGGAGGAAAATGCGCCGTGGAAGTGAGTGTTTTGCTCTATCAAAATTAAAGCGTCTCATCTACAAACAGCAGCAATTTCAACATAAGAATATGTCTGCCACACATTACTATGCGGCAGACATTTTTTATAGTACAGTTTTCTTAAGGCTGTCCTCCGGCACAGGGGAATAGCCGTCATCGTAATAAAGCTCATACTGGCAGCCATCAAAGCCGATTAGCTTCAGTGTTGACAAATCAACCTCAGATGTATTTTTCACAAGCTTTCCGAATGGTATCGCCCTATCCTTTCTGATAAAGAACACAAGCTCGTCAAGGTCAGCGGAAACATAATGATGACCCTTTGAGAGTGTTTTCGTTATGACATTTTCGCAGGACTTCATACTCACCTTTATCATTTCCTCGGGCAGATAAACATAGCGTCCCTGTGCATTCTGCTTATAAACGGGCGCAATCATGATTTCATTACCGAGAAGAAGTTGGTCGTCAACCTGCTTTGCCATATCGTCCTCCGGAAAGTCAAAGGACAGGGGCTTGAACATCATTTCCTCATTCAGCGCCGCCTTGAGGTATTCGCTGTAAAGATAGGGAATAAGGCAGTAGCGTATTTTTATCATTTCTGCGGCAGCATTAACATTATCAAAGCGGTAAAGCTCCTGAAATCGCGTGCCGTCTGCGGAGTGATTTCTAAAAAGGGGCGTAAACAGGGAGTATTGAAGCCAGCGCAGCATTAAATCCTCGGTTGTGTCACAGCCAAAGCCGCCCGTATCGCAGCCTGTAAAAAGAAAACCGCACATATTAAGGGCAGGAAGCTGCTGCATAGACTGGAGAATATGCGACCACCACGACTTGTTGTCGCCCTGCCATATTCCACCGTAGCGGTGCGCCCCGATATAGGACGAACGGGAAAAGAACAGCGTGCGCTTTTCAGGACAGATTTCCTGTAATGCTTCAAAGGCGGAACGCGTCATATTCATTCCGTAAAGGTTGTGGACATCGCTGTGCTTTACCCTCTGACCGTTCACGTTATGATAGAATTTGTCGTAATCGCCCTTGTTTCCGTTAAGACCTGCAACCATTCCCGTGAATGTGAAATACTCGTCTATGCCCATATTCCCGGAGGTGAGCTTTTCTATCTCCTTGCAGGTATCGGCGAGCCTGTCCTCGGTATAGAAAATCGCAGGCTCGTTCATATCATTCCAGAAGCCCTCTATTCCAAGCTTTGTGAGAACAGCGTACTTATTGCCGAACCATTTTCTTGCTTCAGGATTGAGGAAGTCGGGGAAGTGGACTCTGCCCGGCCATACCGCACCTACAAAATCTCCACCCTCGGCGTTTTTGCAGAAGTAGTTGTTCTTTACGCCCTCCTCGTAAACGTCGTAGCCCTCCTCAATTTTAACTCCCGCGTCGATTATCGGAACAAGATGAATACCTTGCGCCTTCATATCGGCGGCAAGTTTTTTTAGGTCGGGGAAACGCTCTTTGTCCACGGTAAAATCCTTGTAGCGTTCCATATAGTCAATATCAAGATATATGCTGTCAAGGGGTATGCCAGCAGCTTTGTACCGCTCTGCTACTTCCCGTATATCCTGCTCGTTCTTGTAGCCCCAACGGCTCTGACCGTAACCGAAAGCCCAGAACGGCGGAATATAGCTTCTGCCGATAAGCTGTCTGAACTGCTTTACAATGTCCTTTTCGTTTTCGCCCGTGATGATATAAACGATAAGGTCGCTAGTTTTTGGGGTTATCTTCATCTCGCTTCTTTTTGTGTAGCCTATGTCGAATTCAATTTCTCCTGCATAGTCGAAGAATGCGCCGAAGGTCTGCTTTCCGCTCACGATTATGAAGTTGTGGGAGCCGTAAAGAGAACGGGTATCCTCGTGATGATTAGGATTGTCGTAGTTCCAATTCTTGTACTGCCAGCCGCGCTTATTTATACCTCTTATCTGCTCGCCTAAGCCGTAAACAATATCATCTTCGGAAAAAGTATAGCTGAAAGAACAGTTATCATCTGTTTCGAAAAACTGAAGCTTGTCCCCCGAAGCCTCAATGTCTTTAACAACCGCTTCTGTTGGGAATGGAGTTCCGTAAATATATTTTCTTATCATAGTGGCGTTACCTCCTGAAATATAGGTTGAATTTATTCTCTCTATATGATATAATACTATAAAAACAAGCAATAATCAAGTAATATTCTACTGAAAACCGATACTATCCTATTTATTGAGGTGGCTTTATGAACAAGATAAGCTCTAAAGAAAACCGCGTACACAGCTCGGGGGCAAAGCCATACAGCTACTACGAATGCAGTATTCCGGACGGATTCGCCTGCGTTCCCATGCACTGGCACAGCGAATTTGAGCTGAACTATATCCGTGAAGGCTCGGCAGAGTTTATCTGCGGCGAAGAAAAGTTCAACTCCTCAAAGGGCGACATAGTCATCACTCAGCCGAACATTCTGCACTCGATTTACCCTCATGAAAACACACGGCAGGTATATGACACCCTTGTTTTCAGCAGCGAGCTTTTCGGCGGCTCGGGGCAGGACAGGTATTTCGCGGAGTGTATCCGTCCCATGATTAACGGCAGTATGCGGCTTCCGATACGAATTACGTCCGGTCACCACTATTACGCAGAGCTTTCTCTGTTGGCAGAAAACATATTTTCCTGCGCACGCGGTGATTCTCCGCAGCTGGATATGCTTTTACGAAGCGAGATAATGCGGTTTTTCTGGCTGCTCGAAACAGAAGCGAAAGCTGCGATTGTTCATACAGACAGCGTTATTCGCCCCGCACTGGAATATATAGCAGAGCATTACTCCGAGTGCATAACGATAAGCCGCCTTGCCGCCGCCGTTCATCTCAGCGAAAGCTATTTTATGAATAGGTTCAAAGAATATGTAGGGTTAAGTGCAATCGAGTATATTTCACATTTCAGGATAGAAAAAGCCTGCAAGGAGCTTGCAGGCACAAAAAAGAGCGTAATGGAAATCGCTTTTGAGTGCGGATTTTCTAATCTCTCAAACTTTAATCGGCAGTTCAGACGGATAGCGGGCTGTTCGCCGACCGAATACCGTAAAAGGCAGGCAATCAGCCGTTAATAATGCGGTCTATCTCTGCTTTTTCGGGCATTACCTTTAGTGCGCCCCGTCTGCTGATAATAATAGAAGCCGCAGCGTTTGCAAAGTCAAGCAGTTCGGTAAGCTGTGTTTCGTTAAGTTCAATACCATTATCGCAGATATAGCTTAGTGCACAGCCCATAAATGTATCTCCTGCGCCCGTTGTGTCAAGAATATGGGGATTATCATATGCTGGTGCTGATACCGAAATATCCTTGCAGTATGCTCTGCTTCCGTTTCTGCCCATAGTTGCAAGGATGAGGGAAATATTATAGTCCCTGCGTATCTTTTCAACACCCTTGTCAATATCATTTTCACCCGTAAAGAATTCTATCTCGTTGTCGGATATTTTAAGGATATCACATTCCGAAATGCCGTATTTTATAGCCGCTTTCGCGTCCTCAAGGCTCTCCCACAGCGGCTCGCGGAGATTCGGGTCAAAGGATATAAGCGCGCCGTTTTCCTTTGCGGTATTTATCGCACAAACGGTAGCAGCCCGGTTGCTGTCGTGGGTCATTGACAGCGTTCCAAAATGGAATATCTTCGCATTTCTGATAATATCGCTGTTCACCTCGGAAGCCGTCAGCGCCATATCCGCTCCGGGGTTTCTGTAAAAGCTGAAATCTCTGTCGCCGTCGGGCTTTTTATGCACGAAGGCGAGAGTAGTGTGAACATTTTCATCGAAAACAAGACCCTCTGCGCCGATGCCGCAGTCTGTTATCGTTTCGGCAAGCATTTCCCCGAAGCTGTCCTTTCCGACCTTACCTATAAACGCGGTTTTCCTGCCCAGCTTTGACAGCATTGCAAGCACATTACAGGGTGCACCACCGGGGTTAGCTTCAAGCAGGGGGTTGCCCTGTTCGCTTACGCCGTTTTCGGTAAAGTCAATCAGCAGCTCGCCCAGAGCGACAACATCATATTTTTTCATACTTATCCTCCGTTTGTAACAGTGTGCAAAAATCTGTCAAAAGCCTGTCTTCCCGATTCATTTCTCTTGAATACTCCTGCGTCAAGCAAAACCTGCTCAAACACCTTGCCCACCTCAGCGCGAACGATGTCCGAGATGTTTTCTTTCGTAATATCGGGATTTCTAAGCGCTATTTCCTTTGCCCATTCCGCGTGGCTTGCGGTTAGAGGGTTATTGTTAAGGTCTTTTCCCGACAGAAGTGCCTCTTCAACGGCGTTCAGTTCTTCTGCAAGACGCGAGGGCAGAACCGCAAGTCCCATGACCTCGATAAGACCGATGTTTTCCTTTTTAATGTGGTGCAGCGAGGGATTGGGGTGAAACAGTCCCAGTGGACGTTCCTCTGTTGTACGATTGTTCCTTAAAACAAGGTCACATTCATAGAGGCTGCCGTTTATTCGTGCAATTGGCGTTATTGTATTATGAGGAACTCCGTTTGTTTGCGCCAGTATATCAGCGCTTTCATCGCTATAGCTGCGCCATTTGCCAAGAATATAGCTGCACGCTGCCGAAAGGGTGCTTCTGTTTTCGGATTTCAGACGGATAACAGACATTGGCCATTTTACAATTCCCGCCTGTACGCTTGAAAACTGATGTATGCAGAAATCCTTTTCAATCTGCGCCTTTTCCATTGCAAAGGTGTATCTTCCGCCCTGAAAATGCTCGTGGCTTAAAATCGAGCCGCCGACTATCGGCAAATCCGCGTTTGAGCCAACGAAATAGTGCGGCAGATAGTCCACGATGTCGAACAGTTTTTCAAACACCACGCTGTCAATTTTCATCGCAGTATGTTTTTCGTTGAACACAATGCAATGCTCGTTATAATAGCCGTAGGGAGAGTATTGAAGCTGCCATTTTTCACCCAAAACAGTAATAGGCACGGAGCGAAGATTTTGTCTTGCAGGATGATTTATGTTACCGGCAAAGCCTGCGTTTTCGGGGCAGAGCTGGCATTTCGGATAAGCCGCCGCCTGCGTCGCTTTTGCCGCCGCAATATCCCTCAGGTCTTTTTCGGGCTTGGAACGGTTTATCGTAATATCCAGTGTGCCGTAATCGGATTCGTAAGTCCACTTCAAGTCCTTTTCAATTCTGCCTTTGCGGACATAGTTCAGCTTTTGGCTGAAATCATAATACCGGTCTGTTGCGTATTCGGGCGATTTTTCATAATTCCGGTGAAATTCGGTTGTTACCTCTCTCGGCATCGGCGTGAGAATGCCCATAAGCTTTGTGTCGAACAAATCGCGAAAAGCGGTTGTATCGGGGATAATTTTCTGTTCGCAGGCATAATCCAACAGAGGAGAAAGGATATCGTCTATTTCTTCATTTCCGCACTCTGTCTGTGTTTCTTGCCAGTCGGTCAGCTGAAATACCTCCATAAGCTGATTGCGAATGACATAAATATCCTCCTGTGCTATCAGCTCATTTTTCAAAGCGTAGCTTATCAGCCGCTGAATATCATCATAAATCATAAGCAGGCTCCTTATTCGTCATATCCGTTCGGGTGATTTTTATGCCAGTTCCATGCGCTTGCGATTATTTCTTCAAGACTGTCATGTGTGGGATTCCAACCGAGAATTTCACGCGCCTTTTTGCTTGAAGCGACAAGTCGTGCAGGGTCGCCGGCGCGCCGTTCGGTTTCTATCGCCAGAATAGAATGTCCGGTTACTTTTCTTGCCGTTTCGATTACTTCTCTCACAGAATAGCCAACGCCGTTTCCAAGATTGAAAATATCGCTTTCGCCGCCGTTCATCAGATATTGAACTGCAAGTATATGCGCCTGAGCTAAATCTGTAACGTGAATATAGTCGCGGATACAAGTTCCGTCTGGAGTATCATAATCTGCCCCGTAAATAGAAATTGCCTCTCGCTTGCCATTAGGCACCTGCAAAATCAGCGGGATCAGATGACTTTCGGGATCATGCGCTTCTCCGATTGTCCCGCTTTCGTCCGCGCCACAAGCGTTGAAATACCGCAGGGAAACATAGCGCAGTCCGTGAGCGTTCGCCGTCCACTTGAACATCTTCTCCATAGCCAGCTTGGTTTCGCCGTATGGATTTGTCGGACAAGTTCTGTCGGTTTCAAGAATCGGAATGTTTTCAGGCTCGCCGTAGGTCGCGGCAGTGGAAGAAAAGACGATTTTATCAATTCCGTGGCGCACCATTGCTTCAAGCAGAACCTTTGTGCCGCAAAGGTTGTTGTCATAATATTTCAGCGGATTGGTAACGCTTTCTCCTACCAGAGAAAATGCCGCGAAATGAATAACCGCGTCTATTTGCTCCGAGCTGAACAGTTTATCCAGAAATTCAGCGTTACGGATATCGCCTTCATAAAACTTAGCTGCTTTCGGAACTGCGCTTCGGAAACCTGTTACAAGGTTATCGGCAACAATTACCTCGTGCCCCGCTTTTACAAGCTCCAGCGCGGTATGAGAGCCAATATAGCCCGCGCCGCCCAATACCAAAATATTCATTATAATCCCTCCGTTATTTCAATACCGCCAACCGGACGAATCTTCAGCACATAACAGCTTCCGTTACCGAAAATCCGGTTCATTTCACTTACATATTCGTTCATCTTATCGGTTGGTACAAACGCCTGAATTGTTCCCGCGAAACCGCCGCCGTGGACGCATACAGCTCCCTTTTCTCCGAGAATCCTTTTACAATTTGGTCCATAAGACCGCTCTTTTTTCCGAAATACTCGTTTTCCGCATACTGCCCAATTTTTGCTATCTCGACAGCACCCGCTTTTTCGTTGTTGTAGTGGCGGTCAATAATTGTACCTATCAACACCTCAAAAGCAGCAGAGGATGATAGTCCGCTTCCGCTTAAAACATCAGAAGTTGTATAAGCGTCAAAACCGCGCACCTCAATACCCATTTCGCAGAATCTTGATACGATTCCACGAATAAGTGCAGATGAATCTCCTTTCTCATTCTCCTGTGCCGAAAGGTTGCTAAGGTTAACATTGTTCGGAGAATGACCTTCGGATTGTAAACGGATTACTCCCGTATTATTAAAGGATACGACAGCGATTATATCAAGATTTACCGCCGCTGCAAGTACGCAGCCGTGCTGGTGGTCGGTGTGGTTTCCACCTATTTCGGTGCGTCCCGGTGCTGAAAAGACGGATATTTCCTCGCAGTCGCGATAACACTCACGGAATCTGTCAACTGCGTCTGAATATCGCTGCTTCTGTCGTGAAATAGTCTGCTCGCAGCTTCCGTAAAGCGTTTTCAATATTTCATCAAAAGCGCCCCTACTTAGCTGCTCCTTGAATTTACGATAGTCCATAAGGCGTCCTCCCGTTATATTTCGGCGGTGAAATGCAATTCAATCGGCGCATAATCTCCCCAAGTTTTCGGCAGCAGTACGCCGCCGCTCATCAGAGCACTTCCCGTATAGCATTCGCCGCTTTCCAAAAGGCTGTATTTCGCTTCGGGAATAAGTCCCCGCAGTCTGAGTCGATATTGCAGGCTGTTTGGCTCTGTGCGGAAAACAACACCTCCGACAAGCGCTTCTCTCCTATCCTCCGAAACAAATTCCCACGCAGCGAGTTTATCTGTAATCGGATTGCTGAGGCGGTAATATAATCCGTTGTGGATAAGCGGACCGTCCTTCTTAAAGCGAACAATCTGATTTTTTACCTGCTCTTTTTCGCTGTCGGACAGCGTATTAAGGTCAAGCTCGTAGCCGAAGCTGCCTGCCATAGCGGTAATCGCTCTCGTTTCAAGAGGAGTTATTCTTCCCGTCTGATGATTCGGAACAGCGGAAACGTGTGAGCCAACTGCTGAAATCGGATAGAAAAATGAAGTTCCGTACTGAATTGTCGTTCTTTCAACAGCGTCCGTGTCATCGCTGCACCATATCTGCGGACAGTAGTAAAGCATTCCTGCGTCAAATCGACCACCGCCGCCGCTGCAGCCCTCAAAAAGCACATCGGGGAAATCGTGGGTGAGCCTTTCAAGAAGCTCATACAGCCCGAGGACGTACCTGTGGGGCATTTCGCCCATATTTCCACTTTCAAGGCAGGCAGAATACCAGTCGCAGATACTGCGGTTCATATCCCACTTGATATAGGAGATGTCAGCGCTTTTCAGAATACCGGAAATTGAGTCGTAAAGATACTCGCGCACATCTGCTCTTGTCATATCAAGGAGCAGCTGAAATCTGCTGCGGTTAGGCTTTCTTCCGGGGATTTGTACTGCCCATTCGGGGTAGGTGCGATACAGATTGCTGTCCTCCGAAACCATTTCAGGCTCGAACCATAAGCCGAATTTCATTCCGAGAGCATTGATTTTTTCGGCAAGACTTCCCAGACCGCCTTTCAGCTTATCCGTGTTGACAAACCAGTCACCAAGCCCGGAGCAGTCATCGTTTCTCTTACCGAACCAACCGTCGTCAAGCACCAGCATATCCACGCCAAGCTGCGTCGCCTGCGCTGCAATTTTCAGTATTTTATCCTCGTCAAAATCAAAATAGGTAGCTTCCCAGTTGTTGATAAGAACAGGGCGCTCAGCAAACTGATACTTTCCTCGGCAGATATGCTCGCGCACAGTCTTGTGGAAATTGTGGGAAAGCTGTTCAAAGCCGTTTTTACTGAACGTCATTACCGCTTCGGGTGTGCAGAATTTCTCTCCCGATTTTAGTTCCCAGCGGAAAAGTTCGGGATTAATGCCCATAACAAAGCGGGTTTGGTCAAGTTGGTCGTACTCTATCTTTGCTGAGAAGCTGCCGCTATACATCAGCATTGCGCCGATACAATTACCCTGTGTTTCGGTGCATTCCTTATTGCACAGAATGACCGCAGGGTTCTGCTGGTGGCTTGAAGTACCTCTGCGCGAGGAGCTTTCCTGTATTCCGTGTGAGAGGGGCAGCCGCTCGGTTATTCTCTCCATTGTGTGTCTGCCGTGGAAATGTATCCACTCATTATAATCTCTCGGCAGGTCAAGGCAAAGGCTTGCAGCATTTGTAAGGAAAACGCTGCTTTCTCCCTTATTTTCTAAAACTGCGCTTCGGGTTATAATATCAAGCTTCGGAAGCACTCCGTATTTTAGAGTTACGGTAATATCGGAAGCAGTATCCTTCAGATATATTTCAAGAGTCTGCGCTTCATCACTTCCTGCATAAACAGCAGGAAGTCCTTCTATCGAATACTTTCCCTCGGAAATTTTATAACCCTCGTATCTTAAATCAAGAGCAGCGCTGCCGTTTGAATGAACTACGGAAACTGCATTTATCCTGTAATCTCCGATACCTGCACAGGAATATTCACGCGGCAGGGTATCAAGAGAATAGCTGCGGCGGTTTTCCGCTTCATAGATATTCCCCGAAAAGCCAACATCGGGATATTCGCACAGATAATCCATACTCATACCCACTTTTTCGCCGTACCACAAATGATGAAGTACGCCGTATTCATCAGCCATAAGCTGATATTCCGAATTGTCGGTTTCTATGATAAAAAGCCTTGATTTTTCATTTATGTTAATAGGCATTTGCTACACCTCTCACTTTATCTCAAAATTATAGGTACTAAGGTTGGCGTCAAGCGTGATTGAGTATTCACCGCAGGTTCTTGTTATAAAAAGTCTGTCGCCCTTTGTATCTACCGAAATGCTGCCCTCAAGCCCGAAAGCAGGGTGGGAGTTACGAAGCTCCATAAGCTCTTTCAGCTTCCGCACAACCGGTCTTGACTGCTCGGCTTCAACGTCCTCGGCGGTGTAGTAATGACGGTTGATGTCCCGTCCGTTTTTGGTACGCTCCATAAGTTCAATATCGTTCGAGCCTGCAAGCATTCCCACATAATACACCTGCGGTATTCCCGGTGCAAAGAACTGTATCGCTCTTGCAAGCAGATATGCGCTGTCGTTGTCGCCGAGCGCCGAATAATAGGTTGTGTTCACCTGATAAATGTCAAGATTATTATACGCCTCGGAGCTGTATATCATCTTCACGTTTGCGCCCTTTGAGTACATCTGCTCCTTAACCTTTTCTATTTCTGCGTCAGGGAGCAGATCTTTCACGTCCACAATGCCTATGCCGTCATGTGTGTCAAGTGTGGTGAACTGCTTCATTGGGCATTTCAGCAGCCAGTTTTTCAGATACTCACCGGTATGATTGTACAGCGCGTGGAGCGTCAGTACCGGCAGCGCAAAGTCGTATATCCAGAAGCCCTTATCCGCTATCTTCATGGGGATAGTGTAATGCTCGTGTATCTCGGGAAGTATCTCTGCGCCACCCTCGGAAGCTATTTTTTCAATATCATAAAGCAGCTCCCATATATCCGGCTCGATGAAAAAGCAGCTTGTTCCCGGCTTTTTTACCGCATAGGCGAATGCGTCAAGCCTTATCACCGAAGCCCCTCTGCGGCACATCTCACGGATAGTATCTGCTATGAATTTCTTGGTTATGTCCTTTGTTATATCAAGGTCTATCTGCTCCTCGCAGAAGGTACACCACACCTTTTCAGTAGAGCCGTCCGCAAATTTCGCTTCGATATAGGGCGCACGGGGCTTGCGCTTGTAGATGATGTCGGTTTCCTCGGGGGTAGGCTCGCCGTTTTCCCAGAAATCCTTGTAGCGGATAAACATATCCTTGTACTCGGACTTGTCCTTTTTTGCAAGGAAATCCTTGAAATACTCCGAGCTTGCCGAGATGTGATTTACCATAAAATCAAACATCAGATAGTATTCTTTTCCAAGCCCCTCAATATCATCGAACGTGCCGAAGCTCTCGTCAACAACGTCATATCTCATCGGAGCAAAACCTCTGTCTGCGGAGGAGGGGAAGAACGGCAGGATATGAACTCCGCCGACCGCCTTTTTGTAGTGCTTGTCGAGTACGCCGTGAAGCTCGCGGACATTTTTGCCCATACTGTCGGCGTAGGTTATAAGCATTATTTTATTCTGTATTTTCATATAGATTTCCTTTCTCTTAGTGCTTTCCCCCGCCGTGCTGCGGCAGGGGAAAGTGTATATCAATCAACCCTTGACTGCTCCGTTTGCAACGCCGCCGATAATCTGCTTCTGACAGAAAATATAGAGTATAAGGATAGGCAGCAGCGCCAGCAGATAAGAAGCAAAGGCAAGGTTGTAATTCGTGCCGAACTGGGTCTGGAAATTAAGCTGTGCAAGGGGAAGAGTGGTGTTCTCGCTGCCCGACATAATAACGAGAGGTGTCATAACATCATTCCACGTTCCGAGGGCGGTGAGAATGGCTACTGTTGCGTGCATAGGCTTCATCATCGGGAAGATTATCGTCCAGTAGGTGCGCCATGTGGAAGCGCCGTCAATGCTTGCCGCTTCTTCCATAGCCTGCGGAACGTTCTTCATATATCCGCTGTAAAGCATAACATTCATCGGCATAAAGAATACCGTGTATAGCAGAATAACTCCGAGCATATTGTCAAGACCGAGAATTGCAGTCTGCTTGACGAGCGGCATCATAAGTATCGCAAAAGGAACAAACATACCGCTTACGATATAGAAATATATCAGCTTAAAGCTCTTTTTGCGGCTCATATTTCTGCCTATTGCGTAGCCTGCCATGGAATGAATGATAATCGAGAGAACAATGGAAGCGCCTGTGATAATCACGCTGTTTCCGAGAGAATGCCAGAAATCTGTTACCCTCATGGCTTCTGCAAAGTTATCAAGGCTGAAGGTCTGTGGCAGAGCAAGCGCTCCCGCAATATCGTTAGTCATCTCCGAGGGAGATTTCAGCGCAATAATGATAGTCATATACAGCGGAAACAGTATTGCAAAACAGCCGATTATCAGTAAAACTGTGATGATTATGGAGGATACTTTATTCTTGCTGATTTTAGGCTTGCGTGAGGGCTTGTTTTCTGTTTGTGTCGCAACGGGTTCGGTTACATTTACAATCTTTTCACTCATAGCTGCTCCTCCTTTTTATTCGTAATTACCATTTGGAAAATGGATATAGCTACGATTACTATGAAGAATACCACAGCGTTCGCACTCTGGAAGCCGAACTGTCCTCCGTCCATGCCGTTTTTGTAGATGAGGTAGGAAATCGACTCTGTGCTTTGTGCAGGACCGCCCTTTGTCAACGCCATAATCTGGTCGAATACCATAAGCATATTCTTTGTGCTGAGAACGAGGTTCGTTGTGACAAAGGGCATTAGCATAGGAAGCGTGAGGTGTCTGAACTTCTGCCACGGGGTTACGCCGTCAATCATTCCTGCCTCGTAAATGTCAGCCGGAATGGTCTGAAGTCCCGAAATGTAGATGATTGTGTTCATCGCCACCGCCTGCCATACGCCTACGATAAGTACGCCTATCCAGGCGGTTTCCTCGCCGGCAAGAATACTGTTTTCGATGAAGTTTATGTGCAGTGCCGAGCCGATAGCAGGGATAATATAGGTGAAGATAAAGCTGAAAATATAGCCTACTACAAGTCCTCCAAGGACATTCGGGAGGAAATATACTCCCCTTAATGCGCTCTTAAACTTGATTTTGCTGTTAAGACCAAGAGCAAGGAGCAGGCTGATTACATTGACAAGTACCGTTCCAACGATTGCATACTTGAAAGTGAACAGGTAGGAATTTCCTACTCTTGCATCGCTGAACAGGTCTATGTAATTGCGCAGTCCCACAAACTCAAAGCTGCCGTAGCCCTTGTAATTCGTGAAGCTGTAAAACGCGCCGGTTATCAGCGGAATTGTGTTGAATGCGATAAAAAGGATAAGTGCGGGAGCTATCATCAGTATGAAGGTCATTCGTCTTGATAATACTTTTTTGTTTGTCATTGCTGCCCCTCCTCGTATTTCTTCACCCGTGCGATAAGGTCGCGGTTGTATCTCGCCCATTCCTTGTCGAAGCGTTCAAGAAACTGCTGCGCCGAGTTATCGTTCTTGTCCATAAGATAGGTCTGAATCATTGCGTCAACGCTCATTTCGCTGGGATAATGGTGGTCGTGGTAGTCTGACATTCTTCCGTCCTTAATGTACTGCTCCATTCCGTCAAGGAAAGATGGCAGCGCGAAATCTCCCTGCTTGCAGGGTATTCCGCCCTGGTCATCAAGATATATCTGAACGGTTTCATCATCGAAAAGGAAACGCAGAACCTCGTAAACAGCTTCCTTATTCTTTGTTCCCTTCATTACCGAAAAATGCAGGTCTATTCCTGAATTCAGCACATTTTCCTGCTCGTTCTCGTTTGCAGGGAATGTGAAGGAATCAATGTTCATATCGGGATTTACCGAGAGTATCTGAGGTACTGCGTAGCTGCCGATGGGGTACATTGCAGACTGTCCTCTCGCAAAGGCGGTGCAGGCATCGTTGTAGCTGTATGCGTTGGGATTCGGTTCGGCGTAATCAAGCAGCACCTTTATCTTATCGGCTACCTCAGCGTATTCCGCCGCAAAGGTCGTCCTGCCTGCGTTTACGCTGCTGCACACATCGGAGGGAGCAAGTCCTACGGCAAGCGCATTCCACGGTGCCAAACAAGTCCATGTGTCCTTATAGCCCAAGTAAAGCGGGTCGGTGCCTGATTTCTTAATCTCCTCGCAAAGTGCGAGAAACTCGCTCCATGTTTCGGGGATTTCCCAGCCGTTCTGCTCAAACATATCCTTGTTGTAGAGTATTCCTGCCGCATTCGCCGCATAAGGCAGGGCGTAAACTCCCTCTTTGGGAAGCAGCTCAAGCTCCTTTTCGGTTTTGAGGTAAGCGGGGTTTATAGTATCTATTATCTCAATGTCTGAAATGTCCTCGAACAGGTCTGCGTCAAGGAAATTTGAGTAATTCATATCGCCGCCGATACCCACAATATCTGGATAGTCCTCTCGGATAAGGCGGGTTTTGAGGACAGTCATCGCCTCGTTGGGGGATTCGATTTTTAGCTGAATGTCGTCATGAGTTTCGTTAAACAGCTGTTCAATTTTCTCAAACGCCTTGACTGCTTCCGGCTTGTACTGGAGCATTGTGACCGTGGTCACTCCGTCTTTGCCGGCATCGCCGGAACAGCCCGACAGGAAAACCGAAGCGGAAATTGCCGCAGCTGTTAAAAGTGATACTGCTGCTCTGCTTTTTTTCATGTTGAATTACCTCCTTTTGTGTGGGGCTTTATCTTGATATTATTATACCATGCCATTATGCAATCAGTAAATCCCATATTTGCCGTATGTTTATGCCATTTTGCTATTTTTATCAGATATATGAAAGTGAGCTTGCATTATGGTATATTTTGTGATATACTGATAATAAAGCTTTATGTAATTTCCGTGTATTCTGTTGGAGGTGCACAATGAAAGATTTGCTCTTTTCAGTATTCCCCAGCGAAAACTTTGTTGACCTCAGCCTGTTTCAATTCGGACGCGAAAAATGCTCGCCTGCCCATTCCTTTGGACCTGCCGTCAGAAATCATTATCTGTTTCACTATGTAATTTCGGGAACAGGCACACTGCTGGTGCAGGACAGCACCGGGGATACAAAGGAATATCACATAAAAAGTATGCAAGGCTTTATGATTTTGCCCGGTCAGATAACTACTTATATAGCCGATAGGAATTTGCCCTGGGAATATGTATGGATAGAATTTGACGGGCTTCGTGCAAAGGCGGTGGTTCAGGCGGCAGGATTTTCGCTTGATGAACCTGTCTATAAGGCAAAGTTAAAGGATCTGAGGGAAGAAATGATGAAAGAGATGAACTATATTGCAGAAAACGGTTCGTCTTCACCCATGCACCTTATGGGGCATTTATATCTGTTTATAGATTATCTCGCTCGTTCTATGGAGGGAATAAAGGTTAACAACGGCAGTAAGCTTCGGGACTTTTATATCCACGAAGCCTTGGAATATAGGGTCTGAAAAAACAACTGTGTAAACGCGAATAATCCCGAAAAACGTACCAAAGCTAAAAATGCAGCAAAACAGGGCAACGCTGGAGAGCGACCCGACGCAGCTGCAAGATATACGGTGAAGAGCAGCGGAGTCAATTCGCTGCTTTTCATACTTCACCGGTATCTTCCAGCGGATAAACTCCGGGAGCTCGAGGGTGGAACCCTCGAAGTCTGTTAAGCTGCGAATCTGTCCTCAAAATAAATCATGAACTGAGCATAAGCCAGCCCCCAGTCGCGAACCGGCATGGTCCACTT
>ENA-UESJ01000800-UESJ01000800.1-human-gut-metagenome-genome-assembly--contig:-NODE-800-length-16364-cov-5.706207_pt1 | contig 16364 bp, 10 predicted proteins | sample MGYA00243000_ERZ508001 | MGnify/ENA primary metagenome ERZ508001 (study PRJEB26167, sample SAMN06115479) | human gut metagenome | host: Homo sapiens | place: China:Chongqing | collected 2015-03-03... | reverse complement strand
GATGAGGGAGAGATCGGTAATGGCGGCATCTGTCATGACCGGTGCAATCAGTCTTGCCAACAGCGTGACCGCACCCTGGAACAGAGGGTCTTTGGCATTGCCTGTTTTTTTCTTTGGTAAAAAATCTGTTGAATACAGTGCCGGCCAGTCCGGCCACAGTAATGCCTGCGGTATTGATTATAGTTCCCAGTCCGATCATCTTATGTGCTATTTGCTATTCGAAAGCTTAAAGCGACTTACCTCTGAGCCTTAGAATAGTCTCCTTCTTATAATTATCAAAATAGAAAATTACAGACAAATTTCCAACAGTCAGTATAACTTACTTCCCATAAAAAATAAAAGAATCCCGGACACAGAATTTTCACAGAGTGAACACTTTATTAATACAAAATTCCCCTATACTTGAGAAAACAAGTAATTCTGAACGGAATCATAATCGGAGGTTTACCGTGAAAAATAAGAAGATCAAACAGCTGATAAACTCTGAGAGAGCAGAAAAAAAGGGTAAGAATGACCGTAAAGGACGTAAGAAGTGGATGGTTGTTGTCCTGATTCTGGTACTGGCGATAGGAGGCGGTTCGGTGACAGCAGTTGTGATACTGCGTAAAAACGGGAATGCGACAGCATTTTCCATGCCGGGGAATATGGCAGGACTCACACTGACGGAAGATATGGTGGCGGCTTCCGGTGTGACCAATGTGGGTATTACAGAGGAGACCTTCGATGTGGAGAATCTGACCACTGATCTGGAGATAGAGGAAGTATACGCTGTCTGCGGGGAAGAGGTGACTGCCGGGGATCAGATGCTGAAGCTGACGGAAGACAGTGTGGCGGAAGCGAGAAAAGAACTGGAGAGGACGCTTCGGGATGCAGAGCTTTCGTATCGTACCGGCAAGATCGAATATGAGCAGAATCTCATCACGGCAGAATACACAAAAGACAGCGCGATCCTCACCGGACAGCAGGCGAAAGAGGTCTATGACGAGACGGTGGCGAGTCTGCAAAGTGCTGTGACGAAAGCAGAGGAGGAACTGCAGGAAGCCGAGGATGACATTGCGGAGTATGAATCCTATGTGAATGACGGTTCCTATAAGAGCTATTTTAAAGTCGATGAGTATCAGGCAATCTATGATGAAAATCTGAAAGCGCTGACGGATAAGATGGACGAATGGGGTGTCAGCTGGTCGCAGGTCACCGGCGGTGGCGGCTCGGTACAGATCGGTGGCGGAGCCGGCAGTAATATGCAGAGCAGAGGAACGTCTAACGCAAGCATTTTAGCTTCCCTCTACAGTGTTCTGGAGCAGAACCTGAAGGATCTGGAAGAGGCACAGGAGAAATATGACGATGCCGTCACCAATGCTTCTTTTAACTTACAGACATTACAGTTAAAGCTTCCCAGCCTTCAACAGGCAGTCACGGAGGCAAAGGAAAATAAGGAAATCCAGCAGGCACAGGCGAAGCTGACCTACGAGACGGCACTGTCTACGGCGGATCGTGCAGAGAGCGACTACAATACAACGGTGGAAAAGGCAGAATCCGATCTGGCGGCACTGAAGAGCACTTATGAAGATGCAAAAGAAAATCTGGAACTGTTTGAAAGCAGTGTGGGCGATGGTTATTTTTATGCTTCCGAGGATGGAACCATCCTGCGGACTGTTGTGCGGGCAGATCAGAATCTGACTTCCGATGCGGTGGTATTCGTATACAGCAATCCGAGGGAACTGACCGTGACTGTATCTGTTGACCAGGCAGACATTGCGAAGCTGACCGTGAGTGACAGTGCGTATGTGCAGTCTTCCGCAAACGGCGGATTCACCGGTGAGATCACAGCCATCGATCCGGTATCTTCTTCCGACAGCCGCACCAGTGTTACTTACAGTGTGACCGTGAAAATCATGACAGAGGACGAAGAAAATGAAAATAGTAGCAGCCTGAGTGCGAACGAATCCGTGACGGTTATCTTCGGTATGACGGAAGAGGAGATCGCGAGGATGCAGGAACAAATGCAGCAGCGCATGCAGGGCGGTCCCGGGGATGTCTCCGGGGGTGATGCAATGTCGGAGGGCGGAACGGTGCCGGAAGGAAATTCCGGTGACAGAGAGCGCCCACAGGGTAGACCCGGTGATGAGAGTTCAGAAAGCGACAACACGACGGACGGTAATGTAGGTGATGATGTCAGGGGAGAGGAACAGCAGGGAGGACAGACACAGTCATGAAATTAAAAAGTCCACATTTTGAAAAACTGAAATCCCTCACAAAGAAGCAGAAAAAACTGATCCTGGCGGGGATTGCACTGCTTCTGCTGCTTTTGGCAGCCTGTTATACCGTGTTTATTGCACCGTTACTTCAGAAAGAACAGTGGATCTACAAGGAAGAGACGGTGGAGCGTGGTACTTTAAAGGTAGGTGTGACGGAGAGCGGTTCTCTGGAATACAACACAAAATCCGTAGATTACGATCTGGATCTGGATGTCAGTGACGATGACGAGGATGACAGTGAGGAAGATGACGATGATACCGTACAGAAATATCTGAAGATAGAGGAGATCTATGCTGCCAGCGGGCAGCGTGTCACCGAAGGCGAGGAACTGCTGAAATTCACGGAAGACAGCGTGGAGGCGGTTCGGGCGCTATTGCAGAATGCGGTAGTGGAGGCGCAGGCAGACTATGCGGAGGCAGAGAGTACCTATGAATTGTCCCTGCTGGAAGCCCAGACCGACTACGATACCCAGAAGATCAGTGCTTCTTATGCGTCGTCCATTCGGAATACTTCGGCAAGCAGTGTGGCAAATAACGTAACTTCTCTACAGGTGCAGCTGGAGCAGAAGCAGGCGAATACAGCTTCTCTGCAGGAGAAGCTGACAGAAACTCAGGAAGATTATCAGGATGCATTGGAAGATTATGAAGCGGCAAAAGAAGGTTATGAAGGCGCCGGAACCGATAATACAGTGAATTTTATGACAATACAGAACGGTTATCTCAGTGCCAGATCCAAATACCAGCAGGCAAAATCAGCGTTGACGCAGGCAGAGGATGCTTTATCGGAGAATGAAAGTGCTATTACCGATCTGCAGAACCAGCTGGCAGCGGCACAGGCAAAGCAAAAAATCGATAAGCTGGATACAGAAGAGACCTATCAGGAAGCGGTGATCACCGGGCAGAATGCCCAGACCACTTACAACGCTGCTGTGGAAGATCTGAAGGAGACCTTACAGGAAGCGGAAGAGACGAAAGAAAAACGGGAAGAACAGTTACAGGCGTTTGAGGATTTTGTCGGAAGTGATGGTATTATCTATGCCACAGAAGATGGTGTGATCACAGAGGTCAGCTACGAAGCGGGAGACCGCCTGACGACGACAGGAGCTTTGTCTTCCTATGCAACGTCGGATGACATGCGGATCTCCGTGGATGTGACCCAGGAGGATATTGTGGATCTGAAGGTTGGAGATGCGGTAGATATCACCTTTACGGCATACCCGGAGGATTCCTATACCGGAAGCATTCTCTCCATCAATACCACGGCTACTTCCGATTACAGCAACACGGTAAGCTATACTGTGGAGATCAGCGTGGAAGGTGAACTGGAGCAGCTCTATGGCGGCATGACCGCAGATGTGATCTTCGTTACTGAAGAAAAAGAAGATGTCCTCTATGTATCCCGTAAGGCGATCGTAGAAGAGAACGGCAAGACTTATGTCTATCGTAAGACAGCACTGGGCGGCAGGGAACTGGCAGAGGTAGAGACCGGTATCACCAACGGTGTGGACATCGAGATCCTGTCAGGACTGGAAGAGGGCGATACCATCTACCTGGCAAGTAAAGTCAGCTCCGAGGAAGAAGTCAAGAGTACGGAGGAGACTGCTGATTCCGGCAGCAGTTCTGATACCGCAGTGGGCAGTGATACGGAGTTCGGGATGTCGGAGGATATGCAGATGCCGGGAGGCGGTGACATGCCACAGGGTGGTCCCGGGGGTGGTAATTCCGGCAACTTCGGCGGTGGAATGCCGGGCGGTCCCGGAGGACAATAAATCAGACGGATGGAGCAAATGTTGAAAATCAGACAGGAATGATTGGGAACAGTTATGAAGCAGAATGAAAATGGGAAAAAGATCAAAGAAAATATAAGAAATCAAATGCGCCGGATCGGATCATGGAAAAGCTGGTCTAAAAAACGCAAGGTCACCACAGGTGTCTGTGGTGTCTGCGTGATCGCTGTAGTGGCTGGTGCCATTGGTCTCTCCGGTGGTTCCGATACGGAAGTCATCTATAAAGAGACCACGGTAAAATATGGGACACTGGTCAAAGGTGTGACGGAGAGCGGCTCTGTGGATATCGGTACGGTGGATCAGACCTTTGATCTGGATATGAGTGCCCTGCAGAGAACGGATACTTCCGGCAGCCGTTCCTCTGGCGGCGCCTCCGGTAGTACTGCCGGCAGCAGCTCTGGTTCTGGTGGTTTTGGCGGCATGAGTGCTTCCGGCGGCGGAGCCCAGGGAGGCTTAGACATGTTTGGGCAGATCTTCAATATGGGAGGCAGCAGCTCTGGCAGCAACGGTGATGATTCTACTCTGACCGTGGCGGAGGTAGTGGTCTCTGTGGGGCAGCAGGTGTCCGAGGGAGATCCCCTGTACCTGCTGGAAGAAGACAGCGTCTCCGACCTGGAAGACGAATTGCAGTCTAACGTTGAGAAAGCAAAAGCGGATCTGGAGGCGGTGGAAGCCGACCAGACCCTGTCAAAACAACAGGCAAAATACACTTATGACAGCAGCACTGCTTACGGCAGTTATATTGACACCGAGTACAGTACTACATTGCAGGAGCTTCAGAATACGGTGGATTCTGCGGAGAGCACACTGGAGCAGGCGAAGAGCAGCCTGGAAGATTACCGGGCACAGCTGGAGGAAGTAACGGCAGCCTATGAGGATGCGGCACAGGTATTATCGAACTGTAAATACAGCCTGAACAGTACGGACGCAGCAGATGATACTTACGGATATGTCTATTATGCGCAGCTGACGGAGCAGGCACAGTTCACGGCAGATTCCCTGGAGCAGCAGAAGGAAGAGCTGGAACAGAGAGTAGAGCAGGCGGAGGAAAATGTAACCACTGCCGAAACCGCCTACAATAAGGCAAAACGAGAACTGGAGCAGGGGAAACTGACCGCAGCCGAGACTCAAAAACTGCGGACACTGGCTTACAATACCGCACAGGAGACCTATGACATTGCACTGGGGTATCTTGCGCAGGAATTGTCCGATCAGCAGGAAACCTATAATGAGACACTGGAAAAATGGAACGAGTTCAGCACCTATATCGATGGTAATGCAGTATGTGCAAGATACAACGGTGTCATCACCGGCGTGGAGCTGGAGGCCGGAGACAAAATCAGTACCGGAACCTCTCTGGTTACCTTATACGATATGGACGAAGTGACCATGACGGTAACAGTAGATGAAGATGACATGACGAATATCTCTCTGGGATCTGCGGCAAATATTGCATTGACGGCATATCCGGAAGATACCTTTACGGCAAAGGTGACGGCTATCGGAGATGCAACATCGGATTCCAGTGGAAACATAACTTATGACGTAACTGTCACATTAGAAGGGGATGTTTCAGGACTGTTCCAGGGCATGACAGGAGATGTGACTTTCGTTACGGAACAAACGGAAGAAGTGCTGTATGTCTCACGCAGAGCCATTATCACAGAGGATGACAAGACTTATGTAAAAGTGAAGACTGCAGATGGCAGCATTGTGAAAAAGGAAATAACGACAGGACTGTCAGATGGTTCTAACGTGGAGATCTCAGGAGATATTGCAGAAGGAGATACCGTATTGATCGAAAGCAGCATTACGAAGTAGAGCGGAGACCTGTGGGAAAGTAAGGTCAATGGAAGGGAAGAAGTAGAATATGAGATTATCCGAAATATTGCGTCTGGTGTGGCTGAACCTGTCACAGAATAAATTCAAAGTGATCCTGACTTCCATCGGTATCGTTGTGGGATCCGCCACCATAATGCTGGTGCTGGCGATAGGTACCGGTGGAAAAGAAGAAGTGGCGGAGCAGTTCAAGAACCTGAATGCCGGAGCCATTGATATTTCCTGTGACAGCAGTGACAGCGGCGGTTTTAGCTTTGAAATGCCGGGCGGTGGAGGAAGCGTTACCGTCACCAACATGGGCGGAGGACCCGGAGGAGGTTCCGGCGGCGGTACGTCTGGTGGTTCCGGCGGTGGCATGGATTTCGGCGGATTCTTCGGATTCGGACAGGAGGAAGAGAGCGAAGCCGTGACATTGACCAGTGAAGACTGTGATGATCTGGCGACTTTTGTCTCCGGAATCTCTGCAACTACGATCTCTTATTCCACTACAGCATCGGTGGAGGGAGGCGACATGACCTCTGCTTCCTATTACACCATTGCCGGTGTGGAGGACAATTATGCTGCCATCAGTAATCTGGAAATGGCCATAGGGGATTTCCTCACAGAAGAAAACAACGAGAGCAAGGAAAAGGTGTGCGTACTGGGTGCCACCGCGGCAAAGGAAATTTTTGGAAGCGCCTACGATGCCTATGACGGTACAGTTTATATTGATGGGCGCCCCTATATAGTGTCAGGGGTACTATCCGAGATGGGAACTGTGGCATCCGGCATCAGCCCGGATACGGCAATCTATGTACCTTACGAAACCGGCATCAAATACATTACCGGTACGAATATCAGTCCAACCATCACGGTCATTGCGGAGGATGTGAATCAGGTGGATACCGTAATGACGGATGTGGAGAGTGCCTTAAAAGAAAGCTATCCCAACACCACATTTACCATCAGCGATGCCGGAAGCAAGATGGAGGCAGCCTCCGCTTCCAATGAGACTTTGACATTACTGCTGATCTCTATGGCAGTGATCGTATTTATCGTCGGCGGTATCGGTATTATGAACGTGCTGTTTGTATCCATCAAGGAGCGTACCAATGAGATCGGTATTTTGAAAGCGCTGGGCTGTTCCCGGAAGGATATCCTGTTGGAGTTTTTATTGGAGGCAAGCTTTACCAGTCTGGTAGGAGCGGTACTGGGGGTATTGGTGGCGCTTGGAATCACCCCGTTAGTGCAGTTGTTCAACGTGAGAGTGTCCCTGTCGGTACAAGGTGCAGTATTGTCGCTGTTGTTTGGTGTCTTCACCGGAAGTATCTTCGGCTTCTATCCGGCGTATAAGGCATCGAGACTGATCCCCGTAGAAGCTTTAAATCAGGAGTAGTGCGAAAGGTGTAAGGATTATGATGGAAAACGCAATGATCACCATGAAAAATATAAATAAAGGCTATATGCTGGGAGAGGAGCGTCTGCCGATTTTGAAGGACATCAATTTTCAGGTAAATAAGGGAGAATATGTGGCAATCTTAGGCCCTTCCGGTTCCGGTAAGACTACGTTAATGAATATGATCGGCTGTATGGATGTGATGGACAGTGGGGAATATTATCTGGATGGCATGGCAATCCACGAGACCAAAGAGGACGACCTGACCATGGTGCGCAACCAGAAGATCGGGTTCATTTTCCAGAACTATCAGCTGATCCCGACCTATAATGTCATGCAGAATATTATCATGCCCCTGCTGATGCGCGGCATGACCCACGAGGAAGCAGAAGAAAAGTGTAAAAATACGATCAAACTGCTGGGGCTGGATCATCGTATCGGACATAAGCCCAACGAATTGTCCGGCGGACAGAAGCAGAGAGTATCCATTGCCAGAGCACTGGTGGGACAGCCGGCGATCCTTCTGGCGGATGAGCCTACCGGTGCACTGGATCAGACCAGCGGTAAGGAAGTACTGAAGCTGTTCCGGGAACTGAACGATATGGGCAACACCATCGTCATGATCACCCACGACCTGGGCGTTGCCCAGTCCGCGAAGCAAATTGTCCGCATCGTGGACGGACAGTTGCAGGAGTAAAAGACGCCCCCTTTTCCAGCTTGCGTGTGTCAGATGCATATAGTAAAATAGTACACAGAAAAAGCAGAACTAAAATAAGCTTTTGATATGGGTGGATTATGAAGAGAAACAGTGACAGGCGTTCGGAAAATACAATCGTATTCAGCTATCTGAGAACTTATTTGATCGTATTGATCATACCGTTGATCATCTGCTCTCTGTACTGCGGGCGGGTGATCAGCATCCTGGAGCGAGACGATACGCTTCAGGCGGTGGAAAAGCTCCGCTATTCGGAGACATCGGTGGACACGCTGCTGGAAGAGGCGGAAGGCGTCGGCAGTATGATCCTTAATAATGTAGCGGTGCAGAATTTTACCGGCAAGGCAGACGCGCTGCAATATCCTAATACCTACAGTAGTAGAGAGCTGCAGAGGACATTGCCGGATATTTCCTATACAAATGAAAATATCTACGGATATTTTATTTTCTTTGATCAAAGCCAGCTGGTGATCAACAGGAACATTGCGTACACTTATCCGGACTTTTATGAGCTGTATTTTCATGAACAGCAATATGATACCTATGAGGAGTGGCTGCAGAACAAGACCGGGATGAACAGACAATACGGTATTCTCGCAAGCCGTGAATATCTCTTCGGACAGGCAGGCATCACCGAAGAGATGATGACCTACGATGTCCCGCTTCCGTCATATTCCTTCGAAGACAACAGTCTGGTCAGAGTCTGTATCCGCAAGGCTGCGGTGGAAGCATTGATGCCGACACTGGCAGAGGATACGGCACAGATGATCCAAAATGACCAGGGGAAGCTGTTATATTGTGAAGGAATGATTGATGCACAGGAGACGGAGGAACTCCTCGCAGCCTCCGGTCGGGAAAAGGATTATGACGGCGTACATTGCAAATATATTCGTTATCAGGGCGAGCAGTATCTGCTGTTGTCCGCCACTTCGGAACGCACGGGATTGACATATTCCTTCCTGCAGCCGTCCCTTGCCGTCAGAGTCAGAGGACTTCAGACGGTGCTGTATATGGTGCTGCTGATCCTCTTCGCCGGACTGGTGGGAATCATCCTCAGCATCCGGATGTCTTATAAGACAGCGCGACCGATCAACGAACTGTTGAAAGAAGTACTGGTGAATGATAATGAAGTCAATGGAAATACGATGTTTTCCCATCTGCACAATTCGTACCGGAGACTTATGACAGCCAACAGCGAGCTGCAGACCGCGATGGAAGAGCAGAAGCCTTTTCTGCAGGAGGTGTTCAGCTATCAGCTGTTGTACGGCAATATCGGTCTGGACGATGATATCTATAAAAATGCGGATTACGTACAGTTTGCCTATCGGGATAAGGTATTCTGGGTATTGCTGTTCCGCGGCAGAACGGAACAACTGCCGGAGGGACCCTTGCAGGCGCATAATCTGTATACCATCGTACTGACGGAACTGATCCGCAAATTCCTCCCGGACAGACAGGTGATCACAGCCGGTGAAGACAAAGTTATCGTGATCATGGAATTGCCGAAAGAGCAGCGGGCGGAATACCACAGACAATCCGAAGCTCTGGTACAAAAGCTGGGACAGGAGCTGCCGGAAGCGCTGGCAGACGGGATCGGGGTATACGGCGGAACCGTGGCAGAGGATCTGGCGCAGATCAGTATTTCTTATGAAAATGCCATGTTGATGCAGCTCTATCAGGAAAAAGACGGCTCCCGGAATATTATTTGGTATGAAAAGCAGAAGCAGGTGAATACCTATCCGACGGAAGAGAAATGCCGTGCGCTGCTCCATCAGGTACTGAAGGGCGATGTGGAAAATGTCTATCAGACGTTTGCGGATGTGATCGAAGAGTATTTTATTCAGGGAAGCCTGAATCCCTATCTCCAGAATCTGCTGCTGGATGAGCTGCAGATCAATCTGGTACGGATCATGGATATCCTGCGGGTATCCGACAACGAATATCAGGAATTCTGCCAGAGACTGGAGCGCAATCATAATGACGATATGCTGGAGCGGATCCGGATCACGAGGAATCTGTATCTGGAGCTGGGACAGAAGGTATACGAGCGGAAAAACGGCAAGGTCGTGGAGCTGTCCGCAGTGATCGCCTATTTGAACCTCCACTATGCAGATCAGGATCTGTCGCTGACGAGTACGGCGGAAGCCATGCAGGTAAGTGAGGGATATCTGTCCACACTCTTCAAACAGGAAACGGGAGTAAAGTTCTCCTCCTACGTGGAACAGCTTCGAATGGAGCAGGCAAAACAGCTGCTGAGTACAACATCCATGACCATACGGGAGATCACACAGCGGACGGGATACACTTCGGAGAATTCCTTCTGCCGGGCGTTCAAGAGAGTGACCGGTATGAGCACGACGGAATGGAAAACCCAGGAAAAATAAGGGTTTTCGGACATATTGAAAGGATTGCATATTCATTTTAAGTAAATGAATATGCAATTTTTTTGCGCCTTTTTTGGGGAGGAAGTTTTGCATATGCGTCAAAAAGAGATGGATATATACAACACCATATGGGGTGTGTTTTAATCGGGCTATCAGGAGGGCAGACAAAAAGCTGCCAAACAAAAAACAAAAAGAAAAAGAGAAAGGAGAGTTGTGGGAGATGGCAATCGCACAAAAAAAATCAGCCGGAGCCTCCTCTAAAAAAAGCCTGTTGAAATATCTGCAGGGGCACTGGCAATTATATCTGATGATCCTGCCACCGATCATTATGCTGTTGATCTTCGCATATGGACCGATGTACGGTATCCTGATCGCTTTCAAGGATTACAAGGTATCGCAGGGAATCTGGGGGAGCGCATGGGCGAAAAACCACGGGTTCTACAATTTTATCAAGTTTTTCAAAAATTATAACTTCTGGGAGTGTATACGGAATACGTTGACCCTGTCCCTGTATTCCCTGTTAGTATCTACCCCCTGCTCGATCATCCTGGCATTGTGTCTGAACTATGCAAGAAATGTAAAGTACCGGAAAACCGTACAGATGATTACCTATTGTCCCTATTTTATCTCTACTGTCGTGTTTGTAGGTATCATCAAACTGGTGCTGGATACCAGAATCGGTGTGATCGGAAGCTTCTTATATGATACGTTCGGTCTTAACATCATGGGCAGCGCATCCGCATTCCCGTCTCTGTATGTATGGAGTGGTGTCTGGCAGGGAGCCGGATACGGAGCCATCATCTATATGGCGACGCTGGCAGGCGTAGATATGCAGCTCCATGAGGCGGCGATCATCGACGGCGCAACGTTATTGCAGCGGATCCGCTATATTGATCTGCCGGAGGTGATTCCGACAGCAGTCATTATGCTGATCCTGAATATGGGAAGCATTCTGAATGTAGGATCCGAAAAAGTGCTGGCGATGCAGAACCAGAACAACCTGAGCGCATCCGAGGTCATCAATACCTATGCCTACAAGGTGTCACTGGTTTCCTCGTTCCCCGATTTCTCGTATTCTACGGCGATCGGACTCTTCCAGTCACTGGTGGGACTGATCCTCGTACTGGGAGCGAATAAAGTGGCGGATAAGGTATCCGGCAATGGATTTGTATAGGAGGCAGGAAGACGATTATGGAAAAGAAAGGAATTACGCAGGATAAAGTCGTGTACTTTATCAACAATATACTTCTTCTGATCTTCGCAGTCATTGTCCTGTATCCTCTGATCTATGTGGTAAGCTGCTCTTTCAGCTCGGGAGATGCGTTGATGGGGGGAAAGGTGCGTCTGTTACCAGTGGATTTTACTTTTGAAGGATATAAGACGGTATTTGGATATACTTCTATCTGGGTCGGATATAAAAACACGATTATTTACACTTTTATTGGTGTAGTGATCAGTCTGGTGATGACGCTGCTGGCGGCATATCCGCTGTCCAGAGATGATTTCAGAGGGCGGAAGGGATTCACACTGTTGTTTGTGTTTACCATGATGTTCTCCGGAGGCATGATCCCCAGTTATCTGCTGGTCAAGAATTTGCATCTGCTGAATACGATGTGGGCGGTGATCCTGCCCGGTTGTGTCAGCGCCTATAACGTGGTCGTTGCCAGAACCTTTTTCAAGCAGTCGATCCCCAAGGAGCTTCTGGAGGCAGCAGAGTTGGATGGTTGTTCGGACTTCAAGTTTTTTATCAAGATCGTTGTACCGCTGTCAAAAGCGATTATCGCAGTGCTCTGCCTGTGGTGCGCGATGCCGTTATGGAACGGATATTTCAATGCCATGATCTACATTCAGGATGAGAAAAAATACACGTTGCAGCTGGTATTGCGGAGAATTCTGCTGATGTCTCAGGTAGATTTCTCCAATGCAGCATCTCTGGATTTTGATCTGTTGGCAAAAAATCAGTATCTGAGTGAAATGCTGAAATACGGAACCATCGTACTCAGTTCACTGCCGCTGATGATACTGTATCCGTTCATTCAGAAATATTTTGCCAAGGGCGTTATGATCGGATCGGTAAAGGGCTAAAAACAATAAATCAAATATCAATCAAAAATAGTAAACCGAATGTTTATTATGATAAAATTATTTTAAACAGGAGGTATTTCATGAAAAAAAGATTTTTACAAAAGCTGGTGGCTGTGGCAACCGCAACGACTCTGATGGGAAGTATGCTCACCGGATGTGGCTCACAGGAGACGCAGGGGGAGAATACGAGCACCGGGCAGGAAAGCACGACAGAGGAGGATCCGTTCGCGTTTGATTCTGTCAGTGATGTGACATTCCCTCTGAAAGAGAAGCTGACACTGGATGTGTTCGTATATGCTGCCAATACCGGTGGTGGTACAATGCAGGACAACTATGTGACCGACTGGATCGAGGAGAAGACCAATATTCATCTGAACTTTGTATATGACGTAGATGGAGATGAGGCGAAGACCAAGTTGAATCTGGTTATGACAGATCCGGACAGTATGCCGGATATCTTCCTGGCTACGAGATGGTCCAAGGCAGAGACTGCATTATATGCAGAACAGGGGTTGATTCTGCCGCTGGATGATTATCTGAAGGATGCTACAAGATGGAACGAACTGAATGAGATTAGTCCGATGAGAAAGGGCGACCTTGTATTATCGGATGGACATATTTATACCTACGGTGGAGATGGAGAGAGCTTCCATAATAACTACCAGAACCGTGTATGGATCTATAAGCCCTGGGTGGATCAGCTGAATGACGGCAAGATGCCGGAGACTACCGATGAACTGTATGACTTCCTCGTGGAGGTCAAGACACAGGATCCTAACGGAAACGGCAAAAATGATGAAATCCCCATGAGTGGATATATCGGAGGCTGGTGTTCCGATCCTACTGTATGGCTGATCAATGCGTTTGTACAGTGCAACAATCCTCTGAGCAATACGAACCCTACAGTCGGTGCAGGGCTGACTGTGAAGGATGGTAAGGTCAATTATTCCGTTATGACCGATGAATATAAGCAGGCATTGACTTTTATTAACAAGCTGTATGCGGAAGGGTTGTTGGATACACAGACCTTTACTCAGGATTCCAATCAGTTTGCGGCATCTCTGAATAATGAAGAGCATCTGGTAGCTATCCATGCAAGTGGCAGAAATCAGGCAGATAAGGCAACATTTAACAATGGTGAAGACGGTGACTGGGAGAACTGGGAAGTACTGGAGCCGGTAGCTGGTCCGAACGGTATCCGTCTGGCAGCCAGAGATCTGAACAATTATTTCTCCAGCGCGCTGGGAATCGTATCTGCAAACTGCAAATATCCGGAGATCGCAGTGGCACTGTTTGATTTCCTGGCAAGTGAAGACGGATCTCATACACAGTCTGAAGGACCTCAGGGATATGCATGGGATTATGTAACAGAAGGAACCGGTCTGGGCGGTGGAACCGCAACTTACAAGGTAACAAAGCTCACCGATGATTTTGACTGGACAGCAGCAGGTTTTGCGAAATCTTATGAGCATTACAGTTGGCCTTCAGATGCTTGTATCCGTACTGACAATGCGGAATATCGTGGACAGTTACTGGTAGAGAACCCGAAGATGAATCTGGAGTATATCTTACAGCAGGCAGCAGAGAAGTATCAGAAGTATGCTCCCGCAGATGATACACTCGTACCCAATATTGCCTTTGATACCGAATCCGCACAGAAGATCTCCGAATACTCTCTGACGATCGGCGGATATGTGAATCAGGCTACCGTACAGTTCATCACAGGTGATCTGAACATCGACACAGATTGGGATAACTATATTACGACTTTGAAAAATATGGGCGTAGAGGATTATCTGAAGATCTATCAGGAACAGTATGACAATTATATGGCAAATGCAGCAAAATAAGGAGAGACAGGAGCAATATGACAGGATATTTTAACAATCCGATTCTGCCTGGATTCCATCCGGATCCAAGCATATGCAGAGTGGGAGAAGATTACTATATGGCAACTTCTTCGTTCGCATATTTTCCCGGAATTCCGCTGTTTCACAGCAGAGATCTCGTACACTGGGAACAGATCGGTCATGTGATCCACAGAAGAGAACAACTGGATTTTGATAACTGTCAGATGGCGTTGGGGCTTTGGGCCCCAACGCTACGCTTTCATCAGGGAAGATTTTATCTGATCAATACCTTTGTATCAGAAGGACTCCATGAAAAGCGGATGAATTATATTGTGACAGCAGAGAATCCCGCAGGTCCCTGGAGTGATCCGGTTGTCGTGGAAGGTGCGGATGGCATCGATCCGAGTCTGTATTTCGGGGAAGATGGAAAAATGTGGTATATCGGTAACTTTATCTGCCAGCCGGAACAGTACGACGGACATCATGGGATCTATCTGCAGCAGATCGATCCGGAGACATTTCAGTTCTGCAGCGAGCGATATGTTCTGTGGGACGGAATACAGACACAGGGAAAATGGCTGGAGGCACCGCATATTTATCATCATGGGGACTGGTACTATCTGATGGTGGCAGAGGGAGGCACTTTTACCAACCATTGTGTGATGATGGCGAGAAGCCGCGAAATTACGGGACCTTATGAGATCTGCCAGAGAAATCCGATCGTGACTCACAGACATATGCCGTTGATGAGCGAGATATCGGTGGTGGGTCATGCAGATCTGGTGGAAACCACCCGGGGCGAATGGTGGATGGTATTGCTGGGAGTCCGTCCCTATGAAGGATTCCACTATAATCTGGGTCGTGAGACGTTCCTCGTTCCGGTGACATGGGATACTGAGGACGAATGGCTGAAAATAGACAATGCCAATGGACAGGTGAATTCCAGAGAACGTAAGCCGGAGCTGGAGGAGACTGTATATCCCGTGCGTGAGAGCTTTACCGGATTTGAAGGAGGCAGGCTGGGACTGCAGTGGAACAGTGTGCATCCGCTTCCGGAGGGAGCATATTCCCTGACGCGGAGAAGCAGCTTTTTAAGCCTGCGGTTGCGGAGTGAGAGACTGGAAACCGTGAGCACACCCTCCTTTATCGGCAGACGACAGGAGCATAAGGAATTCCAGGTGCAGACTGCCATGGAATTCGAACCGCAGTCGGAGGATCAGGAGGCAGGACTGGCTCTGTTACAGGATGAAGGCTACAATTATCAGTTCCTGATCGGAAGTGAGAATGGAGCGAAATGCCTGCGCCTGTATCAGGTAGAGCAGGGTGAGAAGATGCTGCTGAAGAGTTGTGTCCTTCCGGAGCAGGGCAGATGGTATATGACCATACGCGGGCAGGCAGAATATTATAATTTCTATATTTCATCCGAAGAAGGCAGTCAGGAACTGTTCTATGAAAAGGCTCCGGCAGCGGTTCTGAGTACCCGATATCGTGACGGATTCACCGGCGTGTATATCGGAATGTATGCTGTGGCAGCTACGGACAGTGACAATTATGCGGAATACGACTGGTTCCAGTATACACCTGCGTAACAGATAAAAAATAATAGAAATATACAGATATAAGGAGACAGAGAGTTGAAACGAAAGGGAAATCTATGTTATAAAGGAATCGGTCGGCTGTCCCCGCAGACAAACTACAGTGAGGACGGAGTGTTACCGGAGGATGGAATGCCTGTCGGAACAGGTCGTATGGGGACACTCGTCTGGCTGACGCCGAATGCATTGCATATGCAGATCAACCGGGTGGATGTCTTTGGAATGGATTCTTCCTCCCATTCCGTGAACGGAACGGATTCGGATTTTTCGGAGGGATGTGCCTTTTTTGATATCGAACTGGGCAGGATGGATCAGCCGGTATTTGATGAAAATACGACACAGGAGCTGTCGGTCGAGAACGGTCGTATGACCATCCATGGCAATGGTGTGGAAATCTGCTGTTATGGAAATATGACGGAAGAGCATGGTGAGGAGGATTTCCTCATCGTGGAAATACAGGACAGAAGACCGCAGAA
>ENA-UESJ01000796-UESJ01000796.1-human-gut-metagenome-genome-assembly--contig:-NODE-796-length-16401-cov-5.104570_pt1 | contig 16401 bp, 10 predicted proteins | sample MGYA00243000_ERZ508001 | MGnify/ENA primary metagenome ERZ508001 (study PRJEB26167, sample SAMN06115479) | human gut metagenome | host: Homo sapiens | place: China:Chongqing | collected 2015-03-03... | reverse complement strand
TCTCACGCCAGTGTGTAGTTTCTCGATGTAGATGGATGCGCCCGGGAGAGTTTGTTTAGTGGCGTCGATGATGCGTCCACGTACAGTTCCTTGTTTCGTGACATTTGCTTTTTCGTCGGCAATGGCCGTATTGACGGTGGCGGTGAATAGGAGATCTGCTCAAATGGCGCTATTGCCTTCTGAAGCACATTTTCATAGTACTCTGTCAGTCTGGAACTTAACTGCTGGCAAAATTCGATCATAGGTCTGCTTGTCGAGACAGCGGCTCCCGCGTCGGCGTAGTATTTCAGTTCTACAAGGTACTGTTCTACTGCCTTTCCAGAGAAAAGAGATGAGCTTCTGACCTTGCGCATTGCCGCTCGTTCGATGTCACGAGTGCGGTTTATCTGGTCTGATCTGTCCTCCTCGCCGGAGCTTATCTTTGCCTGAGCGACCCGGAGTTCCGAAAGGCATTTTTTGATGATTTCCTGCGCGTAAAACGGACCCTTTGCAAAATCGGTCTTTGCCGCTTCGCAGTCAGCTATTATGCTGTCTGAAATTTCCTTGACGCATACAGGGGTCCCGTTCGTTACTGCGGCGCTCATAGCGCTGATCCACTTTTCAACCAGTGACAATGCGGCTTCACCGCCGCCCTTTATGGCTCTTGCCGAGAACGCCTGGTCGGCGCGTTCGTCTATTTCAAGCGTGGGGAGCTGTCCGCTTTTAGAGGCGACAAGCTCGCAGGTCGGGGTAACAAGCCCGGAGTAACGCTTCAGCGCCATTTCGCCCACGTCGTTTCTGTTAAGCGAGCGGTTGAGCCTCTCAAATAACTTTATCGCGAGATAGGACATTATCTTACCCGTTGGAATTTCACAAGCCATGACGTTGAACGCAAGGTACCTGAAATCGTGTGCCGCTTCCGGACGGAGCATGTTATAAGACATTATACGTTCTGCGTCGTCGTCTTTGCTGAATATGATCTCCATGCGGTTCAGAATTTTTTCAGCGGTCCGGGACATAGTGAGCCCATAGCTGTCTGCGGCAGGAATCAGGAAGCATGCGCTGTATGGCGGCTTGTCTGAATCCACCTCGAAAGTGCGGCTGTACTTCTGCGTGAACCGTTTGCGGTGAAGCTGGAACTTGTCAAGCTCCGCCTTCGCAACGATCGTGTTCGCCTGATAGCAGCCGACGTCGCGCTGATCAGTTTCGACCAGCGAGGCTGTGTCCGCCGCAAAGAAGTACCCGGTGACCTTCACAGGATACGGAGCGTCGGAAAACAGTTTGGTCAGGATATATGGCAGGTCGATGAACATTCCGCCGCAGAACACATCGCCGAGATTTCCCGTGATCACAATTTCAAGGGAACGGTCGCTGCCGCTGAAATCCGCCATAGCCTCGCCGGTGAGCTTCATGATCTGCTTCAGGTAATGAAACAGTGCAATTCGGCCGCACTGGCGCTTTGTCAGCCCATAGGTCGGCGCGGCAGGAGAGTAATTCTTCAGACCGCTGTCGAACCATATCTGCGCGGATTCCGGGAGTTTCGCAGGATTATTCAGATATTTATAGATAGCTTCCTCCGGGTCTATTGGCAGAGTGAATCCGTCACCCGGAACTGAACCCTCATAAGAGCGCTCGCCGAGCTGCGTTTCCTCGCCTATGCAAAGGAACCTTACCTTCTTCGGGTCTTTCCCGAAGCGCTTTTCTGTCAGATGCATGCAGCGCAGAACACAGTCCACACCGTTTTTCCCTATCCCTATCACAAACAGTCTGTTCATGCCGAATGGACTTTTCTGCCCGTCGTAGAGCTTCTGTATCCTTTCTGGTCTGAGCCATTCCATTTTCTGTTCGATATTCACGAAAAAGCACCCCTTACTTCGCGTAAAAATCTCTGTATAGTTCTAATTTTCTGTCCTGCTTTACCGGAAATATCTCTCTGGCTTCCCGGCATACCTTTCCGTTTATTTCAGCATAGATAAGCTGCTCTTTATATGGCTCTGCCTTGGCAGCTTCCTCGCCCCACGGCGAGTACACGGCGCTGTCCCCGGAATAATTAAGTCCGTTGCCAGAGCCGCAGCGGTTGCACCCGGCTATGAAACTCTGGCACTCTATCGAGCGCGCTTTCAGCAGCGTCTGCCAGTGGTCGCGCCGTTTATCCGGCCAGTTTGCTATATTTATAATAAGCGTGCAGGTCTGCGAAAGAGCCTGGTAAAGCTCCGGAAAACGCATGTCGTAGCATACCGTGAGTCCTATAGCCTCACCGAACAGCTCCACACTTGCCGGGAGATTTCCGCCGGTATACGTTGCGCATTCTCCGCCATAGGAAAATGGGTGGATCTTGTCGTAGTTTGCTACAACTCTGCCTGCATTTACAATGCAGAATCGGTTAGTTATACCTTCCCCTGTCCTGCAGGCAAATCCGAACCCTGCTGCGATCCCGATCTTCTCTGAGAGCCGCATGAATTGATTTACGGAATCCCCGTCAGGCGGTTCGGATAAATCCTTGTTCATTGAGAACCCTGTCAGCGTAAGTTCCGGAAACACAATAAGCTGTGCTCCGTTTGAAGCGGCCTGTTCAGCCATAACCGAGCTTTTTTTCAGGTTTTTAGCCTTGTTTTCCCATGCAATATCCATCTGAGCTGCACACAGCTTCAAACCGACCGCCTCCCTAATTATATTGCACATGAGCCCTATGTAATTATTATACAATATTAAATCATATTTGTCAACACGGAATGTAGCATTTACATAAAAATATTTAAATCGCTTGCTGCGATATTTTATGACTTAGCAGTCAGTTTCTTGTTTCTGAAGTACGCTGCAAGAGCGATAACATTAGTAACAGCGTAAAGCGAGAACCCCGCGGTAACAACAATGAATATCGAAAGCGTCCCATTTACAATGATCTGCGCCGGTTGATCATCAGGGTATAAAAGGATTATCCACAGGGGAGTTTCCGCCAGGGCGACAACAGCGTTATAAATCACCTGCTTCCCAGAAACGCCGAACAGACACCCCTTTACAAGCGCGCGAATGTTCCACCAGAGAAAAGCGGCGGCAGCGATAAACACCATTCCAGAAAACGAACTTTCCAGGAACCCGAAAACCTCGTTCAGTAAAACGCACAGTGCAGCCGCAGCGCAATATATCAGAAGCGCTTCGACGGTTAGCTGAGTTCGCTGCTGCCTTTGCCGCTCGTCGAAAATTTCTTTCTGGCTTCCCGGTTCAGCAAGTATAATGCGCTCGCAGAATTTGTCAAAACTTTTCATGCTCATTTTGTTTCCTCCTCAGTCCAGAAAAGCTCGTCAAGCGTTTTGCCGAGCGCTCTGCATATTGATATGCACAGATTGATCGTAGGGTTGTAATCTCCATTTTCCACGGAATTGATGGTCTGGCGTGTAACGCCGATTTTCTTGGCAAGAGCATCCTGCGACATGTCAAGTGCGGCTCTGGCTGATTTCATTTTTAAATTTTTTGCCATTGTCTCACCTCATTTGAATTATAACATATTTTTGTCTTTATGTCAAGTATATTATACATATTGTTAAGTCCACTTGTCCGAATATTCATAAAGCATTTTCAAAGAATATTGTATGATTCTTTAGGAAATGAACTTGTAATTTTACTCCCGCTTTTAATTTCCTTTTATAAAATCTACGGCTATGCAAATAGTAATGTCGTGGGGAGAATTCCTCAAAATCAATTTCGGGGTGAACAAATGGAGAAAGCGGGAAAACTAATATCCGGGGCGCTTTGCTGGCTTATCGCGGCTGCGGCGGGAGTCCTGGGATTTTATTATGCGGTGCTTCCGGGAACTTTGAGCGCCGAGACATTCGGCACCGTAACAGGGAACTTCTGCGGCGCGAGGGTTACAGAACTGAGCGACGGCGGGTGCAGGTACACGCTGTGCGGAATGGAAATCAAGCCTGTTGACCTTAAAGTGAAAGCACGAAAGATGCTGATCCCCGGCGGCGAGCCATTCGGGATAAAGCTGCGAACGGACGGGGTTATGGTGGTTTCTGTAAACAATGGTTCGCCGGCTGAAAAGTGCGGGATACGAGCGGGCGACATGATAACATCGGTGAACGGCGTGGAGGTCGGGACAAATTCCGAGATCGGCGAAGCTGTTCAGCGCTCGTCAGAGTGCTGCACCGTGATCGTCAGGCGCGGAAACGGCGAGAAGCAGATACGGCTCACACCAGAATCCGTGAACGGCTGTCTGAGACTCGGCGCCTGGGTAAGGGACAGCGCCGCGGGAATCGGCACGATGACCTTCTGCGACCCCGACGCCGGAATGTTCGCAGGTCTGGGCCACCCGGTCAGCGACGTGACGACCGGGGAGCTAATGCCGCTTTCCAGCGGAGAGGCTACGACAGCCGAGATATACAGCGCTATAAGGGGCAGAAACGGCGAGACAGGCGAGCTTTGCGGGGAGCTCTGTGAGAAAGTCATCGGAAGCATTGACCAGAATACACAGGTGGGCGTTTTCGGAACGCTCGACGGAGAAATGAGCGGAACTCCCATGCCGATGGCGTTCAGGCAGGAGGTCAAGTGCGGCCCGGCTGTTATTCTTGCGACTATCCAGGGCATGGAACCGCAGGAATACAGTATCGAAATTGAAAAGGTGAATCTCTGCGCTATGGGCGGGTCAAAGAGCATGGTGATTCGTGTGACCGATGAGCGGCTGCTCGACTCCGCAGGCGGTATAGTCAGAGGCATGAGCGGCAGTCCGATAATACAGAACGGAATGATTGCCGGGGCGGTCACGCACGTTTTTGTAAACGACCCTACTCGGGGTTACGCCGTATTTGCTGAAAGCATGGTGGACGAAATGGAATCAGGGGCAGCTCAGGCTGCCCTTTTTTATAGGTTCATTTAAACGCTCCAATATATAGGGCTAGGGTTGGCGGAACTGTCTGACGTTTCGCAAATAACAAAAAAATCTTTAATTGTCTGCATAAATGCCTTGATTTATCCTAAAAATCTGATATAATGTAATTAGCATTTTTTTTTTGCTTTTCAAGGGGAAAATACGGAAATAAGATAAAGAGAGGTCATTAGAATGGATAAGGTACTGCTGATAGGTGAACCTATGGAGCTTCTGCTCGCCGAGGAAGAGGGCGCGCTTTCCGATGTAACGCACTTCCGCGCCAGCGTTTCCGGTGCGGAGATGAACGTAGCAGTCGGGCTTGCAAGGCTCGGACTGTGTCCCAGGTTCATGACGCGCCTCGGCAGCGATCCGAGGGCGGTGCGAATTCGCAGATTCATGAATGAAAACGGTATCGCGGACGACCTTATCATCACCGACCCGGCTCATCATACCGGCGCAATGATGAAGAACAAAACGGAACCCGGCAAGCACGAGATCTACTATTTCCGCCAGGATTCCGCTGCTTCGTTCCTCTGCAAAGCGGACATTGACTCGCTTGACCTTTCGGATATCCTAGCCGTACATTTTACGGGTATTTTCCCGTCTATTTCGGACTCTGCCGCCGCCGCTGCAAGACAGCTTGTGAAACGCGCGCACGAAAATGAGATAACCGTTGTTTTCGATCCGAATCTCCGCTGTCAGCTCTGGGATAATTCACCGGAAACCATCGCGCTCCTCAATGAGTTTGCACAGTCCGCCGACGTATTCCTGCCCAGCTTAAAGGAAGCTGAGACCCTCTGCGGTCTAACCAACCCGGAGGAGATCGCAGACTACTATATCTCGCGCGGCACCAGAAAAGTAGTAGTCAAGCTTGGAAAGCAGGGTGCGTTCTACAAGAGCGCGGTCGAATGCGGAACCGCTCCGACATTTGCGGCTGACGAGGTAGTCGACACCGCAGGCGCGGGCGACGGATTCGCCGCGGGACTCATCAGCGGCATCTGCGAGGAAATTCCGCTTGGTGAAGCGGTTGTCCGCGCTAACGCCGTTGGCAGCATGCAGATACAGAACGCCAGCGACAACGCAGGTCTGCCGACGCTTGCAGAGCTTCGTGAATACATGCTCGACCACAGATTTGTTGATATAAAAGACTGAATTCGGAGATACAGAATGACCCTTTACGCCACCGACCTTGACGGAACGCTGCTTCGACCTGACAAAAGCATTTCCGATGAAACTGCTGAGATCCTGAACGGCCTTGTTTCAGACGGGGTGCTTTTCACTTACGCTACGGCGCGTTCTTTTTCCAGCGCTTCCCCGCTGCTGACAAAGCTCCATCTCAACTGCCCCGCTGTGACCTTCAACGGGGTTTTTGTCATTGACCCGCGTGACGGAAGGCATATTATAGAGAACGTATTTACTCCGGTTTCCTGCAAAATCGCAATTGACTATTTCAATAAAATGGATATTGCTCCGCTGGTGTACTCCTACATAGACGGCAGGGAGCGCGTCAGCTACCTTGAAAGCCGCCTTGAGGACGTTTACGGTTACGTGAGCACAAGGCAGGGCGACAAACGTCTGCGCCCGGTGAAAACCAGGGAGGAGCTTTTCCAGGGCACGGTGTTCTATTTTACGCTTCTGAATCCGATTATTGACGTTGCAGAGCTTGACAGCGTATTCAGCCGAGAAAACGGATTTGCAGTAAATCTCATGCCGGATACATACAATAAAGATGAGATATGGTACGAAATCTTCAGCAAAAACGCAAGCAAGGCAAGCGCGCTTCTCCAGGTAATGGAGCTTACACACGCAGATCGGCTCGTTTGTTTCGGCGACAATAATAACGACCTTTCAATGATACGCGCCGCAGATGTTGGCATCGCCGTATCTAATGCATGTCCGGAGCTGAAGAAACACGCGGATAAAGTTATAGAAAGCAGCTCGGAGGGCGCTGTTGCGCGATACATAGCCTCGGAAACCGGTCATTCTGCTGATATATCAGAGACCCAGCCTGTTCTGACCGACAAAGACAGGTTTTCGCAAGCTCTGAGCGCCGCAATGACCAGGGACAGAGGGCTTCACGGCTCAGTGGGTACTCAGAATGAAAAGCTCATTCACGCAGTCTTGAAAAACTATTATGTCCCTTTTTCGGATTCGCAGGAGATTCGTATTGGGAAGTACTTTGCCGACGCTGTTTCCGACGAGGGAATATTCGAAATACAGACCCGGAAGCTGTACGCCCTTCGCGACAAGCTGGCGGATTTCACGCAGGCAGCACGGGTGAACGTCGTTCACCCGGTGGAGGTTTCCACCCGCACGGTCTACATCGACGGTCAGACCGGAGAAGTGATCGAAGAAACAAAATTCCGGAACGTGAATCAGCGGCTCAGGCTGTATGAGGAGCTGTATTCGATGAGGGATCATCTCTCAAACGACCGCATAACCATCATAATTGCTAAGCTGAAAACAGAAAAACGTGTAATATGCCCGAACAGAAAAAAGCCGGAGCTTCGAAGCCGCTCAGCAAGGAAAAAATGCACAATAACCCGAATACCTCTTGAACTTGTGGAAGAAATCAGGATACAGCTTCCCGAGGGGCTGAAAATCTGGCTTCCGGAGGGACTTCAGGAACGGTTCACTAAAAAGGACTTCTGCACGGCTGCGAAAGAGCCGTACAGCTCTCTCAGGCTTGAGGTGCTGAGAGCCGCCGGTATTATTGAGAAAGTCGGCGAGAAGAACCGCTATTACGTTTACTCAATTCGCGGAGGAAAGGAACAGAAATGACAGAAATGCTTACAGGAACGGCGTGTTCCGATGTCACCGGAAGGCTTTACGAGCGCATATATCAGATCGCAGCCGATGGGAAAAACGCCGTGATTGTCGTTCCCGACCAGTTTGTTTTTGAAACCGAGAAGGCCCTTTTCCGGAAATGTTCCGAGCATGGCAGAACCGAGCTGTTCCCTAATATCCGCGTTCTGACCATAGCGAGGCTGTCGGACGATATCGTGACAAAATTCACAGTTGAGAAACCACCGGCTGACGACATCACAAAGGCGGTCATTATGTACAACGCCGTGCGAAACCGCGGAGTTCAGCTCAACGCGCTCGGGAAGATCGCCCGGAAGCCCGGATTCGCTTCGAAGATGGTAAAAACGGTTTCCCTTTTCAAAACCGCCGGAATCGACTGCGCAAAGCTCGGAGATTCCCTCGAAGAGGAAAATTTCACGCTCGCAAGCCCTTCACTTCTTGAAAAAATCAAGGATATATACGCGCTTTATCTGGAGTACGACCAGATGCTGTCCCAGAACTATACCGACAAACTCGACGTCACAATGCGCGCCGCTGTTCTTGCTTCGCAGAATCCTTATTTTGAAGGCATGAACATCTTTGTCGACGGCTTCAACACCTTTTCAGGAAGCCAGCGAATGCTCCTGAAAGCTGCTGCGGAGCGTGCGGAACTCTGCTGTTTTGCGTTCGTATGCGACAAAAACGATCCCCGCGACATATTCCGCACCGTGCTTGCGGATATCGACGCGCTTTCCGGCGGCGATGGCATTTCGGAGCCTGACTTCGAAAACTCGCGCCATATGTCTCCGGGAATAAAGCGCGCTTCGGAGCTGGTCTACGGCGAAAGCCCCGATCCTGAAGCAGATATGAGCAGCGTGAGGATAATCCGCGCTGACGATATCTACTGCGAAATGGATTTTATTGCCGCGGAAATAAAGCGGCTCACTTCCGACGAAGGGCTGAGATTCAGCGACATCGCCGTGCTTTGTTCTAATCCTTCCGAATACCGTTCGCCGGTTGAAAGCGCTTTTTCAAAATACGGAATTCCCATGTTCTGCGATATTCCGGAAGTAATTCTTAATGCGCCTCTTACTAACCTTGTTCTATCAATGCTCAGGGCGCTTGACGAGCCTTCCGCTGAGAATCTTCTCAGCTATGTGCGCAGCAGCTTTCTGCGGGTGAGGGACGGCGAGGGTTTCCGGGCGCTCTCTTTTGCCGACATCGACTGCTTTGACGGGTATATTTTTAAATGGCAGCTCCACGGAGATCAGCTCAGACAGGAGTTCATAACCGATAAAATGAACAAGGCGGATTCAGAGCAGGCTGTTCAGGCTGAGGAGGTACGTCAGGCTGCCGTTGTTCCTCTCCTTGAGCTCCGCAATACGGTTCTTGCGAAGAAAAAGCAGCATGAGTGCACCGGCGCATGGTTTACGGAAACGATTTGCAGTTTTCTTTTTACCGAGACAGGCATTGAAAACGCCGTGCTTTCCGGTGATGACAGCTGTAGAACGCTCTGGGACATACTTGTCGGAATATTTGAGGCTATGCACTCTGCGCTTGGAAACAATGAGATATCTCCGGCGGAGTACTACGCGCTGTTCCGCGATATCTGCGCTGAAACAACTCTGGCTAGACCTCCGCAGGTAGCGGACTGCGTTATAGTAGGCGATACCGGGCGCACCCGCGCGGACGGCATAAAAGCCGTGTTTATTGCCGGTGCAAATTACGGACTGTTCCCGGACGACAGCTCAAGCTACGGACTGTTTTCCAATTACGAAGCGGAGCTTCTCGGCGACAGCGGGCTGAAAATCGCACTCCGTCAGGACGAACTCTATCACAGCAGCAGGTACCAGGCTTACAGGGCGCTGACCCTCGCAACAGACCTTCTTTATATTACCTATCCGCTGCTCAATACTGCCTGCTCTGCGCTTGCGCCTTCCGAAGCAGTCACGGAGCTGCTTGGATTGTTCCCGCAGATACGCGAGGAAAACGCCGCCGACCCGGCGCAGTTCGGGGACGAATTCTACTGCCGCTCGCAGAACGCTCTGCGCGGAAGGTACGCTTCCCTTTTCGGCACAACCTCCGGCGACCGCCGGAGCACGCTGAAAAGGGCGCTGGAGCTTTCCGGAGATTCTGCGTACGCTGAAAAGCTCGATATGCTCGTTACGGAACGCCCATCGATATACCGCCACAGGCTTTCGCCGGAGACCTCGGAAAAACTGTTCCGCTCGGCGAAGGTGTCCGCTACCAAGCTTGAAAAGCTGAACAAATGCAGATTCGAGTACTTCTGTCAATTCGGACTGAAAATAAAAGAGCGCCGCACATTGAACACCGGAAACTCCGATGTGGGAAGCGCGGTTCACTATGTTTTGGAGAAAACGCTCTCCGAGTACTGCACCAAAATGGATAAATACTTTGCGCTTTCACGTGAGGAGCTTACCGAAATCGCCGTAAAGTACCTCCAGCAGTACGCAGACGAGAATCTCGGCGGAAGCGCGTACAGAACCCAGGCGTTCAACTATATGTACAGCGGACTTTCCGTGTCCTGCGCCGATATGCTGGTGCTCTTGCAGAACGAATTCAAGAGCAGGCGTTACCGTCCGGTGCTGTTTGAACTGCAATTCAAGGACGGCAACAAGGCTGAACTGCCCGATATCACCGGCGGTGATACGTCTGAACAGCTAACTTTCGACGATATCACGCAGGTTTCCGACGAAGATAACGAATCTGAGGCGCTCAGGGTTCTTCCGCTCAAGACAACGGAGCTTTCTATCCCGCCGCTCAGAATAAAGCTCAATGACCGTCTGACCGTCGCTATTACCGGTATTGTCGACCGGGCGGATATGTTCCGCAGCGAAGGCGGAAACGAGTATATCAGAATCGTGGACTACAAGACAGGCGGGCATTCCTTCAAGCTGTCGAACGCGATGTACGGCGTTAATACGCAGATGCTGGTTTACCTCATTGCACTTTGCGACGCTAATCCGAACGTTTATCCCGGCGGCGTGAGCTACCTCACGGCAAAAATGACGGAGGCCTCCCCGACGGAATCCGGACTGCTTGCACTGCTCGCAAACGGACACCTTCCGAGCGACATGTGTGTTGCAGACGAAGACACACGCATGGAAATGGAACAGTTTGCCGAAAGGTACGCCAGGGCTGTAGCGGCTCCGGCTGACTCGGTCAATGCCAAGAAACTCATGCCGAAGGACGACGCTCAGCCTACTCCGGCGCAGTTCGAAAAACTCCGTAAGGAAATACTCGAGCAGACCGAAAATGTACTGAAACGGCTTTACAAAGGCGATATCCAGGCAGTACCCACAATCTACACGGAGGAAGGCAAGGCAGGTCAACAGAAATCCTGCATGTATTGCAGGTACAAGGCGGTATGCGGTAATCACGACCTCCACGGCGTTGTTGTCGACGAGGAGATAACGGAACGCAAGCTGGGTATTTCAAAGAAAAAGAAATTCGCAAAAAAGGGCGCAGAAAATCCAGAGGCGGCTGCTTTTGAGAATAATCCCGCAGTTTCAGAAACGAAGCCTGACGAACCCAAAACGTCCGGCGTGAAAAAGGGAAAATCCAAAAAAACGAGCGATGAGCCGGAGGAAAGCTGGTTCATCGGCGAGATAAAGTGAGGTGAGGTTCGATGGCAACCGAAATAAAATGGACTGACGAGCAGGAATCCGCAATAAATTATCCGTCAGACAGCTCTGCATGCGTATCCGCGGCGGCGGGAAGCGGCAAGACCGCCCTGCTGGTAGAGCGCGTGGTCAGGCTTATCCGCGGAAATGAAGCCGCCGATATTCCTCCGGTCAGCGCCGATAAGTTCGCTGTAATGACATTTACCCGCAACGCAGCGGACGAATTCCGCACCAGAATGACCCGTGCGATCGACGAAGCCTCCAGGAACTCCGGTGAAAACGCAATCCCGCGGGAGCAGCTTATTAAATTCAGAAGCTCCGTTGTAAGCACGATCAACTCATTCTGCCTTTCCGTGTTAAAGGACAACGCAGAGATGTTCGACCTCCCGGTGAATTTCACGATAGTTGAGGAAAGCAAGGGCAAAATCATGCAGCAGACCGCCCTTGACAACGCTATGGAGTTCCTGTACTCGGCGGAATTCGACGAGAAATTCCCGGAATATTTCGCAGCTCATGGCGGAGTTACGAACGGTACGCCGCCGGATAACCTGGGAAAAATGGCGCGCGAACAGCTCCTGAAATCATTTTCGTACAGCAAGGACGACGCGCTTCGCGACGCCGTCAACGACATATACATGAAAACCACCTCGCTCGCGGACAGCTCCGGCTGGCTTGAGGGAAGCGTACGTGCTTTCAGCAGCATAGATACCCTTGAGGAGCGGTTTCTCCCCGGAATAATCGACGTACTGCGCAGGCAGTGTATCGTTTTTCAGTCGGTGATGTGCAGATATTCGGCGCTGGTTGCCACCGCTGATGAAAGCTACGCATGGAAGTTCCAGGAGGTTTTCGAAAAGGACAATGAGCTTGTAAACGCTGTCACAGCGGCTTTCGATGATGCTTTCCCCAGAGACAGGCAGCCGCGTATTTCCCACTTTGCCGAATTTGTGGACAGCGTTCCGGCGTTTGATTTTGCATCGTTCAGCCGAAAAGGAACGCCGAAGAAGGATCCGTTCTACGAGCAGCTTAAAGCCTCCGTGGACGTTATCCGCGGCAGGCTCAAGAAGGAGCTGCCTAAATTCAAGGAAAGCTGCGGCTATCGCGAGGACGACGTACGCTCCATTCTGCTCCAGCAGCAGGCGGCGATTTGCGCCATAGTTATGGTAGTCGAGCGAATGACCGTGGAATACACCGCGCTGAAACGCAAAGCCGGCGTTGTGGATTTCTCGGACTGCGAGCGTTTGCTTTACGAAAAGCTCCGGGAGGAAGGCTGTCCCCTGCGGCAGACCCTCGCCGATCGGTATCAGTGTATCATCATCGACGAGTTCCAGGATACCAACGACCTGCAATTCGAGATTTTCCGGCTCATCTCACGGGACGAGAAAAATCTGTTCTTTGTCGGCGACGTCAAGCAGGCGATCTATGCGTTCCGCGGGGGAAATCCCGAGATCATGGCGAACTGCTGCGCTCCTGACAGCGAATTTGAAACGCTGCCGCTTAACAGGAATTTCCGCAGCCGCGAAAATATAATCAGTGTAGTAAACGCGATGTTTGAAGGGCTGATGACCCGCAAATACGGCGAGGTCGATTACTCCGACAACAATCAGCTTGCGGCCGGCGCGAAGTACCCGGAAAACTCCTCCGGCTCCGACTACTCAACTGAAATGTACCTTCTGGATTTCCCGAAGCGCGAAAAGCCCGGCACAGGCGGCAGCGAAGATGAAACCTCTGATGAAATCGTGCTTGAAGCAACGAACCCAGTCGCAGAGGCTCGGTTTACGGCTTCGCTGATAAGAAAAATGGCGGTGGAACAATTCCCGGTAAGGAAGGACTCAAACTCTGTCAGACCCTGCACCTGGGGAGACTTTGCAATACTTCTGCGTAACAAAACCCACATTGCGGATTATAAGTCTGAGCTTGAAAAACTCGGCATTCCGGTTTCCTCCGACGGCGGAAACTATCTTTCAGCAGATGAGATAAACCTGATATTAAGCTATCTCAAGGTGATCGACAATCCACAGCTTGACGAGGAAGCCCTCACTGTAATGATGTCGCCGCTTTACGGCATTACTGCGGAGGAACTATCCCTTGCAAGGCTCGGAATACTCGGCTACGACATCGACGAGCTGGACGATTCCGGAATCAGGCTGAATGCGCTCTACGACTGCTTTGCAGGACAGTCGCTGTTCTGCTGTATCGCTTCGGCGGGCGGCAGCGAACTTGCTCAGCCCGTCCTTACCGACAAGGCGTCCACAGTTCTGGAACTGCTCAGGAATCGCGGAATAACAAGACAGCCGGACGAAAAGTGCCGCAGATTCATGGAACATTTCAGTGAATTCAGAACATTTGCGGCTAATAACTCAATTGAGCGGCTTATACGAAGAATATACGACGATACCGATTTTTTCTCGGTCATCTCCACGTATGAGCGCGGCGACAGGAAGCTTGCCAACATCAGGCTGCTGTTAAAATACACAGCGGATTTCGAGTCCTCCGGCGGAGGTACGCTCAACGACTTCCTGAGATACACCGACGCAGTTCGTGAAAACTCCGGGAAACTGGAGGAGGCTGTGGTCCCGCAGGAAGCGGCGGACGCAGTAAAAATAATGACGTTCCACGCTTCAAAGGGGCTGGAAATGCCGATAGTTATTATGGCTGGTCTGGGTTCTTCAGTGCATGAGGAGAAAGGCTCCGTGGCGATCGACCGACGAACCGGAATAGGTCTGAAACACACAGATATAGAAAAGCGCCTGAGAACTCCTACTATCAGCTTCAACGGCGCGAACGCCTCGCTGAACTGCACGCAGTACGGCGAGGAGCTCCGACTGCTTTACGTTGCAATGACCCGCGCCCGGGAAAAGCTCGTCATGATCGGGCAGTGCTCCGAAAAGGAAGCCGCTGAATGCCGAACCGATGTATTCTCACCGGAATTCGCGCTTTCGCAGAAATCCTACATCAAAATGATACTCAGCTCAATGATGAGATACGGCAGCGACGACCCTTCCGCTGGGAATCCGGTGTTTTACAATACGGCGGGTATCCGCGTGAGCGTAGTCAACGAGCGCCTTCCCGAGCCAGAGCAGCTTCTTGCGGAGCTTCCGGAGGACGGTGCCGCTGATGAAGAAACAGCAGAGATTATCAGCAGAAATCTTGCGGTAAAATATCCGTTCGAGTATGAAACTACGCTTCACAGCAGATTCAGCGTCACCGAGCTTGCCCACATTGACGACCCGACACCAGATAAGGGTGATATCCAGCTTAACAAGCCGGTGTTCCTGACGCCGGACAAGGCGGGCGGTATAAAAATAAGCGGGCTTCTCATGGGAAATACGTTCCACCATATAATGGAACTGTTCCCGCTTGAGGCGCTGCGGTGCGGCTACAGTGAGACAGATATGTACGCGGCGGTTGAAAACGCAGTCGAGAGGCTCGTTGACGAGCAGCGGCTGAAGCCGGAGGAATCCTTCTTTGTACAAAGCGGAAGGCTCCCGGAGATAGCTCAGAAAATCACGGCGTTTTTCTGCGGACCGCTCGGGAGGGATATGCTCGCCGCAGATAAAATCGAGCGCGAGTACGAAATATTCGCCGAGATCCCGGCTTCCGATGTGTTCCCCGGTGCTTCCGGAAGCACCATGATACAGGGTCGAGTCGATATGCTGTTTGTAAAGGGGGACACGGTGGTTATCGTGGACTACAAAACTGACAGCGCCGGAAACCTTGAGCTGGAGCTTCCGGCATATGCAAAACAGCTTGAACTATATAAAAAAATACTGCCCATGCTGATGAGCGAGTGCAGAAACGGAGAAGTCCGGCTTGCGCTGTATTCATTCAGCAGGCAGAAAGCAATTTTCTTATGAGGTGATATTACGAAAAAACAGATCTTTTCAGCGGCAGCGGCTATCGTCGTTGTACTGACAGGCACAACAGCTTTCGCACAGAGCAGCGGATTCAGCGATGAGAAGGGACGCATAAGCGCTTCCCCCGCCCCGCACGACAATAAGTATACGCAGATACAGTGGGGCGGCGGCGTCAAGCGCGAAAACTGCGGAATTCCCGTTCCGAGCGGAGAAATGGTGTTTCTCCCGACATCTGACAAACTTCTTGCATTAAACGAGGCTGACGGCTCAGAAACGGCTTCAGTAGAGCTTCCGCAGAACTGCTCAACCAGCTGCAGCGGCGCAATTTCTGAGAAGAAGCTGCTCCAGCCCACCGAACGGGGCGTTTCTTACATTGACACCGAGAGCATGACAACCCTCCGCTCGCGCAGTCTTGACGGTGAAATTGCCTCGGACTGCTCGATTAATGACGGGCTTGGATATTTCGCAGTAAAGATTGACGGCGGCTACGAGTTCATGTGCGTTGACCTCGGCTCTGACGGTCTAGAAACTGTTTGGTCTGTCGAAATGGAAAATCAGCCAACTTCCGCAGCGCTTCAGGGCGACTGGCTGATATGGGGCTGTGGGGACGAGCTTTACACCCACCACTACAAGCAGGACATGTCTAATGTTATCCCGCTGGGCAAAGCAATTTCAGGAGCGCCGTTCGCCACTGAATACGCGGTTTTCTTCTCCACTGAGGACGGAAACGCCGGAAAACTCCGGCTTAATCCTGATGGAACCCTTGAGGAGGACACCCTGACATGGTGCGAGGTCGGAAAATCTCCGGTTTCCCCGGTGTGTGGTATACGAACCATATGGTTGTTGAAGATTGTGCGATTGAGGCACCTAAAAATTTCCGCCGATGCGAGGATTTAACACTTTCCCACGTGTCTATTCCAAATGCAGAGGAAACATTGTGGAACTGTCAGGATGTTGTTTTGAATGATGTGATGGCAAAAGGCGATTATTTTGCCATGAATAGCAAAGATATGAAGATTGACGGTCTGACACTTTATGGAAATTATTCGTTTGATGGCGTAAAAAATGTAGAAATCAAAAATTCCAAATTGTTGTCCAAGGACGCATTTTGGAACAGTGAAAATGTAACCGTTTACGATTCCTTTATTTCGGGTGAATATCTTGGATGGAATGCAAAAAAACTGACACTGATTGGCTGTACGATTGAGAGCCTTCAGGGAATGTGCTACGTTGAAAATCTGGTGCTGAAAAATTGCAGACTGTTACACACAAC
>ENA-UESJ01000795-UESJ01000795.1-human-gut-metagenome-genome-assembly--contig:-NODE-795-length-16423-cov-6.790163_pt1 | contig 16423 bp, 20 predicted proteins | sample MGYA00243000_ERZ508001 | MGnify/ENA primary metagenome ERZ508001 (study PRJEB26167, sample SAMN06115479) | human gut metagenome | host: Homo sapiens | place: China:Chongqing | collected 2015-03-03... | reverse complement strand
TGACAGTATCACAGGGCTTGCAAAGAGTATGCCGGAGTATTATAACAATGTGAAGAACTGGGGTACTCATATTTTTAAATCGAATCCGGAATTTGCGGATTATTTTACGAAAGCCTCTAAAGATATATTTGATAAATTGTTAGATTGGCTGCAAAATGATTTGCTTCCAAATAGTGATAAGTTTTTGGGGGCAATTACCGCCGGTGTTATGGATGCAACCCGTGTTTTGGTTGACTTTTTTATCGGGCTTATCGTTTCCATTTATCTAATGGCAGGAAAAGAAAACTTCTGTGCTCAGGCGAAAAAACTGATTTTTGCGGTTCTGCCGGCAAAAAGAGCGGGAAGCGTGTTGTCTGTGTTAAGCGAAACGCATGGTGTTTTTGCAAAATTTATCAGCGGAAAAATTATTGATTCCCTGATTGTTGGTGTATTGACATTTATCATTATGAACATTGCGGGAATTCCGTACACCATTTTGATAAGCGTGTTAATTGGTGTGACAAACATCATTCCGTTTTTTGGCCAGTACATCGGTATTATTCCGAGTGCGGTGCTGGTTTTTATTGCAAGTCCGAGCAAAGGTGTTTTGTTCTTGATTTTGATTATCGTTTTAATGCAGTTTGATGGAAATGTATTAGGACCGAAAATTCTTGGTGATTCCATTGGCTTAAAGAGTTTTTGGATTTTATTTTCCATTTTATTCTTTGGCTCCTTGTTTGGAGTTTTAGGTATGATTTGTGCAGTTCCGGTGTTTGCCGTTATTTACCGCATGGTGAAACGGTTCTGTGCCGGACGGCTTGCGAAAAAGCAGTTGCCGACGGAGACAGAATGTTACTGCAAGGCATGGGATGATGCCTGGGAGCCGGGGGACGAAAATAAGAAAGGATGAAGGATATGAGAAGGGGCAGCCGTTTGTTATGTATAGGGATAGCAGCTTGTATGATGTGTGGATGTGGTATTCTGCCAACAGAAGAAGAGTTTGATGCAGCACCGTTAGTAAAAGAGTACAGCGATGAAAATGTAGGAAAATATACTGTTACGAGGGGGGATATGATTCAAAGCGAATCGATTGCCGTTCGGTATGAAGGTACGAAAAAATCCGATGTGTATGGTACGGATGATGGTATCCGCATTAAGAAATTGTGTGTTTCCAAAGGGCAGCACGTAAAAAAAGGTGATGTCCTTTTACAGGAATATCTGGAAGATGAAGAAGAGTCGCTAAAGACCAGTAAACGTCAGGTCAGTACGCTTACCCTTCAGATTAGTCAGGCAAAACAGATGCGGCAGAGAGAGTTAGAACAGTTAAATCATACAGGTGGCAGCAAAGAAGAAAAAGAAAACGTAAAGACGCAGTATGATGCGCAGATTAAGAACTGCCGGTCAAGTTTAGAATTAGCAAAGTTAGATATTCAAAGTTTGGAAGAAACGATACGGGAAGCATCTTTGAAGGCGCCGATTAGCGGAACGGTGACATTTGTAGAAAAATCGCTTGAGGGCGGTTATGCAAATCAGGAAAATCTACTTGTCACGATAAGGGCAGCGAAGAAGAACCGTTTTTCCTGTAAAACCGAATATACGTCTCGTTTTTCGCAGGGAAGTGAGGTAACCGTCACGGTTATGGGACAGCAGTACAAGACTACGGTGAAAAAAGGGAAAGGGAAACAGATTTATTTTGTCCCGAAGCAGGAATTGGCTTTGAAAAATGCAGTAACAGGAACGGTAGATTTGGTTTTGAAAGAAAAGAAAAATGTTCTTTATGTTCCGTCAGCACTTGTTTTTGATATGGGAAGCAAAAAAGTTGTTTACATAGAGGGAAAAGAGGGAGTAAAGGAAACGAGAGAAGTCACAACCGGAGAACAGATTCAGAATGAAATCGAAATTACCGGTGGATTAAAAGAAAACGAGCAGATATTGACAAACTAATGGAGTATTTTGCAAAAAGGGAGGAAACCATGAATTGTAAAGTGCAAAAGTATCGTGTATTGGTGATGGGGCTTTTGATTTTATCGCTGATGGGACTTTCTGGCTGTGGCAGACAGGAATCGACAGCGAACGTGCCAAAACTCAAAGACCCGGTCGGCGTTGATGTGGATACGGCAAAAGTAAAGAAAATGAATTTAAGCAGTGTGAATTCCTATTCCGGCGAGGTAGTGCCGGATATGGTAGGCGTTTATTTTGCAAATTCGGGGCAGGCTGGTGCCGTGAAAGTAGAAATTGGCGACAAGGTAAAGAAGGGTCAGCTTTTGGCTACACTTACCGGTTCGGAGTCGACGGTGAAAGACTTGCAGAAGGAGTTAAAATCTCAGATTGCAGAAAATGCGGAGACAAATACCTCTTCTCAGAGTAAAATCGAGCAGTTAAACATCGAATTAAAAGCAGTGCAGATTGTGCAGAAACAGGAAGAAATTAAAACGGAAAGATTACGGTTGAAATTGCAGAAACAGACGCAGAAACAGTACATCGGTGAATTAAAAAGTGATATTGCAAATGCGAAAAAAACAAGCAAATTGAACCGGCTGTATTCCCCGGTAAACGGAGAAGTAATTGCGAAAAATCTGGCACCCGGAGATTTTGTGACAGGTGGTGTTTCGGTGATTACAATTGCCGATATGGATAAAACACAGATTCGTACCGAATATATTGGTTCTTCGGTGTTAGACCGTGCAAGCGGCTATCAGGCAGTGATTAATGGAAAAAAATATAAAGTAACGGCACAGGAACAGGACATTTCACAGATGGATGTGGAGATGGGAAATCTCCCGACAAGTACCTATTTTGATTATGAAAAAGATGCGAATGTTTCGGTTGGTGATTCGGTGACGCTGGAGTTTTACAACAATGCCACAGAAGACGCTTTGGTTGTACCGAGCAATGCAGTTTTTAAAGCAAAAAGCGAGCATTATGTATACCGTATGGATGGAGATGCGAAAAAGAAAGTGAAAGTGACACTGGGAACAAAGACAGATGCGTATACACAGATTACGTCAGGATTAAAGGAAGGAGATGTTGTCTATGTGCAGGATTAAAAATCTGGCAATTCTCCTTGGCTTGTGTATGGTGATTACCGCCTGTGGAAGCAGTGAGCAGCAGAAGTCTAAAGTAATGCTGTATCAAGGAGATAAAAACAAAAAGGAAGAAGAGCATTATAAAACGACGAAGGTGAAAAAAGGTACCTACGAAGAGAAAATTTCGGCGACAGCCAGCTTGGTTTATCAGAATGATAAAGCAGTAACGATTAAAGATTCCAATGCCTATCTGGATAAGATTTTGGTAAAGAACGGACAGAAGGTAGTGAAGGGACAAAAACTTGCCACTTATCACGTAAAGATTTCAGATACAAAGTTAAAAAAGAAAAAGCTGGAAACGGAACAGGCAAGGTCTGAGTATAACGTGAACCTAAAGAGCAAGAGAAACGAAGTGCTGCAGCAGGAAAGAACGATAAAAACGCTCACGGATGCAACTGAAAAAAAACTGGCAGTGCTACAGTTAAACAAATTAAAAAGTGAGTACAAAGATTTGCAGAAGCAGGGAAAATCCATTCAGAAAAAAGAGAAAGATTATAACGATTTGGTACAAAAACGGAAATCTGCCACACTTACGTCTCCATACAGCGGAACAGTTGCAGAGATAACGGATTCTATCGGTGATGAGGCGTCCGGTGAAAATATTATGCTGATTCGTGATAAAAAAGATTTTCTGTTAAGTGCAGAAGATGCTTCCGGTCTGCGGTATAACATGACGGTAGATGTTGGTTTGGGAGCAACACTTGATAGTATTAAGTATCACTTAAAAGGCAAAGTGATTTCGACCGATAATTTGCAGCAGGATTTGCAGGATGGAAATGACAATGGCGGTGAGCAGCAAAATGAAAGCGGCGGTGCTCAGTTAATTCGTCTTTCTAAGAAAGATAGAGAATCCTACCAATTTTCAAAATATAACATTTACATCACGGGAGTGAGTTTGAAAATCGAGGATGCTCTACTCGTTGATGCGGATGCCGTATATGAGGAAACGGAAAATGAGGAAATCAAGAATTTTGTTTATCTTGTAGAAAACGGCAAATTACATAAACGCTATATTGTAAGTAACTATAAACAGGAAAAAACGTATTTGGTAAACCAAGGTCTGGAAGAAGGTCAGACGCTGGCGATTATATCAAAGTAGAAAGGAGAGGTAAGTCGTTATGATTCATTTTATCAAGCAGAAACTTCTCCATAAAAAATGGATGGTTGTAAGTCTTTTAATCGGTAATATTTTATTGATTGCCATTGCCTGCAGCAATCCAATGTATCAGGGGGCGGCACTGCAGAAAACATTGTCCTCAAAACTGGATGAGTATATCCAAGAGGAGAATCAAAACCCGGGTGTGATTTCTTTTGAGGCCAACATGAAAGGGCAGGATGGACAGGAAAAGGAATATCAGAGCATGAAGGAAGAGGCTGCCGGTGCAGCAGACCGCCTTGATGTGGAGCAAAGCTATTTTGTGACATATAACGAGTCGTCAAAAACCAGAGGACACTATGTAGGAACCCGCAATAAAGATGACATGACAAAGACAATTAAAATCAGCAGTTTGTCAGAACTGGAGAAACACAGCACGATGTTGTCCGGAAAAATGTATCAGGATAAAGTGGGTGCAGATGGTGCATTGGAAGCAATTGTTTCCCAGAAATGTATGAGCAAATTAGATATTATGGTGGGGAAGATGATATTAAAGCTGTAAAATACTGCATTAAAAGTGGCTGCGCTGTAATAGGAACTGCACATGGAAGCGGTATATATGATACAGATGAAAGACTTGCAGGTCTTTTCGGAAAAAATGGATTTAAGAGAGCTGTAATATTGGAAAAATGTGGGGAGGCAGGAAAATGTCTGGATATATAGGCGGGATATTAATACTTTCAGGCTGTTTTATGTATGGTCTTTCATACAGCCAGAGATTAAAAAACAGAATAACAATATTGAAAGACATGGTAAGAATGCTTTCTGTAATGAACAATCATATAGGATATTCACTTATAGATATGACACAGATATTTGAACGTCTTGGAGATTTTGATATGTGTTCATATGTCAGAGATTTTACCGGATACATATACGAAGCATTGAATAAATCGGACATTGATACATTTGCATTGATATGGAATGAGGCTGCTGATAAAGCATTTGCAGGAATACTTAGTAAAAGACAACTAGAGATTATAAAAGAGGCAGGCTCTATAAGCACATTTATTGACAAGGACAGTCAGTTAAAACACATACAATCTGTTGTGTGTGAACTTAATGAGGAACTTGATGTGGTTAAGAATAATGCGGCAGGAAAGATGAAGGCTTATATCGTTACAGGAATATCAGCAGGACTTATACTTGTGATTGTACTTATATGAATCGGAGGTGAAGTATGGAGGTAAGCATAATATTCAAAATTGCAGCGGTAGGCATAGTTGTTTCAATACTTAACCAGATATTAAAGCATAATGGAAGAGATGACCAGGCAGCGCTTACTGCACTGGCAGGGCTTCTTATTGTCATATACTGGATATTACCTTATATACTTGAATTGTTTACTACCATGAAGAAGCTTTTTGAATTGTGATAGGGGGTGGTACATATTAATGTGTTGTCGCTTTCGGTGTGTGCAGTTACAGGTGTGATTCTTGCTCTGGTTTTGAAAAGTACAGGCTCTTCAATGGGGACTTTTGTGTCAGTTGTTCTGTGTGTAGGAACAGCAATGCTTGTATTTAACGGGCTTATATCCGTGTACACAAGAATCAATATGTTTACTGCCGGTATTAATCAGGAATATATAAAGCTGATAGTCAAAGTCATAGGTATATCGTATGTAACAGAAATATCATCAAATATATGTAAAGAAAATGGATTTGCAGCACTTGCGTCAGCTATGGAAATATACGCCAGAATTTCTGTTGCAGGCTTATGCATACCGGTTATAGTAACTCTTTTTGAAATGGTTTCAGAGGGAATTGTCTGACTAAGAAAATAATTGCCTTTATGATAGTGTTTCTGGCGGCGCTCATCATACAGAAAACATATATATATGCACAGGATGAGGATACAGTTAATTATGATTCACTGACAGATGAAGCTGATTATAGTGAAATAGACAGTACGCTTGATGATTATGGCTGGAAGGGGGCATCTTTTAAAGAACTTGTCAGGTCGGTTGCCAGTTCGGATACGGATATAGGCTTTAACTTTACCGGAACAGTTACCGAGGCAATTATTTCTAACAGAACAGTTCTGATACAGATATTACTTTTATCTATATGCGCAATGTTTCTTACTGTGCTTGATAAAAATGCATCTGATTCAGCGATGCTTTTTATATCATTCATTCTTATGACGCTGATAGTTGCGGTGTTTATTAATGCAGCAAGGACAGGCTATGAATGTGTTCAGATGTCGGTTGATATATACAAGGCACTCTGCCCGGTGTTTTTTCCGGCAGTTGCATATTCGTGTGGGGCATCAAGTGCGGCAGCATATTATGAGATAATTCTTTTTCTTATGTACATAGTTAATGTCCTTGTGAAAAATGTTCTTATGAGATGCAATTATGTATATATGATATTAGGCATGTTTGATACATTCAGTGAAAAAGATAAGTTCAACAAAATGTGCCAGCTTATAACAAAGATTATAAAATTGTCAGTAAAAGGAATGCTTATGTTTTTTCTGGGACTTAACGGAATAAAAAGTCTGATACTTCCATTAAGCGATTCACTTAAAATGTCCGTTTTATTCAAAGCTGTTTCTATGATTCCTGGTATTGGAAACAGTGCACAGACTGTATCTAAGACAATTGCAGGGTCTGCTGTGCTTGTCAAGAATTCTATTGGTGTGGCTGCGGTTATTGTTATGGCTGTAATAATAGGAATTCCTCTTCTTAAGCTTGTTGTCATGGCATTGTTATATCAGATTCTTGGAGCAGTATTAGAACCTGTGGCAGACAGCCGTATAGTCAAAGCTGTTCTTGTTCTGTCAGGAAGTCTTGAAAATATGATATATATGATTGCTGTCACAGTTGTTCTTATGTGCCTAACAATGGCAATTATATGCTTTGCAACTAATATTAATCTATATGTTTAAATGTGGTAATGTGCAATGACAGGTCTTATTAACTGGTTTAAAACAATATTTATTCTTGAAATTACAGGAGAGATTGCATTAAAGCTTGTGCCACCAAAGTATAAGGAATTCATAGCATTTGTAATGAAACTGATACTTGTAATGGCAATAATAATTCCGCTGCTTAATATTAAGAATGCAGATATAAGTGAGATTACGGATGGTATAAGTAATGGATTTAAAACATATTCTAAGGAGAACGATAATGTCTCACAGGCTTTATATAATACTTCAGACAAGAAAATGGCTGAAAAAATTATAAGTGAAGATATCAATAGCACTGCAGCTTCTTACGGTCTGGAAACTGTTTCTGTAAAATGCAGCTTCACATCAGACATGACGGCGGTCAGTATGATAAATGTATATATTAAAGAAAACAATATTGCAGGCAATGATAATATTGACAGATTAAGAACAGATATAGCTGGCAGGTATGAAATATCTGTAGAACAGATAGATATCAGGGAGGCAGGCGTAAGTGGATAATGGTGGTAAAAATGAAGCATTTTTTACAGGATTACTGAATAAAACAAGGAAAGACAAAATATTTATAGTAATACTGGCAGGGATACTTATGATGGTGATTGCAATGCCAACTAAAAGTTCATCTGCAAAAAGTTATACAACAGGTCCGGTTATATCCACAGGGTCAGAAGATTATGAGAAAAATCTTGGCGAAGAACTACAGCAGATGCTTGAAAATACGGATGGAGTAGGTAAAGTAAAGGTCCTGGTAAAAACAACTGATACAAAAGAGGTTACCGGTGTATTAGTAGTGTGTGAGGGAGGTGATGATAAAAATCTGGTTGCTTATATCACGGATGCGATAAATGGCCTTTTAGGTGTTCCTGTACATAAAATTAAAGTGATGAAAATGTCGGAATAATTATTTTGGAGGCAGTTTTGAAAAGAGTAAAAAAGAATCATATTATAATTACGGCACTTGCTATAATGATAGCAGCAGCCGGGTATATTAATTATGCAGGTGACCTTGATAGTATAATTAAAGTTAAAGATAAAGAAAAGACGGCTGCGGTTGCAGCTGACAATGTGTCAACAGACAATAATGAAGCTGAGGCTGTTGACACAGATTTTACAGATGAGCCGGGAACTGTTATACTTACATCAGCAGGAGTTAAGTCAGAGGCTGTTGCAGCTGCAAAGTTAAATAGGGAACAGGTAAGAGCTTCAAGCATAGAGAATCTGAAAAGCATAGCTGATGATGCAGGTATTGCAGAGGATGCTAAGAAAGCTGCGGTTGAACAGCTTGCAAAGCTTGAGGACAATGCTGATAAAGAAACGGCAATAGAACTTTTGTTATCAGCTAAAGGCTTTGATTCATCGGTAGTTACAGTATCTGATACCAATGTGGATGCTGTTATTAATGTATCAGAGCTTTCAGATACAGATAAAGCACAGATTGAAGATATAATTAAAAGAAAAACTGGCTTTGCTGCGGATAAGATAACAATAAATATTTGCAATAATTAGTGTTTATGTTATAATCTTTTTAACTTTGAGTTAAATATGAATATATGGAGGACGGTTATGACAAAAGAGTTTGAAGATAGAGGTACAACTTATTCTATACATGAGAATGTTAATATTGGCGAAGTTAAGGTGGCTGATGAAGTTGTAGCTATTATTGCTGGTCTTGCTGCTACAGAGGTTGAAGGTGTTGACAGCCTTGGCGGTAATATCACTAATGAAATCGTAAGCAAGCTTGGAATGAAGAATCTTTCTAAGGGTGTTAAGGTAACAGTTGAAGAGTCAAGTGTCCTTGTAGATATAACACTTAATCTTAAGTATGGAACACAGATACCAGCTGTTTCAGCTAAGGTTCAGGATAAGGTTAAGTCTGCAATAGAGACAATGACAGGACTTTCAGTTACAGAGGTCAACATTAAGGTTGCCAGTGTTAATGTAGAAAATTAAATTCAGGAGTTAAAAGATGACAAGATCTACAATGAGGGAGCATATTTTTAAGTTATTATTCAGAGCTCCTTTTATCGATAACAAAGATGAGTATGAAGAGCAGATTAATCTGTATTTTGCGGATGCAGATATGGTAGATGCTTCACATCTTAAGGAAGAAGAATATAATTACATCAAGGATAAGACATTAGCAATAGCAGAGCTTATACCTGAGCTTGATGAGAAAATTGATTCTGTATCTGAGGGATGGCCAACAAGCCGTCTAGGAAAGACAGAGCTTTCTATTATGAGACTTGCTGTGTATGAGATGCTTTATGATGAGGATATTCCTACTAATGTAGCACTCAATGAAGCTGTTGAGCTTGCCAAGAAGTATGGCTCGGCTGACAGCACAGCAGCTTTTGTTAATGGTGTATTAGGCAAGTTAATTAAAGAGTAATGCAGTTTTTTGCATGTAAAGTGAGGATATATGGCTGGAGTATATACTGTAAAGCAGGTGAATTCCTATATTAAGAATATGTTTAAGCAGGATTTTCTGCTTAACTCGGTTTCTGTTAAGGGGGAGATATCTAATTGCAAGTATCATACCTCCGGTCATATTTATTTTACTTTAAAGGACGCTGATGCAGCACTTTCTGTCATTATGTTTGCAAGTCAGGCAGCAAAGCTTGCATTTAAGTTAAAGGATGGAATGTCAGTTGTTGTATCAGGAAGAGTTGATGTGTTTGATGCAGCGGGTAAATACCAGTTATATGCTAATACTGTGCAGCAGGAAGGTATTGGAGAACTGTACCAGAAGTTTGAACAGCTAAAACAATATTATGAGGATATGGGATATTTTGCTAAAGAATATAAAAGACCACTTCCTGCATTTACGAAAAAATTAGGTGTTGTTACATCTAAGACAGGTGCAGCAGTTCAGGACATTATGAACATTTCCAAAAGGCGTAACCCTTATATCCAGATTGTACTTTATCCTGCATATGTTCAGGGAGAACATGCAAAGCAGTCAATTGTAAGCGGAATTACCAGACTTGATAAGATGGGTCTTGACTGTATTATAGTAGGACGAGGCGGCGGTTCAATAGAAGATTTATGGGCTTTTAATGAACCTGAGGTTGTAGAGGCTGTGTTTAACGCTTCAACACCAGTAATATCAGCAGTAGGACATGAGACAGATTTTACACTCACTGATTTTGTAGCTGATATGAGAGCACCCACACCTTCTGCTGCGGCAGAGCTTGCTGTTACAGAGGTAGCGGCTGTTGAAAACAGGATATATGAATATGAAAGACGGTTAAAGCAGCAGATGATGTATTCGTTGTCTGCAAAAAGAGACTATCTGGAAAGATTAAAGCTACAGATGGAATATCTTAACCCTGTCAATCAGATATATGATAAAAGGCAGCGGCTTATGAATATAGAAGATAAGCTGAACATGTTAATAAAAAGATGTGCGGCAGATAATAGAAACAGACTTCGTCTGTATGCTTCTAAACTTGATGGATTAAGTCCTTTAAAAAAGCTTGATATGGGCTATGGCTACATTGAGAATTCTGAAGGTAACAGAATTGTATCGGCCGGGCAGGTGTCGTCAGATGACGAAATTACAGTTTATCTTAAAGATGGAAGCATCAGATCTAAGGTTATTGAGGTAGGGGAAGCATGGCAAAAACATTAGAGCAGTCATTTGAAAGACTTGAAGAAATAATTTCACAGATGGAAAAATCAGACACAACACTTGATGCATCATTTAAAATGTATCAGGAGGGGATGAAGCTTGTTGAAAGCTGTAATAACCAGCTTGACAAGGTTGAGAAACAAATCATAGTTTTGAATGATGATGGAGAACAGGATGATGAGTAATTTTAAGAATGAATTGGAACAGGAAGTAGAATTTATTAATGATTTGATATCAAGATATCTTCCTGATGAGACAGGGCTTGATAAAAAAATTAGAGAAGCCATGAACTACAGCGTAAATGCTGGTGGCAAAAGAGTAAGACCAATGCTTATGCTTGAGGTGTATAAGCTGTGTGGAGGTGATGACTGTCAGGTTGTCTATCCATTTATGGTGGCTTTAGAATGTATTCATTCATATTCTCTTGTACATGATGATCTTCCTGCAATGGATAACGATGATTACAGAAGAGGAAGACTTACAACACATAAAGTGTTTGGTGAAGATTTCGGAATACTTGCAGGAGACGGACTTCTTAATCTTGCATATGAGATTATGGCTGAAGCACTTATATCAGGTGAAGGAGACATGGCGGCTAAAGCTAAGGCAATGGAAGTTATTGCAAGAAAAGCCGGAATAAAAGGAATGGTCGGTGGACAGGCTGTTGATGTTGAACTTACTGGAAAGACATTATCTGAAGAACAGCTTGATTTTATATTCAGATTAAAGACGGGTGCATTAATTGAAGCTGCATTTCTTGCAGGAGCATATCTTGCCGGCTGTGATGAGAAATCGGCTGACCGGTTATGCAGGGCAGCATCACTTATAGGATTTTCGTTCCAGATTAGAGATGATATACTTGATGTGACAAGTTCACTTCAGGAACTTGGTAAACCTGTATTTTCTGATGAAAAGAATAACAAAACAACATATGTTACTTTATATGGAATGGAAAAAGCCAAGGCAGATGTACAATCTATGTCTGATGAAGCTTTAGATATAATTAAGAGTGTTGGAAAGAATGAATTTTTAGAGGAAATTGTTCTTAACCTTATACACAGAAACAAATAAAGCAGGTGTGTTATGATTCTTGAAAAGATAAATAAACCAAATGATATAAAACAATTATCTCCAATTGAATATAATCAGCTTGCAGATGAAATCCGGAGATTTCTTATAGAAAAGATTAGTAAGACAGGTGGACATCTTGCATCTAATCTTGGTGTTGTAGAGCTTACGATGGCACTTCATCTGGCTTTTAATCTTCCGCAGGATAAGCTGATATGGGATGTAGGACATCAGTCTTATACGCATAAGATTCTTACCGGAAGAAAGAATCAGTTTGACCAGTTAAGAAAGTTTGGTGGAATGAGTGGTTTCCCTAAAAGAAATGAAAGCCATTTTGATGCATTTGATACAGGACACAGCTCAACATCAATATCCGCGGGATTAGGACTTGTTAAAGCAAGGGATTTAAAGAATGAACATTACAGTGTCGTATCTGTTATAGGTGATGGTGCACTTACAGGTGGAATGGCCTATGAGGCACTTAATAATGCTTCTTCACTTAAGACTAATTTTATTATTGTGTTAAATGATAATACTATGTCAATAGCCAAGAATGTTGGCGGTGTACCACATATGCTTAGTAATATCAGGTCATCAGATTCATATTATGACCTTAAGGAGAATGTGGCTAATACTCTGTATAAGCTTCCGGGTGGAGATCATATTGTAGAAAGAATAAAGAAAACCAAGAGCAATCTTAAGCAGATGATACTTCCGGGACAGATGTTTGAATGTATGGGAATATCTTATCTTGGTCCGGTTAATGGACATGATATTGAGAAGCTTATTAAGGTGTTTCATGTTGCTAAACGAATTAACGGTGCAGTTATCATCCATGTTGTAACACATAAAGGACATGGATATAAGCCTGCAGAGCGTAATCCGGCTAAGTTTCATGGAATAGGACCATTTGATATTATAACAGGAAAAGAATTGAAATCGTTTGATAAGCCGACTTATTCTGATGTGTTTTCAGAAAAAATATGCCAGCTTGCCAAAAAGGATAAGTCAATAGTTGCAGTTACCGCAGCAATGCCTGATGGAACAGGACTTAATAAATTCTCCAAGTGGTTTCCTGAAAGATTCTTTGATGTTGGAATTGCAGAAGAGCATGCTGTCACGTTTTCAGCAGGAATGGCAGCAGGTGGTCTTAAACCTGTATTTGCTGTGTATTCTTCATTTTTACAAAGAGCTTATGACCAGATACTTCATGATGTGTGCATACAGCATCTGCATGTGGTTTTTGCAATTGACAGAGCCGGGCTTGTTGGAAGTGATGGTGAGACACATCAGGGTATATTCGACCTTTCATTTCTGACTTCAATTCCAAACATGACTGTTATGGCACCTAAGAATGGCAGTGAACTTTCAGAAATGCTTGAATTCGCTCTGCTTAACTTTAATTCTCCGATTGCAATAAGATATCCAAGAGGTCAGGCGTATGATGGTCTTGAAGAGCATAATGCACCAATCCGGTACGGAAAAGCCGAGATGATTATTGAAGAGTCTGACATTGCACTTGTTGCAGCGGGCAATATGCTTATTACGGCACAGGCAGTCAGAGAAAAGCTTAAAGAAAAGGGTTATAATATAACAATTGTCAATGAGCGTTTTATTAAGCCGGTTGATACAGATATGCTGGACAGATTATCAGAGTCTCACAGACTTATAGTTACTATGGAAGAAAATGTTTTGTCAGGTGGCTTTGGTGAAGCGGTCTGTCAATATTATGATGATACATGTAATGATATAGATGTACTTAATATTGCACTGCCAGATGATTATGTTGAACATGGCAATGTTGATATTCTGCGACGGGAATCAGGTGTTGACAGAGACAGTATTATTGAGAAGGTGCTTAACAGATGGGCAAATGTATTGAATAAGGATAAGAGAAATGAGTAAAGAAAGATTAGATGTTTTATTAGTTAATAAAGGGCTTGCAACTTCAAGAGAGAAGGCAAAAGCTATTATTATGTCTGGCAATGTATATGTTGACGGACAGAAGGAAGACAAGGCAGGTCAGTCATTTCCTGACACTGCAGTGATAGAGGTCCGCGGAACAACTCTTAAGTATGTTAGCCGTGGTGGTCTTAAGCTTGAGAAAGCTATGCAGAATTTTGATGTGACGCTTGAAGGCAAGATATGTATGGATGTAGGTTCATCAACGGGTGGATTCACTGACTGCATGCTTCAGAACGGTGCAATTAAAGTCTATGCTGTCGATGTAGGACATGGACAGCTTGACTGGAAGTTGCGCAATGATGAGAGAGTTGTATGCATGGAAAAAACTAATATCCGTTATGTAACCCCTGATGATGTTGCGGACAGAATACAGTTTTCAAGTATAGATGTATCATTTATCTCACTTACTAAGGTACTTACTCCAGTAAGAAATCTTCTTACAGATGATGGCCAGATAGTGTGTCTTATCAAGCCGCAGTTTGAGGCAGGACGTGAGAAGGTAGGAAAGCATGGCGTTGTAAGAGATAAAGATGTGCATATAGAAGTAATCAATAAGGTTATTGATTATGCAATGTCAATAGGATTTGAAATCCTTAATCTTGAGTTCAGTCCTGTTAAGGGACCTGAGGGGAATATTGAGTATCTGCTGCATTTGCAGAAAATTGCAGAACCACAGATAAAGGAAATTCCATTTATTGTAGAAAATGTAGTTGAAAAAGCTCACGAAGTATTGTAATATATATTTAATTCTTTTCGTATACTAAATGAGGTTCAGCATGAAATATTTTTATATTGTTACTAACAGGTTTAAAGATCCTGATGGTGTTAATACAAGAAAGATTGCACATTTTTTACGCTCAAAAGGAGCTGAATGTGTATGCCAGATAGAACAGGAAAAGGCATTTAATAAAACAGGTTCATACAGTGATGTAAGACTGGTTCCTGATAATACTGAATGTGTTATTGTTCTTGGAGGTGATGGTACACTTATTCAGGCATCAAGGGAGTTGTCTGAGAAGGATATTCCTTTTATAGGCGTTAACATCGGGACTCTTGGTTATCTTACAGACACAGATATGTCAAGCTTTGAGGAGACATTAGAGAGTCTTCTTAGAGACGATTATGAGATTGACAGACGCATGATGCTTGATGGATGTATATATCGCGGTGAAGAACGCATTTTTTCTGATATGGCACTTAATGATGTTGTAATTAACAGAAATGGTGCTTTAAGAATTATTGATTTTGATATATATGTCAATGGCGAGTATCTTAATACATATTCGGCTGACGGGGTAATTGTTTCGACTGCAACAGGATCGACAGCGTACAGTCTGTCAGCAGGAGGACCTATAATACAGCCGACAGCAAGACTTATAATGGTGACACCTATATGTCCGCATTCACTTAATCAGAGAAGTATTATATTTGCTGCCGATGATGAGATTATGATTGAGATGAAGGATAATAAAAGTTCATCAGGAAGAATGACGGGTTCTCTTAAGAATGACAGCGCAAGAGTTGCCACATTTGATGGAGAAAGCTTCTGTGAAGTTGTAACGGGAGACAGAATTGTTATTACGCAGTCAGAGCGTATATCAAGATTTGTCAAGACAAGCAGAATTTCATTCTTAGAGAGAATAAGGAACAAAATGTAGTTGGGGATAATTATGAAAACAGACAGACATAAAAAGATATTAGAATTAATTGACAGATATGAAATTGGTACACAGGAGGAACTGGCAAAGATTCTTAACGATGAAGGCTATAATGTTACACAGGCTACTGTTTCAAGAGATATAAGAGAACTTAATCTGTCAAAGGTTTCTGTGGATGGCAAGAGAACAAGGTATGCAACACTTACAAAGGACAAACCTGTTGCAAGTGATAAATTTTTAACGGTTCTTAAAGAAGGCTTTGTATCAATGGATATGGCACAGAATATTCTTGTAATTAAGACTGCACCTGGAATGGCAATGGCTGTATGTGCAGCAATAGATGCACTGGAATGGAATGAGATTGTAGGTTCTATTGCAGGAGATGATACTATCATGTGTGCAGTAAGGACAGTTAATGATACTTTGCTTGTTATGAACAAGATTAAGAAACTTATTAAGAACAATTAATAGACAGAATTGAAAGGCAGGATATGTTAGTTAATTTACATGTTAAGAATCTTGCACTTATAGAAGAAGAGAATATTGATTTTGATGAAGGACTTAATATACTTTCTGGTGAAACCGGTGCAGGTAAATCTATTATTCTCGGTTCTATTAATGCTGCATTAGGAAGCAAGACATCACCTGATTTTATAAGGTCAGGATGTGAATATGGACTTTCAGAGATAACATTTGCAATACCAGAAGATAAGATTGAACGAATCAAAGAACTGGGGGTTATATCATGTGATGACGGTGAACTTGTTATTTCGAGGAAAATCATGTCAAATCGTTCACAGATTAAGGTTAACGGACAGTCTTTTACATCAGCCCAGACAAGAGTTCTTGCACATGAACTGATTGATATTCACGGACAACATGATAACCAGCTGCACAATAAAGAAACTGACAATCACTGCCGCCAGAGGGTCGAGCACACGCCAGCTTTCTCCCAACAGGATAGCTC
>ENA-UESJ01000782-UESJ01000782.1-human-gut-metagenome-genome-assembly--contig:-NODE-782-length-16615-cov-3.526908_pt1 | contig 16615 bp, 13 predicted proteins | sample MGYA00243000_ERZ508001 | MGnify/ENA primary metagenome ERZ508001 (study PRJEB26167, sample SAMN06115479) | human gut metagenome | host: Homo sapiens | place: China:Chongqing | collected 2015-03-03... | reverse complement strand
ATCCTTGTCCTCGGTGCAGATGAATGCATACTGCAGGTTGGTGGGGATCTGCTCCAGGTCGGCCCACACGCGGTGGCTGTTGGAAGAGCGCAGGGTGGCATACTCCACCTGTGCACCGGTGTCCGGGTCGGTGGCCATCACCACACTGGACTGGCTCAGCTCAATGTTGTCCAGATCCAGCAGGTCGCCGTCGTTGGCCGTGGCCTGCACCACATAGAACACCATACCCACGGCCAGCAGGCTGCCGGCCATGATGCCCAGGCACAGCAGGGTGGCAAAAAACTTTTTCATCATTCATTCTCCTTAAACGCTTGGTGTTGATTATAATAATCGAGGTCTGCAAAGGCTTTGTGCAGCATTTCCTCGGTTATGGTGTAGGGGTTGTGGGCAATGTCCGGCATTTTGGCTACCAGGGGCACCAGCTTTTCCACATCGGCACCGGTCATCTCCACTTGGGAGAGGGCGGTGGGGAGTCCCACGCTTCTGTTGAAAGCGTACATCTGGCGGAAGCCGTCCAAATTGCCGTCGGTCAGCAGCAGAATGAGCACGCCAAAGCCCACCACTTCACCGTGCAGGTGGCGCGCCTCAATATGGGGCCAGGCGGTGAGCGCGTAAAATACGGCGTGCGCCAGGCCGGAATTGTAATCCACAATATGCTCTGCCGTCAACAAAATAGAGGCAATGCCGGTGGTGACGATGATTGCCAGAATCACTTGCTCCACTGCATAGGTGCAGCGCTCGGCATCTATATCTGCCATGGCCTGTGCACCATAGGTGAGCAGCGGGTCCAAGCACATTCGGCTCACATTCACACCCAGGGCATGGTAGTGCACCAGCGCTTCACCTCGGGAACTCATCTCCGCCTCAAAATACTTGGCGTAAGTGTCGCCCATACCGGCCCAAATGTAGCGCCGTGGGGCGGCTGCAATCACCGAGGGCAGAATAAAGGCGTGCACCGGCGGCGCTTTGTGAAAATCCGGCGCCAAGAAGGTGCCGTCTGCGTGGTACAGAATCGATACTGCCGTGGTGGCTGCGCAGGTGGAGGCAATGGTGGGAAAGGTGAATACCGGCTTGCCGCTTTCTTCCCCATAGGCTTTGCCGGTGTCCAGTGCCTTGCCGCCGCCAACAGCAAAGATCATATCTGCTGTTGCCACTGCCGGGTTCTCTGCCAAGGCAGCAATGTTCTCCCGGCTGGCCTCGCCGCCGTACCACACAAAATCCGTAATGGTCACGGCGCTGCCTTGGATCGCGGCCAGCAGGCGCTCCCGCACCGCTGCTATGGCTTTGTGTCCGCCGATCACCACCGCTGTGGCGCCAAAGGGCGCGCACACCGTTGGAATTTGCTTGTAAACCTGCTCGCCGATGGAATAGGACGGCAGGGTAATGGAATAATCCGTCATAGGATTTAGGTCCTTCCTGGCTAACTTATAATCCTCTTATAGGACTGTGTGAAAATTATAGCACCGCAGGCGGGCTTTGTCAACGAAATTCTTTAGCAAGTTAAAGCGATAAACTATAGCTGCACAATGCGTCCGCCGCCCAGTACCGTGTCGCCGTCATAAATAACGGCAGCCTGACCGGGGGTCACCGCTCGCTGCGGCGTGTCAAAGGTCAGCTGTACATCGCCGCCGGACAGCACCTCTACGGTGCAGGGCGCCTGGTGCATATTGTAGCGGATCTTGGCAGCAGCATGCAGCGGTTCGGCAGGCGCTGCAATGCTCAGCCAGTTGAACTCGGTCACCCGCACCACCGTACTGTTTAGTTGGTCGTTGGGGCACAGGGTCACCGTGTTGCTTTCCGGATCCTTCTTGCACACATACAGCGGCGCCGGCAGCGCAAGACCCAGCCCACGGCGCTGGCCGATGGTGTAGCGAATAATGCCTTTGTGGCGGCCCAGCACATTCCCCTGTGTGTCTACAAAATCCCCGGGGGGATAGTGGCGGCCGGTATAGCTTTCAATAAAGGCGGCGTAGTCCCCGTCCGGCACAAAGCAAATGTCCTGGCTTTCTCTTTTGTGGGCGTTGATAAAGCCGTTTTCCTCTGCAATGGCGCGCACCTGGTCCTTATGCAGCTCACCCAGGGGAAACAGGGTGTGGGCCAGCTGCTCCTGGGATAAATTATAGAGTACATAGCTTTGGTCCTTTTTGTCGTCCAGCGCCTTGCGCAGCCGATAGCGGCCGTCCACGCAGTCAATGCGGGCGTAGTGGCCGGTGACCACATAGTCGTAGCCCAGGGTGATGGCGCGGCGACACAGGGTGTCAAATTTTAAGCACTTGTTGCAGTCAATGCAGGGGTTGGGGGTGCCGCCTGCCTCATAGGTGGCAATAAATTTATCAATGACCTTTTCCTTAAAGTCACCTTTAAAATTGAACACTTGATAGGGCATACCCAGTCGGCGGGCCACGCTGCGGGCGTCCTCCACATCGGACAGGGAGCAGCAGGTCTTTTCCCGCTGGGCCATCAAAATATCGTCGCTGTCAAACAGCTTCATGGTGGCGCCCATACAGTCGTACCCGGCGTCCAACATCAGCTTGGCGGCCACGGAGCTGTCCACGCCGCCGCTCATGGCGATCAATGCTTTTTTCAAAAAAACGCACCTGCTTTCTTGACACTTTCAGTCTACTATACTAATATATACAGGAATAGAAGTAAAGAGGGAGTTTTTAGTTTTTATGCAAAAAATGCGTTTTTTTCGCCGGTGTCTTCCGCTGTTTTTGGCCTTTTGGCTGCTACTGGCAGTGGCGGGCGCGCCCTTTGCTGCTTATGCAGGGGAGAGCGTGACTGTGCGGGGCGGCACGCTGGATTATGCGCCGGGCAATACCAACGGCTCCTGCCTGCTGCGCTTGGCGCATTGCAAGAATGTGACCGTGGACGGCACGGCATTTCTCAACAACACAGACTCCCACCACGCAGAATTGGCCGCCGGGTACAATGTGCGGTTCGTAAACTGCCTGTTCTCCGGTCAGACCAATCAAACGGAGAGCAGTGCGGAGGCGCTGCAAATTGATATTTTAGAGAAAAATCGGCACTTCGCCAACTTTCCGGCCTATGACGGCACGATGAACCAAAAGATCACCGTAGAGGACTGCACGTTTCAGGACCTGATCTGCGGGGTAGGCACCCGCAACGCCTTTGCCGGGCGGTATCAGAAGGGCATTACCATTCGTGGCAACACCTTTCGGCGCCTGCAAGGCACGGCTATTGTGTGCACCAATTATGTGGACACAGTGGTCGAGAAGAACACCATCACCGACTGCGGTCGGGGCGTGGCATATTATATGTGCAAAAACAGCGGCGTGACCGATGTGTTCACCGACGGCAGCGGCAAGGTGCTGGGTAAGCGCAATACGGACTGCGGCAGCCGCATTACCGACAATACCATCTCCGTTTGTCAAACAGCGGAGATGGACAAGCCAAGGGGTATGTTCCTGTACGGCGGCAAGGGCACCGGCAAAATGCCTGCCGGAAATTATGCGGTCTATAACCTGACGGTCAGTGGTAACACCATTACCACCACCGGCGGCGGGATCACCGGCACCGATCTGCAAAACTGCACGCTTGCAGACAACCGCATTACCCATACCGGTGCGGCGGCGGAGACCACTGTGGGAATTCTCCTTCACGGCAGCAGTGGTAATTTGATCGAGAAAAATACTTGTACCGCCCTACACAACGGGCTGAAGTGTATGGACGCCTCCCACAGCAACGAGCTGCGGAGCAACACGGTAACGAACAGCCGCTCCAGCGCCGTTTGCATTGTGGACAGCAACGGGGTAGAGGTGACGGAAAACACCATTCGCACCGGGGCCACCAACGGCATTTTTGTGCAGCGGAGCAAAAAGGCGCGCCTGTTGCGCAATACCATTCAGGCAATGGGTCATAACGGCATTTGCCTAGCGGAGAAGAGCACTGCCGCCACCGCCAGCAATCGGATCAGCGGCTGCCGTCGCTATGGGATGAGTTCCCAGCCGGGAACTGCCCTGACCACCGTGGGCGATCGGCTTACCGGCAACACCAAGGGGCAGGGGATCGCTCAGGGCAGCAAGAATATGAAGTTCTCAACCATAGGCAGTACCCGCCTGGTAGGCGGCCGGATCCGCCGCGGCAAAAATAAGGGCAAGATCGCCCTGCAATGGAAAGCGGTACCCGGCGCCAAGCAATATGTGTTGTACCGTAGAGACGGCAGCATCCGCGGCAAATACCGCCGGGTGGTAACGCTTACCGGCACCCGCTATATCGACACAGTCCCCAAGCGGGGCAAAACCGCCGCCTATCGCCTGGTGGCGCAAACCAAAACAAACGGCGTGACTGCGGAAAGCCCCGTGGCGCGCGCCGCAGTGAGGATCAAAGGATGACTTTACAGGAAATTGTAGATTGTTCTCGGCGCATCGTCTTTTTTGGCGGTGCCGGGGTGTCTACCGAGAGCGGTATTCCGGACTTTCGCAGTGTGGACGGCTTGTATCATCAGCAATACGACTATCCACCGGAGCAGATCCTTTCTCACAGCTTTTTTGACGAGAACCCGGCGGAATTCTACCGCTTTTACCGCAGCAAAATGCTGTGTCCGAATGCGAGGCCCAACGCTGCCCATTACAAATTGGCAGAGCTGGAGCAAGCAGGCAAGTGCACCGCTGTGGTGACCCAGAATATTGACGGCCTGCACCAGGCAGCGGGCAGCCGCACGGTATATGAGCTCCACGGCTCCGTGCTGCGTAATCACTGTATGCGCTGCGGCAGAGCCTACGGAGTGGAGGCGGTGGCAGAGGCTGCCGGTATACCCCGGTGTGCTTGCGGTGGGATCATCAAGCCGGATGTGGTGCTGTATGAGGAAGGACTTGACCAACAGACCGTAGAGGGGGCCGTACATGCCATTGCCCGGGCGGACTGCCTGATCGTGGCGGGTACATCTCTTTCTGTGTATCCGGCGGCGGGCTTTATCCGCTACTTTCAGGGGGAGCACTTTGTGCTCATTAACCGGGATCCTACCCCGGCGGACAAGCTGGCAGACCTGGTGCTGCACCAAAAGGTGGGGCAGGTGCTGTCCCAAATTCAAGTACGCTAACGGAGGCGCTTATGCCCATTTCAGTGATGCTCAAGCCGGCTTCCGGCAACTGCAATCTGCGGTGTAAATACTGCTTTTACCACGACCTGGCCGCTACCCGGCAGACGGAGAACAAGGGCTATATGACCCGGGACACCGCCTTGCAGGTGATGGACAAGGCTCTGGCTTTTGCCGGGGACGGACCGATATATTTTACCTTTCAGGGCGGGGAACCGCTGCTGGCGGGGAAAGACTTTTTTCGCTTTTTCTTCTCCTCTTGCAAGGAACGGCAGCGCCCCGGCGTGACTGTCCAGTTCTGCGTGCAGACCAACGGTACTTTGCTGGACGACGAATGGTGCGACCTGTTTTTGGAATATGGCTGCTTGGTGGGCGTGTCTCTGGACGGCGACCGGGAGGGCAACCGTTACCGGGTGTACCCGGACGGACGCAGCTCCTTTGATGATGTGTTTCGCGGTGTGCAGCTGCTGACCCGGCGCAGGGTGCCTTTTAATATTCTCTCGGTGCTCACCGCTTATGGCGCTACCCATGTGCGATCGTCCTATCGCTTCTTTAAGCAGCAAGGGCTGCGCCACTTGCAGTACATACCCTGCCTGCGCCCCTTTGCCATGGATGCGCCGGAGGATCTGTTTATGACCGATGACGACTACGCCGCCTTTTTGCAGCAGGGGTTCAAGCTGTATGCCAACGATGCCCTGCGGGGTAACCCGGTGTCTGTGCGTATGTTTGACAATTACTTGCTGCTGGCTCGGGGGCAGAATGCAGAGCAGTGCGGTATGAACGGTACCTGCGCTACCCAGTTTGTGGTGGAGGCGGACGGCAGTACCTACCCCTGTGACTTTTACTGTACCGATGATTGGTACCTGGGCAATATCTGTGCCGGGGATTTTGACGGCTTTTTCCATAGTGAAAAGATGGTGGAATTCTTAAAGAATTCTTTTCAGTTACCCCCGGCGTGCAAGACCTGCCGCTGGTTCACGCTTTGTCGGGGCGGCGGCTGCAAGCGCAACCGCGTGGGCACGGATTATTGCCGGGCTTACCAAACTTTTTTTGCAAATACGGAGCATTTGTTTGCTCAACTGCGTTGAGGTGTTTTATGAAAAAGACGATTTCTGTACTGCTGGCACTGGTACTGACGGTGGGACTGTTCTCTGCCTGCTCGAAGGATGGCAAGGAGGAGACGACCACGGCTGCGCCTGCCGCCTACACCCTGGCCTATACGTATGACAGCCATTATGCGCAGACGGACCCCAGTGCCGTGCGGGCGTATGAGAAGATCGCCAAAGCCATTGCAGAGGGTGGTGTGGCCGTGCGAGTGAATACGGATATGATGGACGATGTGAACCGGCTGCTGTACACCGGCTTTCCGTTGATGGCGCTGGTAGATACGGTTTCGGTGAACAGCGACAATTCCGGCGTGACCATCAAATATAAAAACGATGCGGATACGCACCGCAAGCTGGTGGGCGCCTTTTCCCAAAAGGTCGATACCATTCTGAAAGCCTGCGGCAAGGGCACGGTGAGCAATCATGTGTATCTCCTCAATGTGTATCACTATGTGGCAACTCACACGACTTATGACGACAGTGTGACCGATACTTACACCGCCATTTTGCAAGGCAAGGGTATGAGTGCTGCCATCAGCGGTATGTTTGAGTTCCTGCTGCAACAGGGCGGGGTTGACGCCGGGCATATCGTCGGCAAGGACGCCGCCGGTAATCCTTGGTACTTTACCCGTTGTACCCTGGGCGACACGGTGTATAACTTTGATGTAGCAACGGAGCTGTCTGTGCGCAAAGGGGAGGGGCTGACCTGCTTTGCCATGACGGATAAGGAACTGCAAACCGGCGGACTGCAAAAGGGTTTTACCTACTCGGATAATGAAAAGGCGCCGGCAGTGAAGATGAAAAAGAACCCCTATGCCGCCCTGCGCTCCTGTGCGTACTTTACCCTGGAGGGCAACACCCTAACTGCCGTCTTGTACAGCGGTAAGACCGCCGCCTTTACCCTATAAGGAGATAATTGAACAACCGAGTGAAAGTGACGTGTAACCTGACACCGCCACATTGGAACCGCCGAAAAACTTTCGGCGGTTTTTTTGTATCATTTGTCTATGAATTCTGCACATTTTAGAAAATAATAGACAAAAACAGTGAAAACCGTCTATAAATATTTTGGAAATTACAAGTTGCACAGAAAATTTCTGCGGACAAATTTCTTTTTTGGTTGTAATTGATAAACTGATTTGTTATAATATTGCAGAAATATGACACAGGGGGAGATCCAATGGCAGAACAAACCGGCCTGAAAGCAAAAGCCACAGGCCTCATCGACAACATTAAGTACTACTGGACAGAACCGCCGAAAGGCAAGTATATGTCTTTCAAAGAGGTGGCTGCTTATTCCGTAGGCGGTATCGGCGCATACTTCTTGATTTCTATGGGCGCTGCGCTAGTCGTCTCTACCACAAATATGATCGTAGGCGGCGCAATCGGCGTTGCACCTATGGATATGTATGTGCTTTACCTGATTTCTACCTTGGCAAACATTCCGCTGACGGCGGTGCGTGCCAACATGGTAGATAATACACGCGGTAAGGGCGGTAAATATCGTCCCTACCTGATTTCTATGGGTATTCCTACCGCCGTGATTTCCTTGGCGTATGTGTGGTTCCCGTATGATTCTATGTATTCCTTATTCTCCGGTAAGATTATGGGGTACGAGGGCGGCTACATAGCTAAGTGCGTTATGGTATTGATCTTTAACTTGTTGCTGCAGTTCTTCTTTAACTTCTTCCAGGATGCATATACCAACTTGATTCACGTGCTTTCTCCCAATACGCAGGAGAGAACGGATGTTTTGGCAATCAAGAGCGTTGTGTATTCCTTAGCACCGTCTATCATCAATATCGTGCTGCCGTTGGTTGCGCAGTTTGCCACCAACAACGACTTGTATGATATTCGTGTGTATCGGATTTCTTACCCGGTGTTTGCCGTTCTCGGTATGGTGCTGACCATTATGGTTTATGCCAACACACAGGAAAAAATCGTGCAGGCTAAGACCCATACCATTCAGATTAGCTTTATTGACTCCTTTAAGGCAGTTGCCAAGAATAAGTATTTCTGGATTATTGCTTTGGCCGGATGGATTGGCTTCTTGGAGAGTGCATACGGCAATATTTTGACCTGGTCTTATAACTACGGTCATACCTGCAGTGGCGGTACATTCGCCTTGATTCAAACCTTGACCGGTAACGCTTCTTTGTGGGGTATGTTATTGGCCCCCATTTGTATTCGCAAGTGGGGCAAGAAGAAGGTACTGATTGCCGTAAACTTTGCAAACATTGTTTGTATTCTTTCTATGATTATCAATATGCGCAGCATTTGGTGGCTGTTTATCTGCGTGTACTTTAACTGGTTGGTTGGTGCATTTGAACAGATTACCACACCTGCCATTCAGGCAGATATTCGTGACTATCAGCAGTATCGTTCCGGTGAGCGTATTGACGGTATGTTTGCAACCGTGCTGACCATTGGTAATATCGTAACGTTGCTGACCTCTGCCGTTCTGCCTGCTGTGTATCAGAGATACGGCGTGTATGAGGGCAACGGCTACAAAAACTCCTTTGATATTTTGGATGTAAACAACGGCGACCCGGACTTGCTGTACAAGCTGATGAGCGTGCTGATTATTATGGCTGCCGTGGGTGCATTCCTGAATATGGCGCCTTACTTCTTCTATGATTTTAATGAGAAGAAGCAAAAGAGCGTAATCCGCGTGTTGCAGGTGCGTTCTCTGTTTGAGGACTTTGGCAACAAGGCGCTGAATAATCACCAGATTGTTGAAGCCATTGATATGGTAAACAACGCCCGTGAAATGGCTGTTGCTACACCTAAGATCGTAGATAAGAGCAGCTATCGCAATATCAGCGATAAGGCAGAGCGTAAGGCTGCCAAAAAGCAGTATCGTGCTGATTTGGAATACAATGAAGAAATTGAGATTTCTCAGTTCGTCTGCAAAGAGCTGGATAAGTTCGGCCTGCCTGTAACGCAGCATCAGGTTGCGGAGTATTCTAAGGTATATGCGCTGGGTCTGGACGGCATTAAGTCTGCTGATTTGGCAGAGCTGCGTCGGGAGCTGGCTGCTGCGAAGGCTATGCCGAAGGATACGGAAGATGAGAAAGAAATCCGTAGTTTCTCTATTGAAATTGCTAAGAAAAAGATTTCTGCCAAGAAGGCACACGATAAGTATTACGGCACCGTAAAAGAATTCGTTTCTCCGGATATGGAGGCACTGACCGAGCTGTTCAATCGTGAGGACGACCTGGACGCGCGTATTGCTGAATTGGTTGAGGCCAAGGAAGTTGCCCGCAAGGCGAGGGACTTGGATAAGGTTCGTGAGTTGCGTGCTGAAATTAAGAATGTACAGGCACAGCGTAAGTCTGTATTGGCAAAATCTAAGGCTTTGCAGGACGAGTTTGCACGCTTTAACCGTGCGGCGAAGCCCTACAATGACGCACAGAAGCTGCTGGTACAGGAAGAGAATTACAAGCACTTTGACGAAATTGCCGCTTTGTATGATGAAGCAAAGGCTGCCGCTGCTGAGGAAGACAAGCAGAAGGAAGCTCGCTTAGCTGAGAAGCGTGCAGAGGAAGAGGCAGAACTGGCTCGCCGCAAGGCCGAGAAGGCTGCCAAGAAGCGTAAGTAATCAAAAAGTAAACCCTACATAACGAAAACCCCATTTCCGCATAGGATAGACTATGACAGGAAATGGGGTTTTTATGATGATTTATGAGATCAAGGTTGGTTCTGTGACCAACGCACAAAGGGGGGCCAAGCTGCTGAAAAATGCGGGTTACCGTGTGTTTGTGCACAAGCAGCTGCGCCCCAGCCCGGCGGACGGATGTGGGTATCTGTTACGGCTGGAGGACGGCGATGGGGAGGCGCTGGCGCTGCTACGGCAGCATGGGGTGCGGATCACCGGGGTGGAGCAGCCATGATTTATTTAGACAATGCGGCCACCACCTATCCCAAGCCGTTTTCCGTGCTGGAGACGGTGTACCGGGCCAATCGTAAGTATGCGTATAACAGTGGGCGTGGCGGCTATCGGGAGTCTGTGCAGACGGCAGAAAAGATTTTTGCTGTGCGGGACTGCCTGGGCCGCTTTTTTCATTGCCCGGAGCAGAATATTGTGTTTACCAACAATTGCACGACTGCTGTTAATACGGCACTGAAAGGACTGCTGAAGCCCGGGGATCATGTGCTGATCTCCGCCTTGGAGCATAATGCGGTGTTTCGACCCATCTACAAGCTGGCCCGGGAGGGGCGTATCACCTACGACCTGGTGCCGTATCACCCGGACCCGGACCGCTTTTTACAGAATATCCGGGCACTGGAGCAGCCCAATACGGCGATGGTGGCCATGCTCCATGCTTCCAATGTGTTTGGGGTGGTGCACCCGCTGGGGCTTGTTGGCGACTACTGTCGCCGGAAGGGCTGGCTCTTTGTGGTAGACGCCGCTCAAAGTGCAGGCATTTTGCCTATTGATATGCAGGCAATGCATATTTCTGCCCTGTGCGCCCCCGGGCATAAAAGCCTGTTCGGCACCATGGGCACCGGTGTGCTGGCGCTGGCTGACGGCATTTCACCGGACAGTTTGACCGAAGGGGGTACCGGCAGCCACTCCTTTGACCCGCAAATGCCGCCGGATCTGCCGGATCGGCTGGAGGCAGGGACGCTGAACAACCCGGGTATTCTCTCTCTGGGTGCCGGTGTGCGATTTATTGAAAAGACCGGTCGGGCAGAAATACACGAGTACGAAATGCGCCTGACCCGATGGTTGTATGAGGAGTTGGCCGCCTGTCCGGGGATAAAGCTGTACACGCCCCCGGAGCATATTGGCGTGCCGGTGCTCAGCTTTAATGTGGACGACCGCACTTCGGAGGAGACAGCCGCTTATTTGGCTGCCCGGCAGATCGCCGTACGGGGCGGGTATCACTGCGCCCCATGCGCCCATCGGTTTTTTGGTACGGATAAGCGGGGCACTGTGCGGGTCAGTCCCGGCGTGTTTACCGGGATGAACGAATGTGAATATTTCCTGAATTCTATAAAATTCCGGGAATAACCCTTTATTTGACTTTCAAAGTATGTTACAATCAGTATAAGGAATTGTATAAGTGAGGATGTGAATGTATGAGTGCCATCGGCGACTTCTTTAATAAGATACTCAGCGTGTTTTCCACCTTTGGCATTAGCGACGCACTGGATATTCTGTTTGTGGCCGTAATCATTTATGGCTGCATTCGCATTATTCGTGAAACGCGGGCGATGCAGCTGGCTAAGGGCATCTTGCTGCTGCTGGTGATGTATGGCATTGTTAATTTGCTGCACATGGAGGCTTCCAGCTTTATCTTTAAGAGCATTTTTTCCAATATTTTGCTGCTGGCGGCTATTTTATTCAGTCCGGAGCTGCGGAATATTTTGGAGCAGGTGGGTAAAGGCGCCACCGGTAAGAGCCTAAAGACGATCATTCACCCGGGAGTTGCCATTGATGTGGCGGAGATCGGCGACTGTATTGAGGCCACTTGTAAGGCCTGCTCGGATATGAGCGACCAGCATGTGGGCGCCCTCATCGTGTTTGAGAACGAGACGATGCTGGGCGATATTATTGCCAGCGGCACGGAACTGCACGCCAAGGCCTCTCGCCAGTTGATTGAGAATGTGTTTTTCCCCAAATCACCGCTCCATGACGGCGCACTTGTGATTCGGGACGGGCGGCTGTACGCAGCCGGTTGTATTCTGCCTTTGACCAAAAAGAGCGTGTCCTCCGCCCTGGGCACCCGCCACCGTGCGGGTATCGGTCTGACGGAGCAGTCCGACGCTGTGGTGGTGATTGTCAGCGAGGAAACCGGTGCCATTTCCGTTGCTATAGGCGGTGTGCTGAACCACGATGTGTCTGACGGCGATCTGCGCGATATTTTGAAAACGGAATTTCTGCCCAGCGGTTCCTCCTCAGACGATAAAATTATCTCCCGTCTGGTAAGGAGGATGAAAAAATGAGCGAACAGCAAAAGCCAAAAAAGCGCTTTTCTTTGCGCAAGCTGATCTATAATGACAACAACTAAATTACTATTTCTCTGCTGGCGGCGGTGTGCATTTGGATTGCCACCTCGATGAATTTGTCACCGGAGACCACCAAGAATATTTCTGTTCCGCTGAAGATCGATTTTTCCGACACGGTAACGGAGGAGTTGGGATTTAAGTGCTACGGCGAGAGCAGTATGACGGTGAATGTGACCGTACGAGCCAAGAAGTACCTGGCTAAGGATATTTCTGCCGACGATTTGGATGTGAAGCTGCAAACCAGTTCGGTGACCACCACCGGCATCCACGAGGTTCCCATCAGTGTCAGCGCCGGGGACAGCGGCGATTTTACCGTTGAGAGCTATTATCCTACTGTGTATACCGGATACTTTGATGTACCGGAGGAGCAGGAGATGGAAATTAAGCTGAATTACAACACGAAGGACTATGTGGCAGACGGCTTTGTGGCAGGGGAGAGCCTGCTCAACGAGCCGAATGTGGTGGTTAGCGGCCCCAAGACCTATGTTGCACGGGTCAGCAAGGTGGTAGCCGATGTGAATTTAAACGACAAGCTGTCGGAGACTGCCACCATCAATATTGAGCCAAAGGCCGTGGATGTGTACGGTAACAAGGTGGACTACATTTCCCTGAATTACGGCGCAGAGAAGTTGGGCGGCGTTTATGTCGCCAGTGTGTCCGAAGGGGGCGCTGCCTCGCAGGCCGGTATCCGCAAGGGAGATGTGACCTTAACAGACGCGCCGGAGTCGGTGGATCTGTCTAAGATCAAGATTTATTACAGTACAGACAGCATTCGCGCCGGCGTACTGGCCGGAACGGATATTAAGGCGGCCGAGCTGGGCGAGGTGCACTTTACCGACCTGCGGGTAGGGGAAAACACCTTTACCTTTAACGCCACCCAGCTGGAGGGAATCACCGTATTGGACGATACAGAGAAAGTCACCGTACGGGTGGTGGTGCCCTCGGATTACACCAGCAAGGACATTGATGTGTCTGCCGCCGGGGTTAAGCTGAACAATGTGCCGGCGGGCTACACTGCCAAGGTAACAGCGCTGAACAGCGACTCGGTGACCATCATCGGACCGAAAAGCGCCATTCGCGGACTAAAGGCCAAGAATGTGATGCTCTCTTGCGATCTGACTGCCAAGAAGGGCGAGAGCATTAAGACCGGCACCCGCCAACTGCCGGTGACCGTCAGCATTGCAAAGGCGGACGGCACCTGGGCCTACGGCACTTACCAGGCCACCGTGGAGCTGAGCAAAAAGTAAAACCAAATACCAAATATAAAAAAGAGCGGCAGCCGAAAGGCTGCCATAGGGGGTATGGCGTGTATGAAGGGGGCGGATTATTTCCACTGCTTGAGCACTTCTGCATTGGCAAAGATCTCGTCCAGCTTGCGCATAAAGGGGATGATATCGCTGTAATCCAGCGCACGATGATCCATGGCGATGGTGATGGGCAGGATTTGGCGCACCGCAATGGTGTCGTTGCCCTGGGCGTCTGTCATTACGCGAGGACGCTTTTGGATGGAGTCAATGGCAAAGGCCGTGGTTTGGGGCGGAATGATCTCCAAGAGGGCACAACTGCCCTTATGCTCTCTGTAAATAGAGCCTATGTTGGAGATGGTGGTGGTGCCCTGCTCAATATCTTTCTTGGTCAGGCGATCCGTGGTGGGGATGGAATAATATTTTTTCCTCTCCGCACCGTGGAGCGTGGTGACCTTGTGGGCGCCGGTCTTGGAGCCGATCAGCCGCATCACCGTCTGTGCCACCTTGCCCTGTTTCAGTCGCTGCAAGGTGTTGTCCAGCGATACCTCGTACATGACCTCGTCCATGTTGGAATTGCGCGCCCGGCGCTCGGTGTCCACAATGGCGGCGGTCATTTCGCTTAGGGTCTTATTGCCCATATCGCGCATGTTGACGGTCATCATCTGTCCGTCCGGCAGCAGCATGGGCATGGACACATCAATGTGGTCAAAATATTTCAGGCACCCGCGCACCAGGCGGCGATTAAACAGCAGGTGTGTGTTCATGGACGGAGCTGCCTTCAACCCCTCGCAGATGATTTTCATCATCACGGTATTCAGAGTGATCTTTTCCTCCCGGCTTTTGCAGTTGGCATTCAACGCTTTGACTACCGGCAAAACATCTGTTACATCTGCCTCGTACATCACGATGGCGTGGGGGATCTCTCGCCAGCTCTCTGTGGTCATGTTGGATACGATTTTGCGTGCAATGCCAAAGTGTTCTTCTTTAATCAGTGCCATTGGTTCTCCTTTTGCTTGGATTATTGTATGGTTAGCCGCCGATGATGGACACGGCGGTTTTGTATACTTCTTCTCGTACTTCTTTGATGTAGTCGCCGATCTCCTCCCGGGGGAACGGGTCCTCCTTGAACCTGTGACGGTATTCCAACGCCAGCTTGGGTCGGAATTTTGGGTGACAAATTTTGATCAGTGCCCGCGCCCGTTCCTTGAGCGTCTTGCCTTTTAACTGTGCCACGCCGTACTCGGTGACCACATAGTTCACATCGTTACGCGGGGTGGTGATGGCGCTGCCCTCGGTGATAATGGGCACAATGCGGGAAAGGTGACCCCGCTTGGCGGTTGAGGGCATGGCAATAATGGAGCGGCCGCCACGACTCATGGTGGCGCCTCGCACAAAGTCCACCTGACCGCCTACGGCGCTAAATTGGTTCAGCCCCACGGTGTCTGCGACCACCTGCCCCAGCAAGTCCACTTGCAGGCAGGAGTTAATGGAGACCACATTGTCGTTCTTGGCGATCACCGACGGATTGTTTACATAATTGATGGGGTGCATCTCTACGGATGGATTGTTATTGATATAAGCGTTCAGCTTATCTGTACCCAAGGCGGCGCCAATGACGGTGCGGCCTCGGTGAATTTGCTTTTTCGCATTGTTGATGACACCTGCCTCCAGCAGGTCCACCACGCCGTCGCCTACCAGTTCACTGTGCAGGCCTAAATCCTTTTTATTCCACAGTTGGGCGCACACGGCGTTGGGAATACCGCCGATGCCCAGTTGCAGGCAGTCGCCGTCGTGGATCAGGTCGGCGCAGTTTTTGCCGATCTGCAGCTCCACCTGGCTGATCTCTGCGGAGGGCACCTGGGGCAGAGGCTCGTTGATCTCTACAAAGGCGTCAAATTCCCGTACATGGCGAATGCTGTTGCCAAAGGTGCGGGGCATATAGCTGTTGACCTGGGCAATGACGGTTTTGGCCACGCCGCACACACCCTTGGTGTAGTCCACGGTGGTGCCAAAGGATACATAGCCGTGCTCGTCCGGCGGCGATACCATCACCACCGCCACATCCGGGCACACATAATTCTCCAGCAGGTCCGGAATCTCATAAAAATGGCAGGTGGTAAAGTCGCAAGTGCCGTTGGCAATGGCGTTCCGGTTACCGGCAGAGGCAAACAGACAGTTCAGGTGAAAGTGCCCGGCCATTTCCGGCGCCGTCCAGGGGCAATCCCCTAAGGTGAGCATGGAGATGATCTCCACATCCTGAAAGTTCCGGTACTGCTCCACCAGCGCCCGTTCAATGCCCAGCGGCTCGCCGCAGGCAAAGCCGGTGACAACCTTGTCTCCGTTATGGATCAGGGCAATGGCTTCGTTTACGGTCATTCGCTTTGACTGATATATGCTTTTCCAGTCCATAGGCTCTCCAAAATCCTGTGCACAGCACAGTAATAGACAAAATCACAAAAATGACGAATAAGCGCCAATTCTTTAGGATTTAGTATAGTATTAGGCGCGCTGTTTGTCAATGAATTCTTGCATTTGCGTGCCGTTTTTTGTATGATAAAGGTAATCTGTACTATTTGTGAGGTTCATTATGATCTATGAAGTGACGCAGTTTGGCCTGCCTAAGAATATTGCCGCCGGGGTGACGGAAGCCCTGCGCCAAATGCAGCCGGGGGACACCCTGCATTTTCCTAAGGGGGAGTACCATTTTTACAAAGACTATTGCCAAAGTTTGTTGGTACACACCAGCAATACAGACAGCTTTCAGCGGCCGAAAAAGACCTTTGGCATTTTGTTGCAGGATAAAGAGCAGCTGACTCTGGACGGGGACGGCTCCGTTTTTGTGTTCCACGGCAACATCAGCGCTTTGGGCGTACTGCGGTGTCGGCAGATCACTCTGCGGAATTTTACCATTCGTTACGCCTGTCCCACCAATGTGGAGCTGGAGGTGACCGCTAAGCAAGGCCACACGGTCAGTTATCGAGTGCCGGAGAATCAGCCCTTTTATATGGACGGCGGCAGCGTGGTCTTTTTTGAGCAAAGTCCCTTTACCAAGAAGAATTACTGGCAAATGCGCAACAACGAGAACAGCAGCTGCGCCGTGCGTCACCAGGGGGAGCCAGTCCGTGAGTAGGATAAAGGTCGCCATTTTCCTGCTGGTAGAATTTGCTTCGCCAGATGCTTTCCGTCTT
>ENA-UESJ01000776-UESJ01000776.1-human-gut-metagenome-genome-assembly--contig:-NODE-776-length-16657-cov-12.753920_pt1 | contig 16657 bp, 15 predicted proteins | sample MGYA00243000_ERZ508001 | MGnify/ENA primary metagenome ERZ508001 (study PRJEB26167, sample SAMN06115479) | human gut metagenome | host: Homo sapiens | place: China:Chongqing | collected 2015-03-03... | reverse complement strand
ATTCAGGGAATATCTCATCCACGTAAGAAGTCAGTTGAATCTTTAGGCGGGTTCGCTGCTTAATGGTTTTCTGACGGAATCGTCCAAGGGCTTTTAAGTCCATCAGATCAAGATCATAGAAGGTCACAAATCTGAGAGATTCCTGCATCATGAGAGTTTTGCAAATGATGTATGTGTCGACTTTGTCAGTCTTCGTTTTGCGAATGTTGTTCTTACGCATAGTAGAAGTCTTGATGGGGTTCAACACACACACTTTGTAATTCTTAGCAACAAGATATCGAACAAGGTTGTCGCCGTAGTGTGCCGTCGATTCAAGACCAATGATGAGGCTGTCCTTGTCTAGAGGATCTGGCTTGGAAATCAGCAGTTGGAAGCCATCATTGTCATTTGTAAATTTGAACGGCTTGATTAGTTCTTCGCCATCAGAAGATATGGCTGGGGCAAAGTGGTTGAGTTTGGCAATGTCAATGCCTACATAAATCATGAGGTTGTGCCTCCCTTTCTAAAGTCTGATACCGTGATATCCACCAGCGATTATCATCGTAGACTTGATGGAAATAAGTACTCGGATTACTCCGGCAACATCCAGCTATAAACAATTCAGATAAAGGTAGCGGCAATACGCTCCAGTCGAGTAGTCGAAGCTACAGGAAAAATCAAAAGTCCATAGTATTTGAATGTATTAAACCACGATACAAAAAATATAAAAAGAAGGGAGAATGTGTGATGATTCCCTCTAGGAATTATCATACAAATAAAAAATGAACAGTTTTGTATATGACATACCGGTAAAAGTATATTTTGGAGAAAATCAGCTGAGCCATCTTGGGGAAGAACTGAGTAGATATGGGAAAAGAGTGCTTCTGACTTACGGAGGAGGCTCCATCAAAAAGACAGGGTTATATGACGCAGTTGTTTCGGAAATCAAAAAAGCCGGACTGGAGTTTTATGAACTGTCCGGTATTGCGCCAAATCCGAGGATTGAGTCAGTGCGGGAAGGGGTGGAGATCTGTAAGAGAGAAAACATTGATGTACTGCTTGCCGTAGGCGGCGGTTCTACTCTGGACGCTACTAAATGGATGGCGGCAGGAGCCTGCGTGGAACATGACCCCTGGGAATTTTTTAGCCAATGGGCGCCTGTGGAAAAAGCCCTTCCTGTGCTGACCGTTCCGACCCTTGCGGCTACCGGTTCAGAAATGGATGCGGGAGGCGTGATCAGCAATCCTGAAACGCAGGATAAGATTGGAAGGGTTGCCAAACCGTTGCTCCCAAAAGTATCCTTTCTTGACCCTACAAATACCTATACGGTAAGTCCTTATCAGACGGCCTGCGGCGCTGCTGATATGATGTCACATATCATGGAAGTGTATTTCAATATGGAGACAGACCTGTATATGCTGGACTGCTTTATGGAAGGAATGATGAAAACCATCATCAAGTATGCGCCGATTGCCATGAAAGAGCCGGAGAATTATGAGGCAAGGGCAAACCTGATGTGGACATCCTCCTGGGCGATTAATGGTTTTACACATGGAGGAAAACAGCAGGAGTGGAGCTGCCATCCCATGGAGCATGAGCTGTCTGCAATCTACGATATTACCCATGGCTTGGGACTTGCCATACTGACGCCCCGTTGGATGGAGTATTGCCTGGATGAGACAACGGTTTCTAAATATTATCAGTTCGGCGTGAATGTATTCGGAATTGACGCCTCCTTAGAGCCGATGGCAGTTGCAAAAGAAAGCATAGAATGGCTGTCGAAGTTTTTCTTTGAAACATTAGGATTAAAGAGAACCTTTACGGAAGTGGGGATCGAGAAGAAGAACTTTGCGGTGATGGCGAAAAAAGCTTGCGGAGGAGATGTACTTCTTGGATTTAAACCACTGAGACAGCAGGATATTGAGCAGATTTTTGAGATGTGTCTGTAAAAGTAAAAAGCAGTGGATAGAAGATTTCGGATAAGCTTTGGTTATGGATTTCATTAGCAATCCATTTTGCTTCAGACAGAAAAAAGAAAATAAAACTGTATAAATTTGATTTTATTTGAAATACTTGACAGAAATAGTTAAATGAGTTAGTGTATAACTATAAGTAATGACATTATGATATAAGTATATAACAACAATATGAAAAAGAAACTTGTGATGGGGTGTTTTGCATTAGATAAAAATGACAAGTAGATGTGGAGGGTAGAAATGAAGGCATTAAGTGTAGATCAAAATGGGAAGCTTGAAGTATGTGATGTTCCAAAGCCGGTCTATGGAGATTGCCAGGCTCTTGTGAAAACGTTGAGTTGTGGTGTCTGCAATGGGACAGATATGAAATTAATTCATGGTTCATTTAAAAACATGACGCATTATCCAATGCTTTTAGGACATGAAGCAGTTGGACAAGTTATTGAAAAGGGAAAGTATGTTACAAGCTTTGAAATTGGAGATATTGTGTTGCTCCCATTTTTATATGGTGATGTAGGAAAATATTCTTCAGGATGGGGTGCATATGCAGAGTATGGGATTGTAGGAGATGTAAAGGCCTATATTTCACATGGTATGGGACCTGGAACAAAGGAGTTTGATGACAGCTTTTACGCACAGACAATCATCAAACCAGAGTATGGTCTTACTGCAGTTGAAGCATCTATGATAGTGACTTTCCGAGAGGTGTTAAGTGCCATCAGGAGATTTGGATTTCAAGCTAATCAAGATGTCGTGATTTTTGGTGCTGGACCTGTAGGACTATGTTTTACTCGCTTCTGTAAGTTGCTTGGGATGCGCACAGTAATTACTATTGATATTTCAGACGACAAAACGGAACAAGCGCGTAACATGGGAGCTGATATAGTAATTAATAGTTCTAAAGAAGATGTAGAGGCGATGGTTTTGAAATATTTGCCGGAAGGGGCAGATTATGTAGTAGATGCAGTGGGAATTAACCAATTGCTGAATCAGGGAATGCGACTGATAAAATATAATGGAAAAGTATGCGGATATGGTATTTCTCCAAAACTTGGAATGGATCTGGATTGGAGTGATGCACCTTACAACTGGCAGTTACATTTTGTGCAATTTCCAAGAAAGAAAGAAGAGGCAGAAGCACATTCTCAGATTATGGCCTGGATTGCAGCGGGTGCATTAAAACCAAGTGATTTTATATCAAATGTTTTTGAATTCGACCATATTTTATTTGAAGCAAAGGTAATCCTCATTAGTGTCAATTTATGACACAAATATATTTTCCAGAAAAATTCTGCATTCATATAGCTGGCAATCGGCATAAATCAAGTTTTACCCGATTCGCATAATCCAATTTCAGGCATACCCGATTTGACAATATAATCCATCTGTATTTCCAAACTTTCCTATATTTGGATTTTCGCCGAAAATCGCTATATTTGCACTGTCATGCAAGGAGATACGGCGACGGCGCAGGCGAAACGGGCAGGCGGGCGCAAGACCATGCAAAAGGACGGTAGGCGATGCGGGAATCGGAACCGGAAAAGCGTCGCAAACCGCTGATATACATCAGGCTTACAAATGTGCAGGAGCACCTTTATCCGCACAAAGGAGCCTTTTTACGGGGGTTCCTTTTTTGTTGCCCGTCCGGCGCAAAAGAAGGAAAACCAACTGTATATCATCATTTTACAGAATTTCCAACATCTTCCGTGCACTCGCTACGGGCAGCAGGTGCTCGTCGACCCAACTCTCTTGAGCATCGCACACCTCTCCTTCTTCAACCGCCCGTTCCGGGGCGCGGGCCTCTACTGTCCGAGAACGTGCCCGACATCGACTACCTGATCATCGCCCACGACCATTGGGACCACCTCGACCGCCGCCCCGCCGCGTCAATCCGAAACCCGTCCCTGCGCCCCGCGGCTTCCCCGCCCGGCATCCGGCTGATTGTCCGGCCTTTTCCGCGTATGCGGCCCGACGGCTCTGGTACGCAAATTGCTCCGAGAGGAAGAAATTCCTCATACCATGAACAACTTTTCCTCACTGATCGAAAATTCGAAACAGGCCGTCCGCTACTGGTGGCTGCTGTTGATCATCGGCATCGCGCTCTTCGCGGTCGGCGTGCTGATTTTCGTCTACCCTGCCCAGAGCTACCTGGGCATGTCGCTCGTCTTCGGATGGCTGATGCTGATTTCGGGCATCCTGGAGGTCGTGCTCTCCTCGGCCAACAAACACTTCATCACGGGCCGCGGCTGGATGATGGCCGGAGGGATCATCGAGATCATCCTCGGCATCATCCTGATCTTCAACGTCGGGCTTTCGGCCGCCACGCTGCCCATCTTCCTCGGGTTCTGGCTGATGATGCGCGGTTTCAGCGCCATCGGACTGGGCGGCGACATGAGCGCCCTGGAGATCGCCGGTTCGGGCTGGACCATCTTCACGGGCGTGCTGCTGCTGCTCTGCTCACTGTGGATTCTGTTCCAGCCGCTGGTCATCGGCACGACGGCCGTCATCGTCTGGGTCGGCATCACGCTGCTCCTGGCCGGCATCACAGCCTTCTCGCTGGCCCTCCAGCTCCGCAACGCCCACCACTGCCTCCACAGCGACCGCTGACACGTCCGGCGACGAAAAAACCGGGACGTTCCCACGAGGGAGCGTCCCGGTTTTCATCTCTCCGGCGGCATCTATTCGAAATCCTCCCGGAACAACCCGTATTTGCGGATCAGACGGGAGATTTCGGGATCGAGATTGCCGCGGAACTTCAGGCTCTCGCGCAGTTCCACCGAGCGCAGGAAATAGGTCACGGCCTGCTCCTCGTCGCCCAGACGCGACGCAAGGATGGCCAGCATGTACTGGATGTCGGGCGTCGAAGCGGCGTCCGGCTCGGCGCGCAGAATGCGGTACGCCGCGGCATCGTACCCCAGCGACATGTAGGCCAGCGCCGTATTGCGGTCCTCGTAGGGACGCAGGATCGTGAGCGCCTCCTCATACCGCCGCTTTTTGAGCAGCTCCACGGCATGCATGTACTCGGCATCGACCTCGGTCGTGTAGACCGTATCCTGCTTCATGCCGCGGCGGTGGAGGTTGAACCGGAAATCCACGGCGCGCATCTGCGGGTAGATCACCCGGCGCATACGCTCGTAAGCCTTGGGATATTTCATCCGGATACGCCATTCGCGGGTGTCGGGATTGCCCTCCCACTTCATCATGGCCAGCACCTCCTGCTTGTCGGCGATCAGCGTGTCGGCAGCTACCAGCCGGCAGAGTTCGTCCCAGTCCTCGGCCAGCCACTTCGTGCGCAGCAGGTTCGGCAGGTCGGGAAGCTGCTCCCCGGCAGACCTGTCGAGCACCTGCCGTCCGTTCTCGTCGAGCGTATAGCTGCCCGACACCCGAAGCGAGTCGTACAGCGTGCGGAACTCCGACACGAGCACCCGGCGCAGCGCCTCGGCGCGTTCGCGGGCCAGCCGCTCGTTGACCTGCCAGGTTCCCTCGGGCGAAGCCGTGGCGCGGAGCGTGATGCTGTCGATGATGTAGACCGGATCGGTCATCAGGCCGCGCGTCAGCGAACGCACGGCGGCGATCTGACGGCGATTTGCGGTCAGCGTGTCCACAAGGGTCGATTTGCCCGACGGGAAGGTGAAGAAGAAGCGCGCGTTGGCCTCGGCGTCGCGCAGCACGATGCGCTGCATATAGCGCGTCGTTTCGTCGAGGAACGTGGTCATCGAGGCCACGTTGTAGGTCAGCGTGTCCGACCGGGTGATCCTATACGTGCGGCCGCTCCGGTCCTCGACCTCCCCGGCCAGACAGAGATAGAGTTTCGACGTGTTTTCGTCGGCCTGCACCTGCTCGGTGTAATAATAGTCGATCCGCCCGTCGGGCCGGCAGATCACCGTGTCGAGCCGTGCGTCGGCATAATAGGGATGGCGCACCAGGCGCGCGAAAGCCGCAGGGCTGTTCACGGCCCGCTCGTAATTGCGCCGCAGCTCTCCTTCGCGCAGCATGCCGCGCCGCACCTCCGCCGTATCGAGGGCGTTCAACGCCGCCAGACGGTCGGCGGCATACTCCTTGCGGATGCGGTAATTCTCACGGGCGGCGCTGTCTCCGGTTTCGCGCAGCAGCCCTTCGACCTCCGGACGGCGCAGCCCCGTGTAGGCGAGCCGCCGGCCCGCCAGCGTGCGTATCCCGGCATCGTCGGCCGTATAGACCTCGCCGTAAACGCGCCCCGGATTCTCCGTCAGCGAACGGATGTAAGCCTCGCGTTCACGGCCCCCGTCGACCGGGTATTCGCCCTGCACGCGGGTGTAGATCCCGCCGCCGGGCAGCACGTCGTCGCCCGTATAGGCATGCCGGTAACGCGGCGCAAAATAGTCGTTCAGATGGTCGAACTTGTCGCTGGCATCCGGCGTGTAGGAGGTCCGTTCCCGCACCTTGCGGTCGGTCGCCGTGACGTAGCGGCGCAGCCGGGCGTACTGCCGGCGACGCTCCCCGCGCGTCGTCCATCCCACCTGCCTGTCGAACATCGCCTCCTCGGGCGTCATCCGTTCCAGACGGGCTTCGGCGTCGGCATACTTCGTCCGCTGCTCCGCCACGCGGTCCATATAGCGGGAATAGGCTCTCTTATCGCCGAACCGCTCGAAGTAATCCGCGCTGTCGACGATCCGCCCGAGGTAGTCGTCGTAACGCGCATATTCGCGCCGCTGCATCGTCCTGAAGCGGTCGCCGCTGTAAACCAGCGGATCGAACGCCAGCGTGTCCGCCCCCTTGAGCAGCTGCGGATCGACGACCAGCTGCCAGTTCCGGGCCTGCAATTCCTGCGGGACCGACACGACGAACTCGACGTTGATCTTGCCGTTGCGCTCCACCAGATTGCGGCGGTTCGAGGCCGAAATGACCACCTCGTCGATGGCCACCGACATCATCTTCTCGCCCGACAGCGAATCGACGTCCACGGGCGTAATGAAAAGCTCCGTGCCGTCCTGCTTGCGGTAGGTAATGATCTTCTGGGTGCGGGCCGTATCGGCGGCCTGCGCCACGGGGTTCTGTGCCGACCGGGCCGGGAGGTGCACCCCCACTTCGGGATCGCTCTTGGCCAGTTTGCGGATATTTCCGCACCCGGTCAGGAATGCGCCCGCGGCAAGAACGGCCGCCGCATACCCCATCCATTCGCGCTGTTTCATCATCCGGGCAGGCATTTACTTGCGGGAAACGTCCACCGCACCGTTCACATCGACCGTAAAGACCCGCCTGACGCCGCCGGGCGAGGTCTGAACCTGGCGCAGCACCAGCGTGGCGCCGGCCATCCAGCTCTCGTAGGGCACCTTCATCTCGTAACGGAACACCTGATCGGTCTTTTTATCGGCATTGATCGTCATATAGGGCTGCCGCTCGGCCCAGTAGGCGCCGGAAAGACGGCGGCGGCGCTCCTGCATGTGCTGCTGATAGCGGCCGTTGATGAGGATGTGGGGAAAGAGTTTCACCGACTTGCGGTCGGGGGTGCTCAACTCGGGCAGGATCGTCCAGCTCTGCGAGCGGGTCACGGCCTTGCGCGACACCGATATTTCCAGCACCATGTGCAGCTCGCCGCCGCGTTCGGCCAGCACCTTGCGCGTCACGGCGACATCGCCCACGATCTGGGCGCGGAGCGAAAGCGCCGCAACGAGAAATACGAAAAGGAAGCAGTATTTTTTCATGGGACGCATCGTTTATTTCTTGGAGTTGAACAGGTAGACGAACGTTACGCCGATCTCGGTGGGGATCGGCAGGAAACGCTTGGAGTCGACGTAGGAACTGCGCTTCGGGCCGCTGACCGGCTCGGCATGGTAGCTCAGGCGGGCCAGTCCGGCGCCGGCCGAAAGTTCGAGGTTCCAGTGGGGGCTGACGTAAAACTGGTAACCGATGCTGATGCCCGCGCCGACGAACGAACCTTTGTAATAGTTGGTCTGCAACCCCTTGAATACCTTGTCGCCGATGAACGGAAGCTTGAAGCCGCCGACCTCGAACTTGCCGCCGATGGCGTGCACCCCGAAAAAGAGGCGCGTATACTTCTCGGTCACCCAGTAACGGTACTCGGGGCGGATGAACCAATGCTGGATCTTATTGTCCGAACCGATGGTCCAGGGGTTGTAGTTGGCCGAGAATCCCAGCGTGGAATGCTTCCCGACGGCCACCTCGGCCCCGACATTCGGAGTCGCGGCAGCCCAGTAAAGCAGATTGGTCTTCACAGCCACCTGCTGCGCCGACGCTCCGGCCCAGCAGCACACGGCCAAAAGAAGCGCCGGAAGGATCTTCTTATTCATATTCATAGACACACAAATTGATTCGTGTTTGCACATGTCCGAACCGGCCCAAAAGTCTGTTCCCGTCGCCATTTCAGACAATTAACGGTGCAAAATTGGACATAAAACACAAAAATACATGTATCATATATAGCACACCGAACCTTAAAACACCGAAACGCCCAGGCCCGGAACCGCGGCGTCCGGGCACCTGCACGCGGTTTATTTGGCTTTTCGGCGGAAAATCAGTAATTTTCGCACCTAAAACGCCCTGGCGATGTTGAAATTAACGATTGCAGCACTTGCGGCCATGCTGCTGACCGCATGCGGAAGTCCGGAAAAACGGACCGAAAAGCAACAGAAAAAAACGATTTTGTGCGGCGGCTATACCCGACAGCGGCCCCTCGAAGCGTCCGATCGCGAACTGTTCCGCCGGGCGACGGCCGGCATGACCGGCGTAAGCTACACCCCGGAGAGCGTCGCCACGCAGGTCGTGGCGGGAACCAACTACCGCTTCATCTGCACGGCGAAAACCGCGACGCCCGGCCCCGAAACCTACGAGGCCGAAATCATCGTCTTCCAGCCGCTGCCGGGGCAGGGCGAGGCGAAAATCGCGAAGATCACGCGGTTGTAGCCCCTCCGGCAGCTCTCTGCAAATACTCCTGCAGGATGAGCGCATGGTTCTCCGCCGCATTTTTCGAGGCGTAGAGCAGCGTCACCGTGTCCGCACCTTCGATTCCGCGGACGAACTCCCGCACGGCCTGCGACGCACGCAGCTCGTCGGTGTACCGGCGGCGGAACTCCTCCCAGCGATCCCCGGGATCGGCGTGATACCAGCTGCGCAGTCCGACCGAAGGCGCAAGGTCCCTGGCCCAGACGTCGCAATGCAGGGCGTCTCTGCGTACGCCCCGCGGCCAGAGCCTGTCGACCAGCACGCGGCAGCCGTCGTCCGGCGCCGGCGCTTCGTAAACCCGTTTGATCCGTATCCGTGTCATGGGATTATTCCAAAAAAGGTGAAAAGTTCGATCTGACTCTCTTCCGGGGCTCTCAAACGAACGGCCCGCACTCCCCAACCGGGCATGTCGGACGGGCGATCGACAAACCCGACACCCTTTGCGGCAAGAGCTTCACAGGCATAAAAACGGAAACACTTGCCGTAGTCCCAGACCCGCAAGCTTGCGTTACTCAATTTCATAGTCGGTCAATTTTAGAGACGAGGAACAAAAAGCGGGCCTGAAAGCCCTAAAATGAAGGGCGCCTCCCGGCGCCCTTCCCCATCAAAAATTAACCCTTAAAAATTATCCCCTTTTCGGAAGACTTCCGAGAGATAGTGGTGCAGATAACATAAATCAGCGTCACCTTGTATCACTTCCCGCATCATCAAGTCTTCGTCCTCGGAGATGCCGTTGTCTGAAACCTCGTTTTTGTCAATATCCTCCATAGGCTTTGGTTTTAACTTGCTTGCATTTATATAACGCAACCCATTCGGGAATATTGTGCGGGGTCAGCTCAAGATCAGATTTTTTTCTTTGATCATCCGCCGCAGGTTGATCAGCGCATAGCGCATGCGCCCCAGCGCCGTGTTGATGCTCACGTCGGTCTGTTCGGCGATCTCCTTGAAGCTCAAGCCCGAGAAGTAACGCATGATCACCACCTCGCGCTGCTCGGAGGGCAGCAGTTCGACCAGCGCGCGCACGTCGCGTTCGATCTGCTCGCAGACCATCGAATCCTCAACCGTACGCTCGGACAGCTTCAGCGTCCCGAGCACGTCGTAGCCGGCTTCGGCCTCGCTCACGGATTTGTTCTGCCGCTGTGCGCGGAAGTGGTCGATCACCTGGTTGTGCGCGATGCGCAGAATCCACGAAAGGAACTTTCCGTTATCGGTATAACGGCCTTCGTCGATCACACGGACGGCTTTGATAAACGTCTCCTGGAAAATGTCATCGGCCACATCACGGTCCTTGACCATCATGTGGATGTAGTCCTTCACCCTGCGGCTATGGCGTTCGATGAGTTTGGATATGGCACTACGGTCACCTGAAAGGTAGTGATTAAGCAATACCTGGTCACTTAATACTTGCACGTTCATACTCTTGTCTCCTAATTAGTTACTAAGAGTAGATTTCTTTCCCGATAGGCGATCCTTTTTTTAGTTGTCTGATGTCGTTACAATTCCTTGTTCGGGCCTTGAAAACATCGGAGTTTTCGGAGGCTTTACGTTGACAAGATAAGCACTTTTTCCGAAAATACCAAATTTTTCTACTCCGCCGGCAATATTCCGGCACATTTTTTCCGCCCGAAACAAACAAAATCCGTGCCAGAAACATCCCGTATGCGAACAAAATGAAGGCCCGCGCCTCCGGCGAACCGGCAAAAGCGGCCGATGAGATTCCGCCCGGCCGCGCCCCGCTATTTCAGCGGCTCCACATGAATGGCGATCATCGTGCCCTCGCCGAAGCGGGCGCGCAGGCGGCGTTCGATGTCGACCGTCAGGGCGTGGGAGCGCGCCACGGTCATCGCCCCGTCCATGCGGACGTGCACTTCGACGGCAATCGCGGCCCCGATGCGGCGGGTCCGCAGGTTGTGCGGCTGACACACCTCGGGATCGGCCGTCACGATGCGCAGAATCTCCTCCTCCACATCGGCCGGAAGCGAACGCTCCAGCAGCTCGTTCAGCCCCGTGCGGACCAGATCGAAGGCCACCTTGAAGATGAACACCGCCACGACGAGCGCCGCGATGGGGTCGGCGATACGCCACTTCTGGCCCAGAAAATAGGCGCAGGCGATGCCGACGAGCGTCCCCAGCGACGACAGGGCGTCGCTGCGGTGGTGCCAGGCATTGGCCACAACGCTCGGGCTGTCGACCGCACGGCCTTCACGGACGGTGTAGCGGTAGAGAATCTCCTTGACGACGATCGACACCCCGGCCGCCACGAGGGCCACCAGCCCCGGCCGGGGCAGCAGCCCGCCGTCGACCACGATGCGGATGTCGCGGATGCTGCCGGCAAGAATCCCGGCCCCCACGATCCCCAGCGCGAGGCTTATGATGATCGTGGCGAGGGTTTCGTACTTCCCGTGGCCGTAATCGTGGCCGTCGTCCCGGGGCTTGGCGGAAATCCGCGCGAAGGCGATCACCACCACATCCGTCGCCAGGTCGGAGAACGAATGGACGGCATCGGCCACCATCGCTCCGCTCCGCCCGACGATTCCGGCGGCAAGTTTCAGCACAGACAGCACCAGGTTGACCACGAACCCCACAAAGGTCACGCGGTAGATTTTACGTTTCCGGATTTCCGCTTCGCTGGACATAGGCTCAAAAGATTGAAATTCAAAAATACGCTTTTTTTTCGATTATCACGAAACTGAATTTAACCGAAATGCGGCTCCAAGCTATTTTTGATTTCAGAGGAGCAGGTTTGCGCTTAACCGAAGTGCGGCGCAGATGGGTAGTACTTCGGTACGTCCCATTTGCGCCACACGAGAGCAAGTGCAAAAATGCCCTATAAAATCGAAAATCAATAGCTGCGGGCGAACAGCACCCGACGATGCGACGGCCTGCCGGAGAAGACGCAGACGCCCTCTTCGTCGACCGCATCGACCGGAATGCAGCGGATCGTGGCCTTCGTGGCCTCCTTGATCGCTACCTCGGTCTCCACCGTACCGTCCCAGTGCGCCGAAAGGAAGCCCCCCTTCTCGTCGAGCACCCGCTTGAACTCCTCCCACGTGTCGACCTTCGTAATCATCGACTCGCGGTAGGCGAGCGCCTTTTTATAGATGTTTTCCTGAATCTCGGCCATCAGCCCCTCGATACGTTCCACAAGCCCCTCCTGCGAAACGGTCTGCTTCTCAAGCGTGTCGCGGCGCACCAGCTCGATCGTGCCGTTCTCCAGATCGCGTCCGCCCATGGCCAGCCGCACGGGCACGCCCTTGAGTTCGTACTCGGCGAACTTGAATCCCGGACGCACGTTGTCCCGGTCGTCGATCTTCACGCTGATGCCTTTGTCGCGCAGCTCTGCGGCAATCGCCCCGAAGCGGGCGCAGATCTCGGCGAGCTGCTCGGGGGTCTTGTAGATCGGCACCATCACCACCTGGATCGGGGCGAGTTTCGGAGGCAGGACCAGACCGTTGTTGTCCGAATGGGCCATGATCAGCGCACCCATCAGACGGGTCGAGACGCCCCACGAGGTCGCCCACACGTATTCGAGCTTGCCCTCCTTGTTGACGTACTGCACGTCGAACGCCTTGGCGAAGTTCTGGCCCAGGAAGTGCGACGTACCGCTTTGCAGCGCCTTGCCGTCCTGCATCAGCGCCTCGATGGTGAGCGTGTCCTCGGCGCCCGCGAAACGCTCGTTGGGCGACTTGTGGCCCACGACCACGGGCAGCGACATCCACTCCTCGGCGAATTTCCGGTAAACGCGGATCATCTTTTCGGCCTCCTCGACAGCCTCCTCGCGCGTGGCGTGCGCCGTGTGGCCCTCCTGCCACAGGAACTCGGCCGTACGCAGGAACAGGCGCGTGCGCATCTCCCAGCGCACGACGTTGGCCCACTGGTTGCAGAGGATCGGCAGGTCGCGGTAGGACTGAATCCAGTTCTTATAGGTGTTCCAGATGATCGTCTCCGACGTCGGGCGCACGATCAGCTCCTCTTCGAGCTTGGCGTCGGGATCGACCACGACGCCCTTGCCCTCGGGATCGTTCTTCAGACGGTAGTGCGTCACCACGGCGCACTCCTTGGCAAATCCCTCGACATGGTGGGCCTCCTTCGAGAAGAAGGATTTGGGGATGAAGAGCGGGAAATAGGCGTTCTGGTGTCCCGTATCCTTGAACATCTTGTCCAGCGCAGCCTGCATCTTCTCCCAGATGGCGTAGCCGTAGGGTTTGATGACCATACATCCGCGGACGGCGGAGTTCTCCGCAAGTCCCGCCTTCACGACCAGGTCATTATACCACTGCGAGTAGTTCTCGTCGGACTTCGTGAGATCTTTCAGTTCCTTTGCCATATCTCTAAATCTTTAATTTTGCGTTTTATCCGGCAAAATTAAAGATTTTAATTAAAAATTAAGAATTAAAATCAAGAATTATGGATACCATCTGAAAAAAGCTCCCTTTGCAGAGAGCTTTTCTGAAAATCGCCGACAGATCAGAAGCGGAATCCGAGCGTCAGCGCCACGTTGTGACGGTTGATGTCGGTCGAATAGAGGGCGCTCTCGGTGTACCCGACCTTGTCCTCGGCATAGAACAGGTAGTAGTCCGACAGTTTCGACGACACGTACTGATAGGCCAGGTCGAGCAGCACGCCCCGGGACAGGACGAATCCCACGCCTGCGCCGTAATAGGTCGTCTGCTTGATGACGGGCGATGCCGGCGGAAACTCATCGTCCCGGACCATCGAACCGCTGTAACCGAAGCCCGCACGCAGCGACAGCACCGGCAGGGGTTTGAACTCGGCGCCCACACGCACGATGTTCGAAGCCTTGAAATTCTGGCGGAACGAATCGTTGTACCACGACTGCGAATCCAGCCCCGAGGGGTTGTCCTTGATGCGGATTCCGTTATACCAGTCGCGCTCGTAGTCGACCGAAATCACGCCCCGCTCGCCGAACGTGTACGACGCGCCGAACATCAGCCGCGTCGGCGAGACGAACGACCAGCCGTTGGGTCCGTCGTCGACCAGCAGCGGCGAGGTCATGTTGGGATCGTTCGCCGTGGAAATGTATCCATCCTTGTCGGGCGTCACGTTCGGATCGGTATCGTTGTTGGCATAGGCCAGTCCGGCCGCCGCGCTCTGGAATTTCCGGTCGAGCGAATAGTAGGTCGGGGTGTGGATCGCCGCGCCGAGACGCAGGTTCGCCGTCGGACGATAGACGATGCCCGCCTTGAAGTTGACGCCCGTGCCGTCCACGATCACGCTCTGGTTGAGTTTCCAGCGCAGCAGCTGATAGTCCAGCCCGGAATTTCCGAAATCGGGCGTGTTCTGGCTCGGCGTATCGTAGAAATACTCCTCGACATAGTCGATGTACTTGCGCTGGTAGACGCTCTGGATGCCCAGCGACGCACCGATGTAGATTTTATTGTTGATATTGGCGCCCACCGACAGCACATACTCGCCGATCGAGCCTTTGCTCCGCAGCATCGTGTAGTGGTCGACGCCCGCATTGTTCCCGACCCATGTCGGTTTCCACGTCCCGGGATCGTCGGGATCGGTCTGGTCGATCAGAAACCCGCGGTAAGCCAGCGCAGCGTTCCAGTACTCGGGGGCGAAGTTGTTCCAGTTCCAGTCGCCCGAGCCGCCTCCGTTGTAGAAGTCGTTCTTCGAGAGGTTGCTCCAGTTCAGCTGACGGGCATAGGCGTCGCCGATGGTCGCGGCCTGGTTCTGCCGCACGAACCCATAGTCGTAGTTGAAATCGGCAATGCGGTTGTAGCCGAAGCCGACATTGAGGCTGATGAGCGAGCGCGAACCCTCGTAAGCGTTGATCACGACACCGATGTTGGCCATCGAAAAGCGGTCGCGCGAATTGCGCCCGTACTCCGGAGCGTTGCCCTTGCTGCGCGCGAAGGACATCATCGGCGTGATCGAAATGTCGCCGTGGCGGTACATGCCCAGACCCGCCGGGTTGATCGACATCGACGAGAGGTCGGCGCCCAGCGAGGTGAAAGCCCCCGCCATGGCCATGGCGCGCGCCGTGCCGAAGTTGAACTGCGTCTGCGAGAGTTCGATCATATCGGTCGGCATCAGCAGGTCCTTGTCCATCAGAAGTCCGCCCCATTGCTGAGCCGAAGCCCCGGCCGCCGTCGCGGCGGCCGCAAGCGTGATTATCAGTCGTTTCATAGTCGTTTGCACATTAAGAAAGTCAACCGTTAACGTCCGCCGGAGTTCCGGTAGCTGCCTCCCGAAGAGGTCGTACCCGACCCGCCGCGCGAACCTCCGCCGTAACTGCCGCCCGACGAAGGCGAACTGCCGCGGTTGTAGGACGACGAACTGCCGCTGTTATAACTGTTGCCCCGGTCGTAGGTGTTGCCGCCGGAGTTACGGTAGCCGTTATCGTTGTATCGGCTGCCGCCGCGCGACGAGCTGCCCGAATTATAGCGTCCGCCGAACGAGTTCCGCCCGCCGCTGTCGTCGCGCACGCCGAAGGTGTTCCGGCCGCCGCTGCTGCCGCCGCGCATCGACCCGGTCGATTTCGAGCCGGAACGCGATCCCACGCCGTAGCGGGTTCCCGAAGGCGACGTGTAGGGATTGGGCCGGCGCACGATGTTCGACTGATAAGGCCGTCCGTGCCAGCCCGGCCCCCATCCGGGACCATGATGATGCCCGTGCCAGCCCGGCCCCCAGCCCCAGCCCGGTCCGTACCAGGGGTCGTACCACGAACTGTACCACGGTCCCCAACCGGGTCCGTACCAGGGATTGTGCCACGAGTTCCACCCGAAGCTCCAACCCCAGCTGCCGAACGAGAAGCTCGGGCCCCAAGGCCTGTTCCACCCGTAGTACCACGGATCGGAGTAGATCACCGTGCCCCACGATCCGAACATCGAGGTGATGTACTTGGGTTCCACCCACACCTGGTCGCCCATGACCACGATGTTGTAAAACGCCGGGTCGTAGGCCGACACGTAGTTGAAGGCCGAACCGTAGCGGGCATTGATGTAGCTCGACGGCATCTTGTAGGTCGGCGACTCGAATCCGCGCAGGCGGCGCGCGTAAGCGCTTTCATAGTCGTCGGCCAACACGCTCTCGTAAGGATTTGCGTCCGCAGAGCGGTATTCGTAATAGCTATTCTCCGCGGCAGCGGCCTTCGCCTCGGCGATCCGCGCCTCCCATTCGGCCCTGCGGGCTTCGGCGGCAGCGCGCTGCGCCTCGGCCTCGGCCTGCTTCCTGCGGGAGATCTCCGCGCGGTCATGCACGGCGTAGAGATCGTCGGAAGCATACCCCGCCGAGGCGTAGTAAGCCGACGAGCAGCTTGCGAGGCCTGCGGACAGGATGACGGTTCCGAATAAAATTTTCAACTTTTTCATAGCGCACGTAATGTTTGCGTTAGTTCTTCAGGTACCAAACGAAAACCGTACCGATTTTAGTATCGTTTTTCTTTATAAACGGCCGCGCACGGAAAATACTGCATGCGCGAAGCGGGTCCGTCCGTTTGCAAAGATACGAACCGGCGAAAGCAAAAGCAAACTTGCCTGCATTTTGCCGCGCGGGCGTATCTTCGACGAAGTCAAAGATACGAATAATTCCGGAAAAGTGGCAGAAACAGGGCCTCCGGAGGCGTTTTTTCAACCAAATGTGATTTTTTTCCGCACGAAAATGTGCGAAAATAAAAAATATGCCTATATTTGCAGTCCCAAAACAACGGTTTTGGATCGGGAGAACGGGGCAAGCCCTTCTCCCGCGACCAAAAAGGATATGTGCCGGAGTGGTCGATCGGGCCGCACTCG
>ENA-UESJ01000773-UESJ01000773.1-human-gut-metagenome-genome-assembly--contig:-NODE-773-length-16697-cov-6.430686_pt1 | contig 16697 bp, 10 predicted proteins | sample MGYA00243000_ERZ508001 | MGnify/ENA primary metagenome ERZ508001 (study PRJEB26167, sample SAMN06115479) | human gut metagenome | host: Homo sapiens | place: China:Chongqing | collected 2015-03-03... | reverse complement strand
AGTTACAAAGGTAAACACGAAGCATTTCATCTTTAATCGTAGCAACAACAAGAGTTGTTCCCATTCCTGTATAGTCAGGTGACTCTTTTGCTTTTTCAAGAAGCATCGTATTTACCTTTGTAACTGCCTCACTTATAACTGTTATGTCATCTTTTTCAGTAGCATTTTCTATTAAAGATACAAATTCATCAACAGTGTACCTTGATGCAACGTCTCCTGCCTTATGTCCTCCCATGCCATCAGCAACTATAAACAAATTCGGAAGATGCCCTGTCTGTTTCAGGGTAAAATAGACATAATCCTGATTAATTTTTCTTTCAATCCCCACATCTGTCAAAGCAAATGCTTCCATTGTTATCTCCATTCTTTACATTCATTTGCCTATATAGCTTTTTCTTAATTGTCCACAGGCACCATCAATATCTCTGCCCATTTCCCTTCTTATAGTAACATTTATTCCATTTTTTTCAAGTTTATTTTTAAAAGCATAAATAGCTTTTTGCTCTGACTGCCTGTAATCTCTTTCTTTAATAGGATTAACCGGAATAAGATTTATATGACAATTCATCCCTTTCACAAGCGATATCAGCTGCTGTGCACACTCCTCTGTATCATTAACATCTTTTACAAGACTATATTCAAATGAAATTCGTCTGTTAGTCTGCTTTAAATAATACCGGCATGCTTCCATAATCTCTTCAATTGAATATTTATTTGCAATAGGCATCATCGTTTTTCTTAATTCATCATTAGGAGCATGAAGCGATATTGCAAGCGTTATCTGCAGTTTTTTATCTGCCAGCTCTATAATCTTAGGTACAATTCCACATGTCGATACAGTAATATTTCTCGCACTGATATTAAGCCCCTGTTCACTGTTTAACAGACTTAAAAAGCGGATAATATTATCAAAATTATCCATTGGCTCACCAGAACCCATGACTACAACATTATCAACTCTCTCACCGGAAATTTTCTGAATCGTATATATCTGGTCAAGCATCTCTGATGGCGTAAGATTTCTCACACAGCCATCAAGTGTGGACGCACAGAAACGGCATCCCATACGGCAGCCAACCTGTGAAGATATACATACAGAATTACCATGATGATATTTCATAAGAACACTTTCTATAAGATTGCCGTCATATAATTCAAATAGAAATTTTGATGTTCCGTCAATTTTTGAAACCTGCACAGTTTCTGCTTTTAACGCTGTAATTCTGCATTTTTCTTCAAGTTTTTCACGTAGCGGTTTTGATAAATTAGTCATGTCATCAAATGAAACAACAAGTTTTTCATGCAGCCATGAGAAAATCTGCTTTCCACGGAACTTCTTATCTCCCATTGACACAAGAAGTTCTTCAAGTTCATCAATTGTCATTGACTTTATATCTATTCTGTTATCAATATTTTCCATTGTCATTCCGTCCTTTTAAGCCTTGCTATGTAAAATCCGTCTCCTGTGCCGTCCTGAGGCATAATCTGTTCAGGTTTTCCAATGAGTTCAAATGGATAATTATTCACAAGCCATTCAGTATTTTCTGCATTTTCCTCAGGAGTAACCGTACATGTACTATATATAAGTATTCCGTCTTTTTTTACATATTCCCAGACTGTTGAAAGTATTTTCCTCTGAAGTAAAGCGAGTTCTTTTATTTTTTCATATGTAACATTATACTTTATATCCGGCTTTCTTCCTATAATTCCAAGTCCGGAACAAGGCAGGTCACATATAAGCACATCTGCTTTTTCTACACTTTCTTCATCCTTTTTAACAGCATCCCATACTTTATACGTAATATTATCAATTCCAAGTCTTTCAGCATTTTCTTTTATAAGTGATACTTTACGCCCGCTTATATCTCTTGAACTTACATGTCCGATGTCAGCCATTAAAGCAGCATTAATACTCTTTCCACCCGGTGCGGCACACACATCTATAACATACGCATCCCGCTTAATAAAGCCGCCTTGTGATGCAAGCATGGAACTTATATCCTGCACAAAAAACAGTCCATCGCGAAATGACTTCAGTCCGCCAAGATAATCATACCCTGATATTTTCAAAGCATAATCAATTCTTTTATCTATGCCTTCATTTGTAACTGTAACTCCCTCTGCCTCAAGTGCAGCCGTAAGACCTGCAATATCTGTCTTTTTTGTATTACATCTTATATATGTTGACTTATCTTTGTTAAATGCTTCAAACATTTCTTCTGTTTTATTATCACCGAATTTTTTAAGAAAATATCCTGCAAGCTCCTCCGGAACTGAATATTTTACAGATAAATATTTATCTGTATTCGTACTTTTATCCGGATATTCAATATTATCAATATTTCTTGCTATATTTCTCAAAACACCATTCACGAAACCGCGAAGCGTCCCAAAGTTTTTCTTTACAGCCAGCTTTACCGCTTCATTGCAGACTGCTGAAGCCGGCACACTGTCCATATATTTTAACTGGTAGACAGACATTTCCAGAATAATTCTTATAACATCTTTCTGTTTTTTTACAGGAGTTTTTGAAAAACTGTCTATAATATAATCAAGTTCTATTTTTCTTTCTTCTGTTCCCTGTACAAGTCTTGAGATAAATGAACGCTCATTTTTATCAAGATACTGGTATTTCTTTAAAGCATCCGATAATACAACATGAAGCAGTCCATTATTCTTCTGTACTTCATACAGTATTTCCATAGCTACCTGTCGTAAATTAACCTGCATTTTATCAGTCATCTCTCCGGTCTCTTCCTCCAAAAAGAATTATAAGTCTTAAAAGCTGCAAGATTGCTGTAGCCGCTGCTGCAACGTAAGTAAGTGCAGCAGCTGACAATACTTTTCTTGTCTGGCTTACTTCATCCCTGTAAAGTATACCATTACTTTCCAGCTGTTCAAGAGCTCTTGCAGAAGCGTTAAATTCCACAGGAAGCGTAACAAGCTGAAAAAGCACGGCCGCACTAAACATAATAATACCTATTGTTATAAGTGTCTGGTTAAAGCTTAAAATTGCACCAACTATGATAAATACCCATGAGAGCTGTGAACCGATATTCGCAACAGGCACAAGTGCAGTTCTTAAAGAAAGTGGAAAATATCCTCTTGCATGCTGTATAGCATGACCGCACTCATGTGCCGCAACTCCTATAGCTGCAACAGATGTTGAACCATACACAGATTCCGAAAGATTAAGCACTTTAGTAGATGGGTTATAATGATCTGTTAGTTTACCTGATATCCTCTGTACAGACACATCATTTATTCCGTTTGACTGCAAAATCATTCTTGCTGCCTGTGCACCTGTCATTCCTGACATGCTCGCCACCCTTGAATATTTTGAAAATGCTGAATTAACTCTCCACTGTGCAATAAGTGATATAATAGCTGCAATAATTATCAAAATATATGTCGGGTCAAAATAATATCCGTAATATCCATATGGCATAAGCTGCTACCTCCTTAAATCCAAATACTAACATATATCCACAAAAATCATTTATTTTCCAAGGATATCCCCTGTATTAATATGATTTCCACGTAAAAAATCCTGTGTTTTCATTCTCTTCTTGCCTTCAAGCTGAAGTTCATTGATTTTAAGCGAGTTATCCCCACATTTTACGATAAACGAATTGTTGTCCACATGTGTTATCATTCCGTTCACAACGGATTCACATGATTCACAAACAACATCATCACAAACATCCGCATCCCATATTTTCAACAATTTTCCATTGAAATGTGTAAATGCACTCGGCCACGGATTAAGACCTCTTATAAGTCTCTCAATTCTTGCAGCCTCCATTGAAAAATCTATATTACCAAATGATTTATCAAGCATTTTTACATGAGTTGCTTCAGTCTCATTCTGCTTTACAGGCTTTACTGTACCTTTTTCAAGTTCATCAAGAGTTTTCACCAGAAGAGCAGCACCGACACCGCTTAACTTATCAAAAAGGCTTCCTCCTGTCTCTTTACTATCAAGCTTTACTTTTTCAACAAGAAGAATATCACCGGTATCAATTCCTTCATTCATCATCATTGTTGTTACGCCGGAATACTCACAACCGTCAATTACTGCCCACTGTATCGGCGATGCACCTCTGTACTTTGGAAGAAGTGAAGCATGAACATTGACACATCCATATTTTGGCATATCAAGAATTTCTTTTGAAAGAATCTGTCCGAATGCGACTACTACTATAACATCCGGATTTATCTTTCTAAGTTCATTTACAAACTCTTCATCCCTTGCACGTTTCGGCTGAAGCACTAAAAGTCCTAGTTCAATAGCTGCCTGCTTTACATCTGAAAAACTCATCGCACCGCCTCTTCCTTTCGGTTTATCAGGCTGTGTGACAACTGCTGCAACTTCATGTCCTGCTTCTACAATTGCCTTTAATGTACCAACTGAAAAATCAGGCGTTCCCATAAATACAACTTTCATTAATTTTCTTCTGCCTCCTCTGTATCCATAAGCGGTCCTTCCGCTTTATCAACATACATTATTCCGTTAAGATGGTCTATTTCATGGCAGAGACATCTTGCCAGAAGTTCTGTGCCCTCAACAATTATTTCATCCATATTTTCATCAAGAGCCTTAACCTTTGCATAATTAGGTCTTGTCACAATGCCCACTTTTCCTGGAACAGAAAGGCAGCCCTCCTGACCTGTCTGTTCTCCGCTTGTCTCAAGAATTTCAGGATTAATAAGTACCAGTGGCTGGTCACCGCAGTCAATTACAACTATTCTTTTTCTTATTCCTACCTGTGGTGCAGCAAGTCCGCACCCGTTTGCATCATACATAGTTTCAAACATGTCATCGATTAATTCCTCAATCTTAGGTGTCATCTCTGTAACTTCTTTTGCCTGCTTTTTTAAAATCTCATCTCCGAGTATTCTAATGTTTCTTAATGCCATTATGCATTACCTCCTTAATCAAAATTAAACTGTACACTTACATTCTTATATAATATATTATCCTTTACATGCACTTCTATATTATCTTTAAATTGCGTAAGCCTCTCATAATCAGCCGCCTTAACATATAATACCTGTGTATAAATATCATTGAGCTTATATACCTGCGGAACAACGGGACCTGTTATAAAAAGCTTTTTATCGTCTGCCATGTCTGAAAATTTTTTCATATCATCACATGATTTTTCAAGATTTCCTTCATTCTTTGATGAAATTTTTACTTCAAGCATATGCATTACCGGCGGATATCCCATAAGTTTCCTGAATGATATTTCATCATCATAAAACATTTCATAATCCTGTTTTTGTGCAGCCACAATACTATAATTATCCGGCGTATATGTCTGTATTATAACATCACCGTGAAGATTTTTTCTTCCGGCACGCCCTGCCGCCTGGACAAGCAGCTGAAATGTTCTCTCTCCTGCCCTGAAATCGCTTGTATACAAAGACATATCTGCCGCAAGCACACCTACCAGTGTAACATCTGGAAAATCATGGCCTTTTACAATCATCTGTGTGCCTACAAGCACATCTGCATTATGAGCTGCAAATTCTGAAATTATTTTTTCATGCCCATCCTTACCTGATGTTGTATCCATATCCATCCTGAGAACTCTTATTCCCGGAAATGTTTTTTTCAGCATTTCCTCAACCTGCTGTGTCCCGGCTTTAAATCCAGAGATATATCTTGAACCACACTTGGGACATAACTTAACAGACCCAGTCTGATATCCGCAGTAATGGCATACAAGCCTGCCATTATTATGTGCTGTCAAAGAAATATCACAATGTGGACATTTCATGACATAACCACACGAACGGCATGAAATAAAACCGGCATAACCTCTTTTATTAAGAAAAAGCATTATCTGCTGTTTTTTTCTTATTCTGTCTTCAATCAGTTCTTTTAACTTTCTTGAAAATATCGAACGGTTCCCCTGTTTTAATTCTTCTCTTAAATCTACCACGGCAACGTCCGGCATATCTGCCCCCGCAGCTCTGTTCTTTAATTCATAAAGCTTATATATGCCTTTTTTTGCATTATAATAACTTTCAACCGACGGAGTTGCAGAGCCAAGCACAACAGAAGCATTTTTTGTCTCCGCTATGTGAATTGCCGTCTGCCTTGCATGATATGATGGTGTCTGCTCGCTTTTATATGCCATTTCATGTTCTTCATCTATAACTATAAGTCCAAGATTTGAAAATGGTGTGAACAAAGCAGACCTGGGTCCTATTATCACATCAATCTCACCTCTCATAGCCCTTAAAAACTGGTCATAACGCTCCCCTTTGGACATTCTTGAATTAAGAATTGAAACTCTCTCACCGAATCTGTCATAAAATCTTTTTACAGTCTGAAATGTCAATGCAATTTCAGGTATAAGCATAACAGCCTGTTTTCCCTGTCTGACAACATGTTCAATCATATTGATATAGCAAAGAGTTTTTCCACTTCCTGTCACACCATGAATAAGATATGTTTTTCTTATTCCTCTATCATAATCACCTATAAAATCATCAACAATATTTTTTTGTTCATTATTAAGGCTTATCTTATCTTCCTGTATTTCATCTTCTTTTACAGGATTCCTGTATAGCTGCCTTGAAATAATCTGTATTATTCCATCGTTTTCCAACGATTTTATTGTCGAAGGCGATATGCCTGTTTCATTTTTCAGCACATCCATATCTGCTTCTTCTCTATCAGAAAGATACTCTATGAGTTTCTCCTTTGACGGTGATTTTCTCTTCGCTTTTTTTATAAATTCTTTTGCTTCTTCTTTTGTAACATTAAGCTTTATATGCTTTTTTTCTTTCTGCCTGATTTTTTCTTTGACAGGAATTACTGTTTTTAAAGCCTGATTCATAGTTCCGCCGTAATTATGTTTAAGCCATGCTGCAAGCTTTATCATATCTTCAACAGCTTTTACACGATTAGGAACGACACTGTCTATGTCTTTTATTTTTTCTTCATCAAACTCTGCTTTCGATGTAAGTTCTATAACATAGCCTGTTATAATACGATTTCCCCTTCCAAACGGAATATTAACCATAACTCCTGTATCTATCTGCGAAAGTAATGCATCGGGTACATGATATTGAAATGTTTTATCTAATTGTTCATGTGAAATATCAACAATAATATTTGCGTACATCCGTCACACCCTTTCACATATTTTTGCAGCTTTATCTTTTCCAGCCTTCTGATTCAAGTTCTTTAACAACTTCTTTTATAAGAACTCTCTCATCCATAGGATATTTTACACCTTTTATTTCCTGATAATCTTCATGTCCTTTTCCTGCCAGAACAATAATATCGCCATTTTGTGCATTTTTTATTGCATATTTTATTGCTTCTTTTCTGTCAGGAATATCAACATGCTTTCCTGTTGTCTTTGAAATACCTGTCTTAATGTCCTCAATAATATCAAGAGGTTCCTCAAATCTTGGATTATCTGATGTGATTATTGTAAGATCAGCAAGCTTTCCGGAAACTTCTCCCATTTCAAAACGTCTTTCCTTTGAGCGGTTGCCGCCACATCCGAAAAGACATACAAGTCTGTTAGGATTGTATTCTTTTAATGTTTCAAGTATACTTTTCAATGCCATTGCATTATGTGCATAATCTATCATAAGTGTAAATCGGTCAGATACAGGAACTATCTCTATTCTGCCTTTTACCTTAACTTCATACAGCATTTTTTCAAGCGTATCTTTATCCACATTAAAATGTCTCGTAACAGCTATTGCACACAGTGAATTATACACTGAAAACTTACCCGGCAGTTTTAATGTAACAGGCATGTTCACAAGCCCCTCACAGTCATAACTAAGTCCTATTTTTCCCGGTTCATGGAAAAGCGTTATATTTTTTGCACGAATATCAGCCTTATCTGATATACCATAACTTTCAATACTGCATGTTGCATGTTCAAGAATTTTTGGCGTATGTTCATCATCGGCATTGACAATACCAACCTTACACTGTGAAAAAAGCTTTGCCTTACATTCAAGATATTCCTCAAATGATGCATGTTCATTAGGTCCTATATGGTCTGGCTCAAGGTTTGTAAATACGCCTATGTCAAACATAATTCCAGCAGTACGGTCGAGCTTTAACCCCTGTGATGACACTTCCATTACAACAGCCTTACATCCCTGTTCAGCCATTTTCGCAAAACTTTTATGAATATCGTAAGACTCCGGTGTCGTATTGCATGCCGGCGTATGTTCATCTCCTATAATTGTCTCAATAGTACCTATAAGACCGGTCTTAATTCCACATGCGTCAAGAACATTCTTGACCATATATGTTGTTGTTGTCTTGCCTTTTGTTCCTGTAATTCCAATTGTAAAAAGCTTTTTTGCCGGATTACCAAAATAGTTTGCCGACATAACTGCAAGTGCAAGTCTTGTATTCTGTGCTTTGACAATTGTTATATCTGAAGGAATCTCTTTTATAAGAGAAGCCGTTTCATCATTTCCAAGTGCACTATCCTGAATTACAATTACTCCTGCTTTCTTTTGTATAACCTGTGGAATATATTTGTGTCCATCACTCACAGCTCCGGTGATACATATAAACACACCATTCTCAGTAACTTTTCTTGAGTCAGAAGTAAGAGAAGTTATCTCACATTCAAAACCTTTTTGTACAATTTCACATTCCAGTCCCTGTAAAAGTTCTGATAATTTCATGCAGTTCTCCTTTCATATTAAAACAGACCTGTTATTTTACCTGATTCTTCATCATAATTAATATTTTCGGCAGCCGGATGAGTAGGCAGTCCCGGCATTGTAAGTATTTTTCCTGTAAGTATTACAACAAATCCGGCACCGGCATCAACATATGCCTCTCTTACATTTATTGTAAAGTTTTCCGGTCTTCCGAGGAGCTTAGGATTATCAGAAAGTGAATACTGTGTTTTAGCTATACATACAGGGAAGCTTCCAAATCCCATCTGCTCAATATGCTGTAATTCTTTTGTAGCTGCATCGTCATATGTAACACCATCTGCACCATATATTTCTTTTGCAACTTTTTCAATCTTTTCTTTAAGTGAATCTGAATCTTCATAAATTGGTTTATATTCAGCTTTTTTGTTTTCTATACTCTCTATTACCTTTTCTGCAAGCTCAAGACCGCCTTCGCCGCCTTTCTCCCATACTTTTGCAAGTGCGAACTCGCAGCCTGCATCTTCACAATGCTTCTTTATAAATTCATATTCTTCCTGTGTATCTGTTATAAATGCATTAAGTGTAACTACAACAGGTATGCCGAACTTCTGCATATTTTCAATATGTTTATCAAGATTAACAATGCCGGCTTTAAGTGCGTCCATATTTTCTTCACCCAGCTTATCTTTTGCAACACCACCATTATATTTAAGTGCTCTTACTGTAGCAACAATGACAACTGCATCCGGTTTTAATCCTGAGAGACGACATTTTATATCAAGGAACTTTTCTGCTCCGAGGTCAGCTCCAAATCCGGCTTCTGTAACAGCATAATCTGATAATTTTAATGCAAGTCTCGTAGCTCTTACTGAATTACATCCATGTGCAATATTGGCAAATGGTCCGCCATGAACAAGTACAGGTGTATGTTCAAGTGTCTGTACCATATTAGGCTTAATTGCGTCTGCAAGAAGTGCCGCCATAGAACCGGTTGCCTTTAAATCATCTGCTGTAACAGGTTCACCGTCAACATTATATGCAACTATTACTCTTCCAAGACGCTCCTTTAAATCTTTCATATCCTTTGCAAGACATAAAACAGCCATTATTTCTGATGCAACTGTTATGATAAAATGATCTTCTCTCATAACACCGTCCATACGTCCGCCCATGCCGATTACGATATTTCTTAATGTTCTGTCATTCATATCCATGCAGCGTTTCCAAACGATATGCTTGGTATCAATTCTTAATTCATTGCCATGCATAATATGATTATCAAGCATTGCTGCAAGAAGGTTATTTGCAGATGTTATTGCATGAAAATCTCCTGTAAAATGAAGATTGAGTTCTTCCATAGGCACTACCTGTGAATATCCACCACCTGCTGCACCGCCTTTTATTCCAAAACATGGACCAAGTGAAGGCTCTCTTAATGCTGCAACTGATTTTTTGCCCATCTTATTAAGTGCCTGTGTAAGCCCTATCGTTATTGTTGTCTTTCCCTCTCCAGCCGGTGTAGGGTTAATTGCTGTTACAAGGATAAGCTTTCCATCTTTTTTATCTTCAAGTTTTGAATATAAATCATCAGAAATCTTTGCCTTATACTTACCATAAAGTTCAAGATCATCTTCTGCAACGCCAACTTTTGCTGCCACCTCTCTTATATCAAGCATCTGTGCTTCCTGTGCTATTTCAATATCACTCTTTACGCCCATGTCTGTTCTCCTTTAATTATAAATTATTTTTCTTTAAGTATTCTTCAAACTCTTCGGCTGTCATCAATATCTTTCTCGGCTTTGTTCCAAGTTCCGGACCTACAACGCCGGCATCTGCAAGCTGGTCCATTATTCGTCCGGCTCTGTTAAATCCGATTTTATAATATCTTTGCAGCATTCCAATAGAACCTTTTTCTTTTTCTATTACAAATCGTCCCGCATCGGCAAAATAACTGTCTTTTTCATTATCCTGTCCTGATACATTTCCCGCTGCTGCCGTCATGGTATTAGTCACTTCTTCGTTATATGTAACTTCCTGCTGCATATGTTCTTTTAAGAAATCGACAACTTTTCCAACTTCATCATCTGATACAAATGCTCCCTGCACACGTACAGGCTTTGGATATCCCGATGGGAAGAATAACATATCACCTTTACCAAGCAGCTTTTCTGCACCATTCATATCAATAATAATTCTCGAATCAACACCTGATGATACCGAAAATGCAATTCTTGATGGTACATTCGCCTTGATAAGACCTGTTATAACATTAACTGACGGTCTCTGTGTTGCAATTATAAGGTGAATACCCGCTGCTCTTGCAAGCTGTGCAAGACGGCAGATTGAATCTTCAACCTCTCCCGGTGCAACCATCATAAGGTCTGCAAGCTCATCTATAATAATTACAATCTGTGGCATCTTTTCAGGCGGTGTCTCGCCTTCACCAACCTGTATCTTTGATACCTTAGCATTGTATCCTTTCAAATCCCTGACCGCCATTTTTGCAAAAAGCTTATATCTCTTCGTCATCTCGTCAACAGCCCAGTTCAATGCTCCAGACGCCTTCTTCGGGTCTGTCACGACCGGAGTTAAAAGATGTGGAATTCCGTTGTATACACTAAGTTCAACAACCTTAGGGTCAATCATTATAAGCTTGACATCTTCAGGATTTGCCCTGTAAAGAATACTCATAATAATTGTATTTATACATACAGACTTACCTGAGCCTGTCGCACCTGCAATAAGAAGATGCGGCATCTTTGCTATATCTGCTATTATAGGTTTTCCGGCAATATCTTTTCCAGCTGCAAATGCAATCTGAGATGTATTGTTTTTAAATGCATCCGTCTCTATAAGTTCCCTTAAAGATACACTTCCCGCTTCTTTATTTGGAACTTCGATTCCTATTGCGGCTTTTCCCGGAATTGGTGCCTCTATTCGGATATCTGCTGCTGCAAGATTAAGTTTTATATCATCTGACAGTGATACAATCTTACTTACTTTAACACCCTGCTCCGGCTGCAGTTCATATCTTGTAACTGCAGGTCCGCAGCTAATATCTGTGATAGTAACTTTAACACCGAAGTTCTGCAATGTCTGCTGCAGCCGCATTGCAGTTTCTTTATTTTCACGCGATTGTCCGGCTTTATCTGTACCTTTTCCTCTGTTAAGCAGGCTGACAGGTGGAAAAACATATTCCTGTTTCTTTTTATCCACACTTTTTTCCATCCGGATTTCTTCAGTTTCTTCTAATTGACTATCTGATTCAGCCATGTCTGCTGTATTGGTTCTATTATCTGAAGTTACTGATATATCTGTATCCTCTGCCGGACTCTCATATGTATTATCATATGAATTAGTGTCTGTACCTTCATTTGGGTTTCCATATGAATTTTCATTTGAATCTTCATATAAATCAACATCTGAACTATCAGATAAATCAATATATGAATCATTCTCTATATGTTCTTCTATATTATCATCTACATTTTCCTGCATATATTCAAATGAGTCACCCGGATCATATATATCTGCCGAATATTCATCATGCACTGATATATCAGGTACAATCTCATGCACATCCACACTTTTTACAGCCTCTTCTTTCTTCGGAAGCTGTGTATCAAGTGTCACACCGCGTGCTTTTTTATTCATTCTTTTCCTTGCACGCTCTTCCTGCCTCTCATATTTTTCCTGAAGCTTTGCCTCTTTTTCACGACGCCGTCTCGCAAGATATTCTTCCTGTGTTTCTTCATCTTCATCATCATACATATCACGACCCGCAAGACGCTCATTTGAATGTTCCCTGTAAATATCATAATCCTGTTTTGCAGCCATCATCATACGTGAACCATTCTTTTTAACCTTTAAAATACCATTAATAAATGATTTTTCCGTAATTACAATAATACATATAATTGCAAGAATAATAAGGACAACCATTGTTCCCCAGAATCCCATAGGCGAAAGGATTCTACATAAAATTCCTCCAAATAATCCTCCACCGGATTTATAATCAGCACTGTATGTAAAAAATTCCATAATTCCTGTATCGGCTATCTTAGGTTCATTAACAATTCTTAACCATACAGCTGATAAAATTATTGTAAAAATATATACTGCTGCCGTCTTAATTCTTGCTACAGCAATAATATTCTTATTGGAAATCATAAAAACAAGCGTAAATGCCATAATTACAGGAAATATATATTCTACTACGCCAAACAGCCCGAACATAAACCATTTAATGCCTTTACCGACACTTCCTACAAGATTAAAATTACTCAGAATAAGAATAAGTGCAACAGCAAAAGACAAAAGTACCATAACTTCATCCTGCATTTTGGCACCATAAGCAGCTTTAGCAGCTGCTTCCTGTTTTGTCTGTCTTGTACTTTTCTTTGCCGAAGAATTTGTGGTTTTTCTTTTAGCGGCACTTTTCTGCGTTGTTTTACTACTTTTACCTGAGCGTTCCGGCACGTCTTTTTTCTTTCTGCTTTCCGCCATTTTCTTTCCTCCACTTTCAGCTCTGATATCTGCTGCCGGATGCAATGCAGACAATTAGCCATTATTTTGCATATTTTAATATTATACCATTTACCGGCAGTTAAAACAAGCCTGTATCCCAATGGGACACAGGCTTGTGTACATCATAATATTAATCCTCATCATCATTTGCTGCTTCAGCAAATCCCTGACGTTTTCTTGCCATCTCATCACTCTCAAGATATTCATCATATGTTGTGATTTTATCAATAAGCTGTCCGCTTGGAACAATCTCCATGATTCTGTTGGCAGTTGTCTGTATAAACTGATGGTCATGCGATGTAAATAATGAAACACCGCTAAACTTAATAAGACCATTATTAAGTGCTGTAATAGATTCCATATCAAGATGGTTTGTAGGGTCATCAAATATAAGTACATTAGCACCCATAATCATCATCTTTGAAATAAGGCATCTTACCTTCTCACCACCTGAAAGGACCTTAACCTTCTTTACTCCGTCTTCACCTGCAAAAAGCATTCTTCCAAGGAAACCTCTTACATATGTTGGGTCCGGATCCGGTGAGTACTGTGTAAGCCACTCCACAATAGTATCGTCGCAGTTAAATTCTGCTGCACTATCCTTAGGGAAATATGCTCTTGATGTCGTAACTCCCCATTTGAAGCTTCCTTCATCCGGTTCCATCTCACCCGTAAGAATTTTGAAAAGTGTTGTTGTTGCAAGCTCATTTGAGCCTACGAATGCAATCTTATCATCATGTCCAACAATAAATGAAATATTGTCAAGCACCTTTACACCATCAATAGTCTTAGAAATTCCTTCTACCTGAAGAACTTCATTACCAATCTCTCTTGCCGGTCTGAAATCAATGTATGGGTACTTTCTGCTTGATGGTCTGATTTCATCAAGCTCAATTTTCTCCAATGCTCTCTTTCTTGAAGTAGCCTGCTTAGATTTAGATGCATTAGCAGAGAATCTCTGAATGAAATCCTGAAGTTCCTTAATCTTTTCTTCCTTCTTCTTATTGGCCTCTTTCATCTGCTTAATAAGAAGCTGGCTTGACTCATACCAGAAATCATAATTACCTGCATAAAGCTGAATCTTTGCATAGTCAATATCAGCAATCTGTGTGCATACTTTATTAAGGAAATAACGGTCATGTGATACAACAATTACAGTATTCTCAAAATTAATAAGGAACTCTTCAAGCCATGCAATAGCATCAAGATCCAGATGGTTCGTAGGCTCATCAAGAAGAAGTATATCCGGATTACCAAATAAAGCCTTTGCAAGAAGAACCTTAACCTTTTCACTACCATTAAGCTCTGACATAAGTTTATAATGCAAATCTGTTGTAACACCAAGTCCGTTAAGAAGCTGTGCCGCATCAGACTCTGCTTCCCATCCGTTCATATCAGCAAACTCTGCTTCAAGCTCACTTGCCTTATTGCCATCTTCTTCCGTAAAATCTTCCTTTGCATATATTGCTTCTTTTTCTTTCATTATTTCATAAAGACGCTCATTGCCACGGATTACAGTATCAAGAACAACACAGTCATCATACTTGAAGTGATCCTGCTCCAGGAATGAAAGTCTTTGTCCAGGTGTGATACTCACATCACCTTTACTCGGTTCAATCTGTCCTGTAAGTATTTTAAGAAATGTTGACTTGCCGGCACCGTTTGCACCAATAAGACCATAGCAGTTGCCTTCCGTAAACTTAATATTAACATCTTCAAAGAGTGCTTTCTTACCAATACGAAGTGTTACATTATTTGCACTAATCATTAAAAAATTTCCTCCAAAACTAAAATACTGCATTTAACTCAAATTTACACCGTTTTATGCAGGCTTTTTATCAAAAGCAACGCATAAAACGGCAATATAAATATAGTATACTATAAATTCTTAATCATATCAAGCATACAGTAGTTCATCGCTGTTAATTCATCATCACATGTCGCATTATCAGCCAGAATATTTGACAAAACTGTATCAATACACAGCTTGCTCCTTCTTACATTATCAGTATATATGTCATTTCCTTTACTCTTCTGAACAGACAGCCTGTCTCTCCAGTAAATCTTTGCAATAGCAGCCGTCACATTCTGTAAATCCATATTCTTTGGAATACTCAATAAATATGTTTTTTCAAGCCACTCTGCCCTCTTAGGTATCTTTTTTAATATTCTGTCATTATATATTGTAAAAACTGTAATATTACAACTCTGAAACAGCTGCATTGCAATATCAAGCTTAATTAAGCCTTCTGCCTCTGAAAAAAGTTCATCCGATGCTATCACGACCACATACTTTTCCCATAAAAATCTGCTATATAATTCATCATATGTCATGTTGTCGAATTCGCTGCCAGAATCCTGTATATCATAACATATCTCAAATCCTCTGCTCCTGCTTCTCTTCTTCCCGGACATGTAAACCTTCGATTCATCAGCTGCCATCATACATTCGCCCAAATCATATGATTCTTTATGAATATCTATTCCATATCCTTCAAGCCTTGTTTGTAAATCTTCCGCTATAACTTCGATGCTGCCCTTCTTCCCTTTTTCATAAATAAGTATCACTTCCCTGTTCTTCTCCTAAATATTTAATTTGAACGCCTGTAATAAGTATACCATTATTTTTATATAAATGCTATTACTTTTTTCGTTTTTTTATAATAATATTTCATCCGGTAACAAACTTTCTGATATCCAGCACTCCCCATCCCTGTTTTTCCGATGGCACGTTTATCTTTTTACAGCAGCTTTTCATCCATATCTTTACCTCTTTAGGAGTAATATCTGGATTGTTTTTAATAAGTCGTGCCACGGCCCCTGAAACTACTGGTGCCGCCATAGAGGTACCACTTTTTGAAGAATACCTTCCCTGATGATTGTTACATGCAATAATATTACTTCCCGTAACAACAACCTCAGGTTTTACGATACACTCCCTTGTCGGTCCTCTTCCGGAAAAAAAATTCTTATCATCAAATGCACCTACCGTTATAATTTTTTTACTTATTCCCGGTGCGGTAACACTTGCATTTCCCGGTCCATTATTCCCCGCCGCCGCAACAACAACTATTCCGGAATCCCACATTTTTTCAACTGCCATGATAAGTGCATAATCATCCTCTCCTGTCTCAATTGCCGGTCCATTCTCCATTTTTGCACGCGTCCCAAATGAAATATTCACAACTCTTATATTCATAGCCGATTTATTTTCTATAATCCAGCCGGCTGCCTCCACAACATTTTCTATCTTGCCATTTCCTGATTTATCAAGCACCTTCACACTTACAAGAAATGTATCCGGTGCAATTCCCCTGTATTTTCCATTAGAACCTTTTCCGCTCCCGGCAATTATTCCTGCAACATGCGTACCATGACCATTATCATCGTATAAATATTTTTTTCTTCCGACAAAATCTGCAAATCCAGCTATCCTTGTATCAAAATCCATATGTCTGAAAATTCCGGTATCCATAACAGCAACACTGACATACATTTTAATTCCC
>ENA-UESJ01000772-UESJ01000772.1-human-gut-metagenome-genome-assembly--contig:-NODE-772-length-16699-cov-35.593190_pt1 | contig 16699 bp, 14 predicted proteins | sample MGYA00243000_ERZ508001 | MGnify/ENA primary metagenome ERZ508001 (study PRJEB26167, sample SAMN06115479) | human gut metagenome | host: Homo sapiens | place: China:Chongqing | collected 2015-03-03... | reverse complement strand
CCTGAAAACCGGAACCATCAACGACGATATCCGGAAGAAACTGGAAGAAACAGCAAAACAACTGACAATGAACAATTGACAATGGACAAATAATAGAAGAAAAACTAAAATTGAGTAGTAATTATATTTTTACTGCAACATCAAAATATAAAATTTTAGTTAAAAGGCTAAAAAAAATAATTACAAAGGCATTAAAATATATAATTGAAGGACTAGTATATAGTGAGTTTGATATTCAAGGAACAGAAGTGGAATTTTCTAATAAAGGAAAATATAAGCCAATAATCCTAAATTTAGAAGATGGAAAAAAAGTAGAGATAACTGGAAAAATTGATAGAATAGATACAGCACAAAATGAGGACGGAAAATATTTAAGAATAATAGACTATAAGTCATCTGCCAAAAATATAGATTTAAACGAAGTATATGCAGGACTTCAAATTCAGTTATTAACATATTTGGACGCTGTATGTAAACAAGAAGATTTAATGCCAGCTGGAATTTTATATTTTAGTTTGTTAGAGCAAATGGTAAAATCTGATAAGAAGATAACAGAAGAGGAAATTGAAAACGAAATAAGAAAAAACTTTAAAATGAAGGGATTAATTGTAGCAGATGTAAAAATAATAAAATTGCATGATAAAATATTAGAAACCGGAAGCTCAAAAATAGTACCAGCAGCAATTACAAGTAGTGGTGAAGTAAATAAAAAATGGACATCAGGGGTTAGCAAAGAAGAATTTAAAGTTTTGCAAGATGACATACAAAAAATAATAAAAGACATTGCAAAAGAAATATTAAGTGGAAAAATAGTTTCAATCATATTTTGCTGTTGTTATCTTATTCAATGGATAATATATCCCATACAGTTATTTGCTGGAAGTTTAAATGAAAACACAATAACCCAAAATCAATTCAGAATGAGAATGCCAGGTAGTATATGTGCATTTACACTTTTCTTTTATGGAATTAATCAGTTTCTACTAAATAGAAAAAAAATAAACATCCTCTACATAGGGTTAGGATTTCTCGTTTTCTTAATAATGGGCTTTAGAACACTTCTGGCTTTTACTCTATTATTTACATTATTTCTTTTATATTCAATAACCAAAAATGCTATAAGAATAATTGGATATCTAATATTAGGATGTATATTAGTTTTTGGGATCAGCCAAACAGAATTTGCACAGTCAAAAATAAAGGAAATGCAGACACGCCAAGAAAAAGGAGATAATTTCAGTAATAAAGACTACATTAGATATCGTGAATATGAATACTTTACGGAGGAACAATTTATAAAACCAGGAGAAAAGTTTATAGGTGGAGGAACACCTGTATACGATGGAAATAATTATGCCAATACCTTGGACCATGTAGCAATTACTTATGGTTATTTTTGGGTTGATTTAGGGTTAATTGGATTGAGTTGGATTATTGGAATACCAGCAGTACTAATATTGATATATATAATTATTCGATGTTCAATAAGAATTAAAGATAAAGACATATTATTTATACGCTATACTCTATTAACCACATTATTTTCCTCACTTTTAACAACGGCCGAGATTTTTCGAAGAGGAAATTTTATTATCATAGCTTTGTTTTTGTGCGTAGAATACACTCGTTCACTGGAAAAGAAAAAGCATTCACTCAATAATACATATTATGACAAAAAATTCGGTAACTAATAAACGAATTGCAAAAAACACTCTATTACTCTATATTAGGATGCTATTCCTAATGATAGTTAGCTTATACACCTCACGTGTAGTCCTGAACGCATTAGGAGTAGAAGATTTCGGTATTTATAACGTAGTCGGTGGAATAGTGGCTATGTTTAATGTACTTTCTGGTTCACTATCCGCAGCTATCAGCAGATTTATTACTTATGAATTAGGGAAAGAAAATCTGAAAAATCTGAATAAAATATTTTCTTCAGCAGTCACTATCCAATTAGGACTAGCAATAATCATCATATTACTTGCAGAAACTATTGGGCTTTGGTTTCTTAACATTAAAATGAATATACCAGAAATACGAATGGAAGCAGCTAATTGGGTATTTCAATTTTCCATTCTCACGTTTGCGATTAATCTAATCAGTGTACCCTATAATGCAAGTATTATTGCTCACGAGAAAATGTCTGCATTTGCCTATATCAGCATATTAGAGGCTATAGGAAAACTTACAATCGCTTACTTAATTGTTGTTTCACCAATAGATAAACTAATATTCTACGCTATCTTAATGTGTGTAGTAGCACTCATTATACGGCTCACTTACGGGAATTATTGTAAAAGAAATTTCAGTGAATGTTCATACCATTTCATTTGGGACAAACAACTATTAAAACAAATGTTTGGTTTTGCTGGATGGAATTTTATCGGTGCTTCTTCAGCCGTCCTTCGTGATCAAGGAGGAAACATTGTTATTAATTTATTTTGTGGTCCATCCGTAAATGCAGCCCGAGGTATCGCTTTTCAGGTGAACAATGCGATAAACCAATTTATCGTAAATTTTATGACAGCACTCAACCCACAAATAACTAAATCGTATGCTGCTGGAGACAAGGAATATATGATGACCCTGATTTTTCAAGGAGCACGTCTTTCTTTTTATATGCTGTTCTTATTATCATTACCTATACTAATAAATACACATTATATATTAGAATTATGGCTAAAAACAGTACCCGAACATGCTGTACTTTTTGTTCAGCTAATATTAACATTTGCATTGAGTGAATCTATCTCACAGCCACTTATAACAGCTATGCTTGCTACTGGTAAAATACGCAACTATCAGATTATTGTAGGTGGTTTACAAATGCTGAATTTGCCTATATCATACTTACTGCTACGATTAGGCCTCTTTCCCGAATCCGTAATTATAGTAGCTATTTGTATCTCACAATGCTGCTTAGCGGCTAGATTAATTATGCTAAGAGGAATGATAGGTATCTCAATACGAAACTATCTCAAAAAAGTCTATTTCAATATTATTACTGTTAGCATAGTTGCATTTACTCTACCCTTTTTTAGCGCACAATATATGACGGAATCATTTATTAACTTTATTATTATCAGTTCAATTGCAACTATCTGCACAATTTCAAGTATTTATTTTATAGGTTGTAATTATCAAGAACGACAATTTATTCAACAAAAACTAAATTCTATCAAATCCAAAATCACGCGAAAATGATACAAATAACTAATAAAGCAGATTGTTGTGGATGTACCGCTTGTGCTAGTGTGTGTGCACATAAAGCAATCAGTATGGAACCTGATGCTTTAGGTTTTTTATACCCAAAAGTAAATAAAGAAAAATGTATCGATTGCGGTCTTTGTGAAAAAGTATGTGCTTTTCACTCCAATTATGACAAAACTCTAAACCTACAAGAGCCTAAAGTATATGCTGCTCGTCACAAAAACATGCACGAAATAGAAACCAGTCGAAGCGGTGCAGCATTTATCGCTATTTCTGATTATGTATTAAAGCAAGGTGGCGTCGTATATGGTGCTGGATACACTGATCATTTTCGAGTAGTACATAAGCGTGCTACAACTAAAGACGAGCGTAATGAATTTAAAGGTTCCAAATATGTACAAAGTGATTTAAGAGATATATTTCCGCGAGTTAAAGAAGACTTAAGACATGGGTTAATAGTATTATTCTCTGGCACCCCTTGTCAAACGGCTGGAGTAGCCTCTTATATTGGTAAGCGATTAAGAGAAAAATTAATTTTAGTAGACATTGTCTGTCATGGAGTTCCAAGTCCTTATGTTTGGAAAGACTATCTTAATTATTTGGAGAAAAAACAAGGTGCAAAAATTCAAGAAGTAAATTTTAGAGATAAGCAAAGATTTGGATGGGCATCTCATTATGAATCATACAAATTTCCTCAAGAAACTAAAATTACAACAAATTTCACTTATCTATTTTTTAGACATTTAATGTCAAGAGAGTCCTGCGGAAAATGCTATTACTCAAATACAATTCGACCTAGCGACATTACAATTGGGGATTTTTGGGGATGGGAAAAAACAGATCCACTATTCAACAAAGACAACAAAGGGTGTTCGTTAGTTTTCATAAACACGGCTCAAGGAGATACTATTTTTAATTTGGTAAAACAAGACCTCAATATAATCCCAGCACAACTTAATAATAGTCTTCAACCCAATCTACAACGCCCTTCTGACACACATCCTAAGCGTATAAAATTTGAACAAGATTATCAAAAAAAAGGATTTGAATATGTTCTAAAGAAATATGGAGATAATTGGTGGAAACAAAATATCAGAAAATATAAATCAGACATACGACGAAAAATAAAACGAATCCTTAAACACATTCTTAAATAAAATGAAAATAGGTATACTGACATTTCATAGAGCATTGAACTATGGGGCCATCCTCCAATGCTTTGCTTTACAAAAATATTTATTAAAGTTAGGCTATGATGTAGAAGTAATAGACTACCGTCAATCATTTATTGAGAAAGTATATAAAGTTTGGAATAGTTCTTTTTTTAAGAAAAACTTTTTTCATACAATAAAAATCTTAAAGTATATATACCGCTTACCTTATAGATATAAAAGAAAAAAATTATTCAAACACTTTATAAATGAAAATCTAAATCTTTCTCGGCCATGTTATTCAACCATACCAACAGGGTATGATATAGTTTTTCATGGAAGTGACCAAATATGGAATTCAAAATTGACAGGTGGGAAATTAGACCCAATTTACATGGGATGTTATCAACTGAAAAAGGACTCACAAAAAGTTTCATACGCAGCAAGTTTTGAAGATAGACAACTCACGAATGACGAAGCCTTCACATTTAAATCTATGCTCGCTAATTTTAATAAAATATCCGTAAGAGAATCAGGGCTAATAGAAAGGTTATCACCACTTACTCAAAAAACAATATATAACGTGGTAGATCCTACCCTGTTATTAACAGCTTCAGATTACGATTTAATAGCCGCCCCTTTCAACTTATCATTCAGAGAAGCAGAAGCGAGAAAATAATCAATACGCCAACCGGCATTCTTCTCTCTCGCTTTGAAACGATAGGACCACCATGAATAAATTCCCTCTTGCTCCGGGTAGAAATAACGGAAAGTATCCGTAAATCCCGAATCGAGCAGCGTAGTAAACTTAGCACGTTCTTCATCCGTAAATCCGGCATTCTTGCGATTGGTTTTCGGATTCTTCAAGTCAATCTCACGATGCGCCACATTGAGGTCGCCACAGACGATGACAGGTTTCTTTTCCTCCAATTTCTTTAAATACGCACGGAAGTCATCTTCCCATTTCATACGATATTCCAAACGGCGCAGCCCATCTTGAGAATTGGGCGTATAAACCGTAATCAGGAAGAATGAGTCCAGCTCAAGAGTAATCACACGTCCTTCGTGGTCGTGCTCGTCAATGCCCATCCCGTACGTTACCGAAAGAGGTTCGAGACGAGAAAAAACAGCTGTGCCCGAATAACCTTTCTTTTCTGCATAATTCCAGTAAGAACGGTATCCTTCAAATTGAGCATCCAATTGCCCCTCCTGCATCTTAGTCTCCTGCAAGCAGAAGAAATCAGCATCCAGCCGACGGAAGGCATCGGCAAAACCTTTATCGTAACAGGCACGCAGGCCGTTCACATTCCATGATATGAGTTTCAACATGATTCTTTTATTTTTTTAGGTAAAAACTTTCAGCAGCAAAAGTAAGCACAAAAGCATATTTATCAAAACAGAATACGATGAAAAATACACAAACCTACTTTCCTGAAAACTCCCAAGCTTCGCCATAAACGGCTCAAGATACGCCAACGCAAAGAAGAAACCGACACGGCACGTCCTGAAACCCGATAAACCATTCCCAATACTCCGATAATATCCGCAGCTGTACACTCCTCATAAAACGCACAAACACCATCCCCCTGCATAATAAACCGACCATCCTTCATCCCGACAATCCGGTGAAGCAAACACCGGCCACGATAACGAAACAAAACCACATCCATAGGTTTCAAAGATTCTGCCTTACATGGATAAACCGCCACTTCATCTTTCCCTTCGCGTAATAACGGAAACATAGAACTGCCTTTCATCCGAAAACGTACACTCTTCCCATGATGAATATCATCCTCTACAAGAGAGAAGAAACAATCATTTGGCAACCGCTTCATCATTCTCTGCAAATAAAGTACGACAAGACAACTCCACAGCCTCTCTATCCGGCAAACAGGCCAAATGATAAAAAGGAACCTGAGAAACAATTTTCCCTAATGTGGTACCGATACCTTCATAAAGTCTCCTGTCATAAGCAAACTCCGGAGGAGAAGAAGGATGAAGAGCTGCATAAGACCGCAATATCCCTAATCTGACCATCCGATTGGAAGTTTCCTGTGACAGTCTCACACAACCGGCCAGTTCATATCGCTCTGCTTTATAACAAGGAGTTTTCCCGCTCCATGGACTGCCATAAACCCATATTCCGGTATGTTCGACATGCACCACCGGACTATCATCATTCAACAATACGGCTCCTGCCCGATACTCCTGCCACAAACGAGTATGAGTGCTCTTTCCTGTACCGCTTTCCCCTAAAAACAGTACAGCCTTTTGACGATATACGATACAACTGCTATGTATAGCCACCGTATCCGACATTGCCGTCTGTATCCCATAGCCAATCCACAAGGCAAACCGCACTAAGCGAGCTGACCAGTTGCCGCACAGATAACAAACATTTACTTCATTATCAGTCCACAGGAAAAGACTTTTTTCATTTACCGGAGATAATCTTAACAAATAACCGCCCGCAGTACATCCGAAGATTCCTTCCACCCCTTCATGAGCAAACACATATTGCCGTTCACAAAAAGCAGGAATATTCCCAGACTTTCCTTCCATAAAAAAGAATTCCGGTACATTATCATCCCCCTCGGCAACCTCAAAAGGAGCAAACCCAGCCATTCGCTCCAGGACAGAACACAGGATACTGCCCGATACTTTAAAACAGTGGCCGCCTACCTTATATATATTATGCATTTTCTTTTCAATTTAAAGTTATTATACGATTACAAAAAGCCAGCGAACTCTCACGATGGGCTATTGATAAAACCGTCAGCCCCCGATAATCATTCCTGAGTCCGCATATCATCTCATTTATTTCGCATTCGGTTGCCGTGTCCAACGCTGAAGTAGCCTCATCCAACAACAATATATCCGCCTCCTTATAAAGCGCACGTGCGATCCCTACTCTTTGCTTCTGCCCTCCCGACAAACGTGCCCCACTTTCACCCAGCAGCGTATCTATTCCCAGCGGCAACTCATCCACCCATTCGTCCAGCCTCACCTGCCGTAATATCCGCTTCACTTTCTCCTTACTGATATCACAACATCCCAATGCAACATTCTCAGCCAGTGTCCCGTCAAGAATAAAAACGCCCTGCGGCACATAACCTATCCGGCGATGCCATAACTTCCTGTTCTCTGCTGAAAGGAGAACACCGTCTATCCGTATCTCCCCTCCATCAGGCTTCAAGAATCCCAATAAAAGATTGAACAAAGTGGACTTGCCTATACCGCTTGAACCTCGAATACCAATATACTCTCCCTTCCGAATCTATTTTAATCCGCAAATAGCCCCACAAACCGGCCACATCACACAAATCTCTTCGCATCGGACCTCCAGGTCGTCGTCTGCAGTTGCAAACAAAGATTTCAACCGCAGACGAGCAGGATCCCCCTCGATACGATAGACGGAACAAAACAGATAGAAACACTCCGTCATAACGAAATAAACTCTCCCGTTTATAACTTCTCCGTCCGGCTCCCGCAGCAACACGAGCCAATGCTGCAAAACCGTTCCGAATTGATCGTCCGTGCATAATGCAATTTGAGCCCCCCGAGCCTCTTCGGCAGAAAGAAGCAGATACCGTTCTGGAACCTCCTTGGGCGGAAACTCCGCCACGGAAGAGTCCCGATATACAGGAATCCGAACGACAAAAGCATCGCCTTCCGGCGTAGCAGCGGATTCGGCTTCACCGTGCATCAACCAGGAAATCGGATACTGCGGAAATTTCGCATGGATCTTTTTAGCGACACCGAGGCTTATTCCATAATTTCCCCGCTTGATCTGATAAAGATTTTCGCCGCGCGGCAACCCGACATATCTGGCAAATGAATTGATTGTCAACCCAGAAGATTCAATCACTCGCTCCAATCTTCTCCAGGAGGAATAATCCGTTTTTTTCATACCAACCAAAAATTACTATTCCGTAGGAACAATTCTCATCCTCTGATTTACAGCTTCTTTGGATGTATCAATCCATATCAGGAATTGTTGGGCCCCGGACATAAAATGTTATGGATCGGATTTTGCACCTTCTCGCATATAAAATGAAAAGAAGGCGCGGTGTCAATCTACTACCGAAGGCATTGGGAGCCTGTAATCAGTCGATTGTCCTGCGCCCTTGCCTGCCCCTCCCGTCGAAACGAGCAGGGCATAACAAGGACAGACAACTGCTACACCTGATTACTTGTAAATTCCCAATTTTACGGTAGGCATAAGAGTTGTGTACCCTTTTATGTCTGTCGGCTACGCCGAACTACCGTATTTCCGCATTGCATCCAAACTGCTTATTTGTTCCCGGACGACACACACCGTCCCACTACAACAAACTCGTTGCACGGAAATACTACGTACAAATATAGTATTTTAATTCCATTGTAAAAACCAGGCGTTCAAATTTTCTTACTAACTTTGTATGTATGAAAAGTTCGATCAACTTCCTGCCAGCAGAAAAAAGACGCGATCTACATCAACTTGTAGAGATCATCCGAAATGAAATAAAAGACTGCGTAATGATCATTCTTTACGGCAGTTATGCTCGAAATACATACGTCGATTGCGACCGCCGGCGGGATTACGGAGTGACGACCTTTTTCATGAGCGATTACGACATCCTGATCGTCACGCGCCGACGGCTCGGATTGAAGGAATACGACGTTTACGCCCGCATCACCGAACGGTTTTTCGCAAACAAACAAAGCGAATTTTACACCCGGCCGCAATTCATCAACGAAAGTATTTCCCGGCTGAATAAAAACCTCGAACTGGGGCAATACTTCTATCATGAAATCAAAAAACAGGGGATCATGCTCTACGATTCGCAGGAGTTCAAACTGGCACGGTGCCGGAAGTTGAACTATGCGGAAATCGCAAAAATCGCTCGGGATTATTTTAACGAAAAATTTCAATTCGCAAGCGATTTTCTGTTAGGAGCACGCTACTATGCGGGGTTGCAGAAATATAAAATGGCCTCTTTCCATCTGCATCAAGCTACGGAAAATTACCTGCGTACCATTCCGCTGGTATATATCCTTTACGGCTATAAAGATCATGCGCTGGAAATTCTGATGGATCGCTGCAAGACGCACACGCTGCAACTGGTATCGGTTTTCCCTCGAAATACGGAGGAGGAGCGGCGCCTGTTCAATCTGTTACAGGATGCCTATGTACAAGCCCGCTACAACAAGGATTTCGTCGTTACCAAGACCGACATCGACGCCTTGATCCCGCGCCTCGAACTCATGCGCGACATCACGGAAAAAGTCTGTTGCGACCGGATCGCCTATTACGAACGACAAAGCTGACATACCGCTGAATCCCCCAAAGGCCGGATTTGATCGATAAAAAACGCAGGGTCCGCAACCCTGCGATTATGCCACTTACCTTCGGTTATAATCCCCGAATCCGTTCGATCGGAACGGCGAGGTCGTCCTCGATTCCCAACATGGCATTGATGAGCACGACCCGCTCGAAACCGCCCAGGTCGGAAGGCGTAATGCGGCATTCGGTTAAAACTCCCGTACCGAGCAAGTACTGCCTCCGCATGCCGTTGAGCAGGAAAGTATCCGGCGTAACGTATTTCCGTCCGTCGAAAAACGCCACGTTGCTGTAACTGGTATCGGTAATCGCCCCGTCGCGCACGATCAGGATCTCGTCGCAATCGTCCCGACGCTGCAAAAGACGGGCAAGGGCGCTACGATCCGCATACTTCAAGTGGTAATCCAATTCGTCGTCCGCAGCGACCAGCCGCAGGGAGCGAATCTCGCGGGGAACATACGGCGCAAACGAAATCTCCGACAGCGACCGGCCGTAAACGATCCGGCACTTCACCGTTCCCTTCCGATGCTGAAGCGGAATCGAACCGTCCGCCAAATCGAAACCGGAGGCGACGCCGTACGCTTCGCGGACCGTCTGCCGCATACGCTGCAAATGAAGTTCGGGACGAACGAAAGTTCCGTCCTCGACCCGAATGGTTTCTATGAAAAGCAACTCATCCATCGCAATCAGGGAATCGGCAGGTAAATTTTGGTAACGACCTCGTCGTACTCCTGCTGGGGGGCGCTGTGCACGGTGATGCCGCCGCCGCTGCGGAAATAGAACAGCCCGTTCTCGCATTCGATATAGCGGATCATCACCGCGCTGTCCAGATCGCGACCGTCGAAATAGCCGAATACCCCCGTATAATATCCCCGGGGGCACTGCTCGGCATCGCGGATCAACCGCAGGGTCGCGGGTTTCGGAGCCCCCGAAATCGAGCCGGCAGGCAGCAGGCTGAAAAGCAGGTCGCCCAGTTCCTGCCGCCATCCCGACCGCAGGTCGCCGGCGATTTCGGAGCTCGTCTGCAAGATTTCGCCCCGCAGGGTAGCGATCTTCTCGACGTAACGGAAACGCTCGACACGCACACGATCGGCAATCCGGTTCAGGTCGTTGCGAATCAGATCGACGATGGTGTAATGTTCGCAACGCTCCTTGTAATCCTCCAGCAACCGGGCCTCGGCATCGGGCAACGCAGCGTCGATCGTTCCTTTCATCGGGTAGGAGCGGATCACCCCGTCCGTAATGCGGACGAAACACTCGGGAGAGAAACAGACCAGACGCCCCGGCAGCAACAGTTTGTAACGGGCACAGCTGCGGCGGAAGATCTCCTCGAGAGTAAGGTTCGTTCGGATCGGAGTCCGCTCGGTCAGGTTGGTCAGAAAACTGTCCCCGCGAAGCAACCCCCGGCGAATGACGGCGAACCGGCGAAGATACGCCTCCCGATCGGTATGCAGAATCTCCAGGCGGGGCGTAATTTCCGCCTCCCCGGAGAAGCTATCCGGCACATTGGTAATCTCTCCGCAGGCAAACGGGATCTGCCGGCAGACGAGCGGATTCTCCACGAAAAATCCCTCCCGCAATTCGAAATCGACCCCGAAAAGAAACGGTTTTCCCTGCGCGGCACAACGATTCACGGCTTTTCGGACAAGCTGAGCTTCCATTCTGACGATTTTTATTCCGCAAAGGTATAAAAAAGGTTACTTTTGTAGCCGTGAAAAAGATACTGGTAATCGATAATTACGACTCGTTCGTCCACAACGCCGTACAACTGCTTCGGGAATCGTCCGAACCGGTGAATATTACGATACAACTCAACGACCGGATCGACTTCGAAAAATTCGGCGATTACGACGGGATACTCCTCTCTCCGGGCCCCGGAATCCCGGAAGAGGCGGGCGACCTTATGGCGGCGATCGGACAGATCGTGCGGCAGCGAATCCCCGTGCTGGGGATCTGTCTGGGACATCAGGCGCTCGCCCGGGCGTTCGGAGCCGAACTGCGACAACTGTCGGCCCCGCTGCACGGGCATCCGACGATGCTGACCGTAACCGATGCGGGCGATCTGCTGCTGCAGAAAGTCGCTCCGCCCCTGATCGTAGGACGCTACCATTCGTGGGTCGTCGATCCGGACTCGATGCCCGAAGAGCTGATCGCAAGTTCGCACGATGAAACGGGGCACATCATGTCCTTTTATCACCGGAATCTGCCGATACACGGCGTGCAATTCCACCCCGAATCCTGCATTTCGAATTGCGGCTCGGCGCTGATCCGCAACTGGCTCGCCACCTGCTGCCGACATCCGCTGCGGGAAAGGAGCCTCCGGAAATTCCCGGACCTTTAATCGACCGTCTCCGACCGGGGCGAACGGGGCTTCGTCGTCCTGGCAAGCCGCCTCGATCCCTCCTGTCAGTTCCGCCCCGAACAGTCGGCGCAGATCCCCTTGATAACGAAATTGATCGTTTCGGCCGAAAATCCGTCCGGCAGGCCCACCTGCGGAACAGCCACCCCTCGCAGGCAAAAGGTACGCCGGCAATGCGTGCAATAGAAATGGGTATGCAGGTCGTCGATTTCACAATCGCAATCGCTGCTGCAAAGCGCATATTTGAGCGAACCGGTACCGTCGTCGATGCCGTGCACCAGGTGATGCGCCAGAAAAAGAGTGAGCGTACGGAAAAGAGTCGATTTATCCACCGTATCGAGCTCCTCTTCGAGATCCGCGAGACTGAAAGCCCGGTCGAATCCGGCCATCGTACGCAGAATCAACAGCCGCAGCGCCGTAGGACGGATATCGCGGGCCTTGAGGCTGGAAATGTATTCGTTTTCGTTCATAGGTGCAAGATACGCATTAAAAACGACTATTGGAAGCCCTCACGGCATTCAGAACCGCAAGCAGAGTGACGCCTACATCGGCGAAGACCGCTTCCCACATGGTTGCGATGCCGAGTGCGCCCAACGTCAGCACGACGACCTTCACCCCGATCGCCAGCAGGATATTCTGCCGCACGATGCGGTGCGTAAGACGTCCGATACGGATCGCCGCAGGCAGACGCGAAGGCTGGTCGGACTGGATCACCACGTCGGCCGTTTCGATGGCTGCGTCGCTGCCCAAAGCCCCCATCGCCACCCCGACATCGCTCGTCGCGAGAGCCGGAGCGTCGTTGAATCCGTCGCCGACGAAAGCCGTGACTTTGCCGGGCTCTCCGCGCAGCGCCTCGAGTATCTCCATCTTACCTTCGGGCAGGAGATCCCCCCGGGCCTCGGAAACGCCCAGCCTGCGGCCCAAATTCGCCACCAGCGCCTCCCGGTCGCCCGACAAAATCCGAATATCCTCGATTCCGAGCGACTTCAATTCCGCCACGGCACGCGCGGCATCCTCCTTGGGCTTGTCCGCAATCACGAGATAGCCCGCATACCGGCCGTCGAGCGCACATACGACGATCGTCTCGGGAATCGCATCGACCTCCGACGGATATTCCACGCCGAAGCGAGCCATCAGACGCGTATTGCCCACCAGCAACTGTTTCCCGTCGAATTCGGCCCGAATGCCGTGTCCGGCGATTTCAACTGCGCCCTCCGAAGCGAGAAGAGCAACACCCTCCCTCTCGGCATACTGCACGACTGCCCGGGCCACCGGGTGTATACTGGTCCGTTCGGCCGAAGCGACCCATCCGAGCAGCTCCCCGGAATTCACGCCCGGAGCAACATGCACCTCCCGGACTTCGAACAAACCCTCGGTCAGCGTGCCGGTCTTGTCGAAAACCACGGTATTGACCCGCGCAATGGCATCCAGATAACTGCCGCCCTTAAAGAGCACGCCAGCCTTCGAAGCAACGCCGATACCGCTGAAATAGCCCAGCGGAATACTGATAACCAGCGCACAAGGACAAGAGGCCACCAGAAATACCAGGGCCCGGGACAACCATTCGTCGAACGAATAGGCGAAGCCTCCGTGCAGGAGCGACCACAATCCGGGCAAAGCGACGATCAGCACGGCCAATCCTGTCACTACGGGAGTATAAATCCGGGCGAAACGGCGGATGAACAATTCGGCGGGAGCCTTGCGCGCCGCAGCTTCTTCGACCATGGAGAGAATCCGCGAAAGGGCGCTCTCCCCATACGGGCGCGTCACTTCGATACGAACCGGATGCTGCGAAGAGATCATACCCGCCAACACCTCATCTCCCTTACAGATCGTCCGCGGCGTACTCTCTCCGGTCAGCGCCGCCGTATTGAACGGGGCCGCCTCGGACAGCAAAACGCCGTCCAGAGGGACACGTCCCCCCGGAAGCACCTCGATCGTCCGGCCCGGCACGACCTGCGCAGCGGGCATAGCCACCGGTTTCCCGTCCTCCAAGACGTTCGCCTGTTCGGGCCGGATATCGACGAGCGCACGAATATTCCGCCGCGCCCGCTCCACGGCACGCTCCTGCAACGCCTCTCCGATCGAATAAAACAACATCACGGCAACCCCCTCGGGATACTCTCCGATATAGAAAGCACCGATGGCAGCGAGGCTCATCAGCGTATATTCCGTAAAGAAATCCCGCTGCCGCATACCGTTCCATGCCTCCCGGAGCACAGGAAGCCCTACCGGAAAATAAGCTGCGAGGTACCAGCAGAACCGTACTGCGGAAGATGCGAAAAATTCGACACCGGTATATTGCATGACGAGTCCCGCCGCAAATAACACGGCCGACGCAACGGGCATCCAATAGCTTTGCGAATGACGGTCGTGGTCAGGACCTGCATCGCAAGCGGCGCAGCCGCGACCATTCGTTTGACTTTTCATAATGCTTTTATTCTTCTTTGGTGTCAAATATAGTGCATTTTCCTTGCAACCCAGTTGCAAATACACCGGCTTCCCGTTTCATTTTCTCGTCGCAGAAAGCTTTTGCTTGCCGAAAAATAGTATATTTGTAGGAACAAATTAAGACCTGAAGCATTGCGTCCCCTCAAATTTCATCCGATTCTGAAGCAGACCCTCTGGGGCGGCGAACGCATCATCCCCTACAAGGAACTCGCATCCGAGCTCTCCCGTGTAGGCGAAAGCTGGGAACTTTCCGGCATGCCCGGCTCGGAATCGGTGGTGGCGGAAGGGCCGTGGACCGGAAGCACCCTGCCCGAGCTGATCGGACGCTTCGGCGCAGAGCTTCTGGGCAAAGCCAACTATGCCCGTTTCGGGCAGGAATTTCCCTTGTTGGTAAAATTCATAGATGCCCGGGAAGATCTTTCGATCCAGGTACACCCGGACGACGAACTGGCACGAAAGCGCCACGGGAAAAGCGGGAAATGCGAGATGTGGTACGTGCTGGAAGCGGAACCGGGCGCTTCGTTACTGACCGGATTCTCCCGTCCGATCGCACCGGCGGAGTACGAACGTCGCGTTGCCGACAATACATTGACCGACGTTTTGAATCGCCAGGCAATCGCATCGGGCGACGTCTTTTATCTGCCGGCAGGACGGGTGCACAGCATCGGAAAGGGGTCCTTCATCGTCGAGATCCAGCAAAGTTCGGACATCACCTACCGGATCTACGATTTCGACCGGCGGGATGCAGCGGGCAATTCCCGGGAGTTGCATACCGAATTGGCACGCGAAGCGATCGATTTCGAATCTTCCGAAAACAGCCGCATAACGTACGCTCCGGAGAACAATCAGGAAGTCCGGCTTGTCACCACGCCTTACTTTACTACGTCGCTATATACCCTGACCGCACGAACACGCTGCGACTGGTCGGCAACGGACTCTTTCGTGGCAATAGTTCTGCTTCAGGGGAGTGGTTCATTGACCGACAACGAAGGCAATCGAATCGATGTCCGGCAGGGCGAAACCTGGTTGTTGCCCGCATCGACGCAATGGACCGAAATCACTCCGCATACGGCGACCCTGCGCCTACTGACAAGCCGGATTTAGAGAACCCCGAATTCAAATGAAGCCGGCTTCACCGGATCGAGCTAACATGGTTATTATCTTGCGAAACCATGCTCCCGGCACTCCACTTCCTCACCACGACACCGACCAATCAAGCGCCCAGGAAACCGCCCGTTATTCCCACAGCAGGAAGACACCAACAATTCTACGACGAATCCGTCCCTGTCTGCGAAAACGATCCGGACCTCATATAACTCCAACCATTATCTTCGGCTGAAATATGGGATCCAACCGCAGCGACAGAACATTCGGGATCCCGTACCCGCGATTTCATCCGCGAACCAAGGTCCTCACCGCATGCAAGCACAGCTCCGGGCCTTAAAGCATAACATCGGAAACGAACGGAAGTAATCCGTTCCACCGGGTACACGTTTCCAGACCGGCATCCAGTTCTTGACTCACCCCTCCCCCGGAGCACGATCCCTACCGGCAACACGATCGGTATCGCAGTCCTTAACCCAAGCGCCGCCTCCAAGGAGGCCGAATAGTCAGGGAAATCCATCCGCAGGAAGCAAAAGTGTAGTACAGACGAATTCCGCCGGCAATACAATACTCTATAGATATTGATAGGACAGTGCGATACTACGACAGAGGAAACCCCTGATCCCTTCGCCGCATACGCAAAAACTTCGTTGTTTATCGTTTGGGACTATTTCAACCCTCCAAAAATCGCATTCGGATCTGAACTCCGTCCCATCCCGTTTTGCCGATTATCGCTCCTGTATTTCCCAAGTGACATTCCGCTCCCGAACCATATCACGAATCACTTCCGTCCCGAAGAGCCGGATTACTTAAAATAGCGGATCGCTCTACATTGAATTTCCGAAAACCCCGCACAAACGAAGAGCCTATCTCGATCATAGATCCGTCCTGCGACATACAAATCTCCCGCACATTCGAAGGAATTACAATCTATACGGCCTGCATTTCTTCTGCAGCGGCAAAGCAACAATATCCGGTTCATTTTACAGGATTTCGGTTTCGGGCGCCGTTATTCTCGGCATTTGGCTGCGTTTATAAACCGCCCCCCACTACGAATACGTGCTGTAAAGCGTATGCCCACGCCAACCTCCAAGCACA
>ENA-UESJ01000758-UESJ01000758.1-human-gut-metagenome-genome-assembly--contig:-NODE-758-length-16830-cov-8.372650_pt1 | contig 16830 bp, 16 predicted proteins | sample MGYA00243000_ERZ508001 | MGnify/ENA primary metagenome ERZ508001 (study PRJEB26167, sample SAMN06115479) | human gut metagenome | host: Homo sapiens | place: China:Chongqing | collected 2015-03-03... | reverse complement strand
AACATTTGTCTTCCGTACACTTCTGGGTCAATTCCTGCAATATCAGCAAGCTCCATTGCCGCTTCTATATCATCAGGAATGCTCTATGGCGAAAGCTATGCCTGCATCAGTAGTGTTCCTGCTCAAATCAGTGTTATTGCTAATGAAAATCTCACCGTCATGCTTTTCAATATAAATCATATTGTTACAACCTGTTCTTCATCTTGTAGTTTCCATACAAGATTGATTCATAACCTTTTAGAGATAATAGCACGAAAAAATGTAAGATTGATGAACAAAATAGATCATGTTTCTAAGAAAAATTTACGTGACAAGATACTTAATTACTTGTCTAGCGAATCTATGCACGCTGGCTCTAACACATTTACAATCCCTTACGATAGACAAGGGCTGGCAGATTATCTGAATGCAGACCGAAGTGCTCTATCTAGTGAATTGAGTAAATTACAAAAAGAAGGTGTACTCTCTTACAAGAAAAACACCTTCTCTTTGAGGGTATAAAACCCTTCTGGGAAAGGGAATGGATGTGGATTGGTCAAAAACAAATCAGGGGCGCAAATACTATAACACACAGTCGGCTGTGGATTTTGCGGCGGCGGGGATTTCGCATGTAAGAATCCGTATTGCGGACAAAGTGGACCAAGAACTGTTGGAGGGACTTGACCGGCAGATTCGGGACTGCCTTGATAATGGGATTATTCCCATTATAGCTTATCAGGCGGATGCATTCAAAAATGACCCAAGTGATAAAAATATAGAAAAGGTTGTTGCGTGGTGGTCGGAAGTGGCCGAACACTATCAGGATAAATCTCTGATACCATCTCCAGCCACAATAAAATGAAGAGCAGCCAATATTATACCGATAACTATCAATATAATTCCATACGATTGAGCTGGGTAGATGCCACCCAGCTCTTATAGAGTCTCCCGTACATACATATTTTTAGTCACTATAATGCCTTCTTAGGACATGCTTTGACGCATTCCATACACAGGAAACACATCTTTCCTTATCACACTTCACACGAAGTAGGCTAAAATAACTCATTGGCTTTAAGAATACGGTAATTGGGCAGATATATTTACAGAATGCCCTATTATCCCGAAACGTAAATGCCAGAATGATTCCAATGGCATAATACAGGATATTGCCAACAAGAAATGCCCAGAACATAATTTGCTCGATATTCTTCACGTGGCATAAAAACAGTGCTCCCACAAAAACAAGTGATGCGGTAAAGGTGATATATCGAATAAAACCGATTCTTCTGGCATGTCTATAGTTTAACTGAAAAAGTAACAGCCCTAACGCTATTGCCGAGCCTATATAACTGAAATTCAGAAGATAAAACAGATTATCCTTGGTCAACCATAATGTAACTGCAACAATTTCAAATACAAGCCACATTCCAAGTGGAATCAGCCATTTTTTCTTTGTATTCAATTTCTGTTTCCTCCGTAACTTTATACTTCAAAAATTTTTCTTACCCTTATTGCTCCTGTTCTATCCTTCGCAATTATCTTATCCAGTAATCAACCATGTTTTTATTTTACAGTTTTTCTTTCAAATATATATTCTCTATCCGATGATATATCATCTCTGAACACATATCCAAGATGGTCAAATTCCTTAATGTCATCTGGATTTTCAATATGATTTTCTGCCATATATCGTACCATTTCACCACGAGCCATCTTGGCATATGTGCCTTTTGTGATAAGCCTGCCACCAGACTGCTCACAAAATGAAATAGTTATATACCTGTCATCAGGTGTCAGATATTTTTCAATACATTTAGAGTATTCTTTTGAAGCCAGATTAATAATAATCCTGCTGTCATCTATAACTTCCCGATACAAATTATCTCCCCAGAAATCATACAGATTCGTGAAATCACCTATCGCTGCCTTTGCCTGCATTTCAAGCCTATATGGTGTGATACCATCCATAGGTTTTAATACTCCATAAAATGCTGATAATATCCTCAGGTGTTCCTGCACATAATCAAAATGCCCATCTTCAAATACAGCTGGTGCCATATATTGATAAGCAATCCCTTCATATGCCAATACTGCCGGAGTAAGCTGCTTTTGAAAATTCATTGTCTTAATCCGTTCAATATTCTCTGTCGTAATTTTATCATTGCATTTCCACAATTTCTTTAATTCTTCTTCCGTTCTTCCCTGCATCCACCCAAGAATTTCTTCTGCTTTCTCTAAAAATACCGGACTACTCATGGTATCTATGCTGTCAGTATCCACTTTCATCTTCTTTGCAGGTGATAATATTATCTTCATCAGCTTAATTCCTGTAACATTTTTTCCGGATCATCTGCAGCTTTTACTTTGTCATTTGCCTTTATTATGATACCATTCTCATCAATAAGATATGTTGTTCTGACAACTCCCATTGACACTTTTCCATAATTCTTCTTTTCTTTCCATACATCATAAGCCTCAATCACTTTGCGCTCAGTGTCAGATAAAAGTGTAAATGCAAGTCCATATTTTTCCTCAAACTTCTTGTGGGATGCAACAGAATCCTTGCTCACCCCGAGTACAACAGCTCCCTTTTCGCAAATCTGCGGATATCTTTCTGAGAAACCACAAGCCTGCTTTGTACATCCAGATGTATTATCCTTTGGATAAAAATACAGAATTACCTTCTTTCCAAGATATTCGCTTAATTTATGCAATTCTCCATTCTGATCTGGTAATTCAAAATCCGGTGCCTTTGTTCCTACTTCTAACATAACGTTTCCTCCAATCTACACATAAGCTGGTATATTATCTACTCTTACTACAGCTCTAATGTGTCAATTATATTCTTTAATGCGTCTGCTGATTCTTTTAGCTTCAATGCTTCTTCTCCACTAAGATTAATCGGTATATCAGATTCAATTCCGTCTGCACCAACAATAACAGGCATACTTAATACAACATCATCAATCTCATATACTCCATGTATCATGTGCGATACAGGAAGTATTGATTTTTCGTCACGCATAATTACTTCACAGATACGTTTTACTGACATTGCAATTCCATAATATGTCGCATGCTTCTTATTGATAATCTCATAGGCACTGTTTTTGACAGCATCTGCGATTTCCTTCGTGTTTTCCTTATGGTTATAATGTCCTCTCATCTCACACATGTCACTAAGCGGAACACCGGATACATTGGCAGATGACCATGCCACAACTTCACTGTCTCCATGCTCTCCTACTATAAATGCATGCACGCTTCGGCTGTCCACTGATAAATGCTGTCCAAGCTTGCTTCTAAGTCTTGCACTGTCAAGAACTGTTCCTGAGCCGATAACTCTTTCCTCCGGAAGTCCTGACAGTTTGATTGCAACCTGTGTCAGAATATCCACAGGATTTGCTACAATCAGAAGGATTCCTCCAAAATCTCTTTTGGTAATTTCCGGAATAATGGACTTAAATATTGCCACATTCTTATTTACCAAATCAAGTCTTGTTTCTCCTGGCTTTTGCCCTGCACCTGCTGATATAATTACAATTGCAGCATCTGCCACATCATCATAATCACCAGCATATATTTTCATTGGGCTGGCAAATGGTATTCCATGACTGATATCCATAGCCTCTCCCTCTGCCTTATTCTTATCCGCATCTATCAAGGCAATTTCAGTGAATAATCCACTCTGCATAAGCGCAAATACAGATGCCGAGCCTACGAATCCACAGCCTATCATAACTGCCTTTTTTGGATTTGATTTTTTCTTATTCATTCAATCATCCCTTCCTTTTGTTATTCTACAATTCTTTCAAATATGTATTCATTACCTAACGAAATTTCGTCTCTGAATACATAACCAAAACAGTAGGTGTAAGTAGTTTATACAGATTCATAGAATTAATTCTCGCTATGTTCTGTGCTGGTGATACTATAATTTTCATCAATAATGAAATATCTTTTTTAAGTTAAAGATTATTGATTGCCCCAGCCAGTTATTTTGTCTGACTGGGGCATACTTTATTAAAATATAATTGCGTAACAAACAGTTCTATAATCTTTCAGGATTATCATATATATTTATATATTCAGCTACAGATCTGTCAAATGTCTTGATATGACCAAACAGCCAGTCAATAACATTGATTTTTACCTGCTCCATAAACTTTTCATCTGGTCCCTCATTTTCATCCAGATAATCATAGAGTTCCTTAACAGTATGCCTGAACTCCTCATGCTTCTTTATATGTTCCTCCAAACCTGGGTAATCAACGTCTTTCTGCAGTTTTTCTTCTTCTTTGAAATGAAATTCTGTATATTCATCAAGATAATCAAGCATTTTAATTGCCTTTACTCTTGCATCTTCTGATTCACATGCACTCACAAACTGCTGAATACGATCAATCAGCTCCTTATGCTGCTCGTCTATTGTCTTATTGCCTGTTATTAAATTATCATCAAATGTAATTACTGTCATAAAAACCTCCTTACAATCCACCTCATATATGTTAAAATAAATGTTACTATAATAGAAAGCTGGTACTTATATGCAAATCAAAGACCTGTCTATTTTCCATAATCTGGATGACACTGAATTTAAGAAAAGTCTCGTTTGTACTCAGTCCGTCATTCATGAATATAAGAAAAACGATTATATATTCTTTCAGGGTGATGTTCCCAATAAGCTCTACCTCATTCTCAATGGTGAAGTAGAACTTGGCTCCATCAATGTTAATGGTAAAGTTCTTCGTATTACCAACATTTCCGAAGGGGAAGATTTTGGCGAAGTTGAACTTTTTCTTAATAAAGACCGCTATAGCGGATATGCAAAAGCAAAAACTGATGTAAAGCTTCTTGAGATTGCAAAGGACTTCTTTGGTGGCAGATGTGAAAAAAACTGCTCTCATCACAGCAAAGTAGTTTTTAATATGCTGGAACTCTTTGCCAAAAGAACTGATGAAAATAACCAACAGCTTGAAGTCCTTACCAGCGGTAATCTCAAACAGCGCATTGCCACATACCTATTAGAGCATGCAGATAACAACAATCTTGTATCATTATCCATGAATAGAGAAGAACTGGCTCTGTATCTGAATACAACCAGACCTTCCCTTTCAAGGACGCTTTTATCACTTCAGGAGGACGGATTTATTCATCTGTCTTCAAGGAAATCAATCAAAATTCTTGATGCTGAGGCTTTACTCTATATCGAATAAACCAGTCTTCTTATTCGCTTAGTTCTTCAAAAACATCTTTACCCAATCCACAGATTGGACATACCCAATCATCTGGAACATCTTCAAATGGTGTTCCAGGTGCAATTCCTCCATCTGAATCTCCTACCTCTGGATCGTACACATAACCACATGGTCCACATACATATTTCTTCATAATAAAAATCTCCTTTCAGATTCTGTTTTATTTATCTTATGTATGTATTATAGTATTTAGTCAAACCATATTCCGTAACATATGTTACCAAATTGCATAAATATTCTAATTTTTTTCTACTTCTTCACTTTTCTTAACTGCACCTTTGACCGAAATCATCTTATACCCAGAGAGTACAGAAAATAACATACATCCAATTGCTCCAATGGCAAAAATCTTATGTTCCTTCATCTTTCCTCTGACGCCGGTATAAAATGTAGCAACCATACATGCTAATGCACCCACTGCCCAATATTTATGAGTTTTCACGATTTCACCTCCAAATTCATTCTTATCTCTTATATCTGTGATGCATGATATACTTCGTGCTGTCCTTGGCAAACTCAGTATTTAATTGGTCTTGTATGTTTTGTAAATCCATATATATGCTCCTATCTGTCTTTCTCTTTATGTTATGACTTTACTTTATCTGTGTAATTCCAGAATAATATATGTTTTATAATTATATTCACCCAGCTTTTTTCCTATATAGATATCTCTTTTCAAACTCGTTAACATCAATAGCTTTAGAAAAATAATACCCCTGAAATACATCACATCCCAGCTTTGTCAGATTATCAACCTGCTCTTCTGTTTCAACCCCCTCTGTAATAATCAAAAGATTAAGCTCCTTTGCCATTTTTATCACAGAAGCAAGTATTATGCGGCTTTTCTTAACATTCTTAGTCTCTTTTATAAAGCCCATATCAACCTTTAATACATCAACATTAATATCCTTTAATGTATTAAGCGATGAATAACCGCTTCCAAAATCATCCATTTCAATAGTGAATCCTGCTTTTCTTAGTTCTTCCAGTTCTCCCATCAGATTAGGTACATCTGACATAATCGTAGTTTCTGTGATTTCAATTTTTAGATTAGATGGTTCTATATCATATTTCTTTATAAGACCTGCAAATGTGTTAAATATATCAATATAATAAAAATCCTTAGGAGATATATTTACCGATATGCTCATATTGATACCAGCTTTCTTCCACTCTCCTAACTTAGCCGCTGCCTGCTCCCAGATATATCTGTCAAGTCTGCTTATGAGCCCAGACTTCTCATATACAGGTATAAAGTCTATTGGTGAAACAATCGTTCCATCTGGCTTTATTCTTCTTACTAAAGCTTCTGCACCTGTAAGCCTCCTTGTTTTTGCAGAGATCTGTGGCTGAAGATACATCTTGAACTCACTGGCTTTTATAGCATCATCAAATTCATCAACTATTGTCTTATATTTAATAGCAGCTTCAAGCATTGTGTCATCATAATAAGCAATAAAGCTATGTGTATCATCCTTAATCGAGGCTACTGCAAATGAAGCCTTGTCACACATAAATGATAATGATTCATTCATATTATCAGTCCTGTATATTCCAAAACAGACTCTGACATTATATACTGAATCAGAAAGCACATTCTGTAATGTCTCCCTGCATTCATAAAGATGTTCTTCATTAAATGTAGCTTCATCTGCAATCACTACGAAATGATCTTCACCAACTCTTCCGTATAAATATCCATCTACCGCATGTTTTTTTATTATATCTGCCTGCTTAAGCAATATTTCATTACCTTTTTCTATTCCAAATATTTCATTAATAAGCTTGAATTCTGCTATATCTGAATAAATGATAAGTCTGTTCTTTTTCTTATCTGGCAGTTCTTTCATTTTCTGCATAAGATGCTCAGGATTGCATAATCCAGTAAGCTTGTCATGTCCGGCCTCATGTCTTTTATCCTTGTCTATTTTTATAATCATATACTGAAACACTATTACTGCTAATAATAATGCTCTCTTGTGCTTATTTCATATCCTTTGGCATATGAAATCTTAATATTGTTTTTTTCATTGTAAACATTTATTTTTCTTTCAAGACTATCCAGAATCTGGTGTATCTCTACTGCATTTGTCTTCTCCAGAATAACGCAGAATTCATCACCACCTATACGGTACGCACTAATACGTTCATTCTGCACGCCTGCAAGTATAGCTGAAAAGCTCTCAATATATCTGTCCCCCATCTCGTGTCCAAGAGTATCATTAACTCTTTTCAGATTATTAAGATCAAACATTATAACTCCCACTAAAAATGTATCATCTGCATTATTAAGTCTGATTATATGATTCTGGTATGCCAGCTTGTTATTAATCCCTGTTACATCTATATAAGCCATACTGTCAACATCTGCGTTTATCCTTGAACTGACAAAGAATACAGCAAGTATGATTATATCAAGAATCAGTGCTGTACACGAAAGAATCCTCGGAAGCATTTCGTTATGTTTTAGCACATAAACAGTAAGATATATCTGTATAGCTATCAATATAGTCATCATGACACTCATTCCAAGGAGTAAGCTTTTAATATATTTCCTATTAGACATAATTTTCTCCTTTACATCAGGCAACTATAATACGCTTAACATACTCCTTAGCAAGCCCTATTTTAATATCCTTAATAACTACTACATAATTTCCATTGATTTCAGATAGTACACTTATCTTACTACCCACAACAAATCTAAGACTTTGAAGCCTGTGTACCATATCTTTGTTTCCAACAATTCTCTGAATTATATATATTTTGTTTTTATCTGCAAGATTTAGTGGCATAATCAAAAATCTCCTGTTTAATGTGTCAATAGGTTAGCATCTGCTAACTTCGCAGATAGAATTATATCATCCTCTTTTTATCTGTCAAAAAAAACACCATACCTTTTTACTATGTTTTTATTAAAATACACCCGTTTGATTCACTTATCCTGTTGTTGAAATATCTTTGTAAAGTAAGAGCATGATAACAGATAACTCTGCAACTAATGCAAATAACATGCTATATTATTCCCATAAAAAATAAGAGATATCATATCAAAATGATATGATACCCCTTATTTTCATTACATTATTTAATTATTATCAGATTAGTTATTACCACGGTTATCAATCTGCGCAATATCAACTATAGATAATTCCTGATTATTGAATGCATGCTCAAGACTTGATATAAGTGCATGGGCTGTATCAAGACTTGTAAGGCAGTGAACGCCTGTCTCGATAGCATATCTTCTGATAAGGAATCCGTCCTTGGCTCTCTCAATTCCATTCTCTGGTGTATCAATTACAAGGTCAATCTTATGTTCTAAGATAAGGTCAAGAAGTGTAGGTGCTTCCTGTCCAATCTTATTAACCTGAATTGCATGTACGCCATTTTCCTTAAGAACCTTGGCTGTTCCTCTTGAAGCATATATCTTATAACCTAATGCTTCGAATCTTTGTGCAATATCAATACCATCCTGCTTATCCTTATCTGCCAGAGTCATGATAATCTGTTTATGTTTTGGAAGTCTGATTCCAGCTCCCTCGAATGCCTTATAAAGTGCCTCATCAAAGCTCTTAGATATACCAAGACACTCACCAGTAGACTTCATCTCTGGTCCGAGACTGATATCGGCTCCTCTGATCTTCTCAAATGAAAATACAGGCATCTTAATTGCATAGTAATCTGCTGCCTTCTGAAGTCCCGGCTCATATCCTAATTCCTTAATTGTCTTACCGATAATAACCTGTGTTGCAAGCTTAACAATAGGAATACCTGTAACCTTACTGATGTATGGTACTGTACGGCTTGAACGAGGGTTAACCTCAATTACATATACCTGGTCATTATATACGATAAACTGAATGTTAATCATACCCTTTACATGAAGAGCTCTTGCAAGTCTTCCTGTATAATCTTCAATCATGTCTACAATCTTAGGTGATATAGACTTAGCTGGATATACTGAAATACTGTCTCCTGAGTGGATACCGGCTCTCTCAATATGCTCCATGATACCAGGAATAAGAATATCCTGACCATCGCATACAGCATCAACTTCGATTTCCTTACCCATAAGGTACTTATCAACAAGGATTGGGTGATCCTGCTTAATTCTGTTGATGATGTTCATGAATTCAACTACATCTTCATCAGATACAGCAATCTGCATACCCTGTCCACCAAGTACATATGAAGGTCTTACAAGCACAGGATATCCAAGCTCATTGGCAGCCTTAAGAGCTTCATCAACTGTAAATACAGTCTGTCCCTTAGCTCTTGGAATCTGTGTCTGCTCAAGAATCTCATCAAAAAGCTCTCTATCCTCAGCAGCATCTACATCTTCTGCCTTAGTTCCAAGAATAGGAACTCCCATCTTCATAAGTGCTTCTGTAAGCTTGATAGCTGTCTGTCCACCAAACTGTACAACTGCACCGTCCGGCTTCTCAAATTCTACAATTGATTCAACATCTTCTGCTGTAAGTGGTTCAAAGTAAAGCTTATCAGCAATATCAAAGTCAGTAGAAACTGTCTCTGGGTTATTATTTACAATAACTGTCTCGAAACCTTCTTTTTTGAATGCCCATGTACAATGAACTGAACAGAAGTCGAACTCGATACCCTGTCCGATTCTGATTGGACCAGAACCAAGTACAAGAACCTTCTTCTTATCCTTAGTCTCTACAGCTTCGTTCTCACTGCCATATACTGAATAATAGTATGGTGTTGTAGCTGCAAACTCTGCAGCACATGTATCAACCATCTTAAATGCTGCATGTATATTATACTTGTCTCTTAATTCCTTGATTTCTCTTTCTGTGTGACCTGTTAAATCGCCGATAACATTGTCAGGGAATTCAATTCTCTTAGCTTCTCTTAAAAGGCTCTCTGTAAGAGGTCCTCTCTTAAGAGCATTCTCCATATCAACAATAATCTGGAGCTTATCAATAAACCATAAGTCTATCTTAGTAATATCATGCATCTTGGCTGCAGAAATGTGTCTTCTTAAACCTTCAGCTATCTTCCAGATTCTTCTATCATCTACAATTGCAAGTTCTTCAAGAAGCTCTTCATCTGTAAGTCCTGTAAAGTCATATGACATAAGACTGTCAACATGCTGTTCAAGAGAACGTATAGCCTTCATAAGACCACCCTCGAAGTTATCAGAAATACTCATAACCTCACCTGTAGCCTTCATCTGTGTTGTAAGTGTTCTCTTAGCTGAGATGAATTTATCAAATGGAAGTCTTGGAATCTTAACTACGCAATAATCAAGTGCTGGCTCGAAGCTTGCATATGTCTTTCCTGTAACTGCATTCTTAATCTCATCAAGTGTGTAACCAAGTGCAATCTTAGCTGCAACCTTAGCAATAGGATAACCTGTTGCCTTAGAAGCTAATGCTGATGAACGGCTTACACGAGGGTTAACCTCGATTACACAGTACTCAAAGCTGTCTGGATGAAGTGCATACTGTACATTACATCCACCTGTGATGCCTAATTCATCAATAATTCTTAATGCAGATGTTCTTAACATCTGGTATTCCTTATCTGAAAGTGTCTGTGAAGGAGCTACTACAATACTATCACCTGTATGAACACCAACAGGGTCGATATTCTCCATATTACAGATAGTAATACATGTTCCATTGCTGTCACGCATTACTTCGTATTCAATTTCCTTCCAGCCGGCGATACAACGCTCAACTAAAACTTCGCCAACTCTTGAAAGTCTTAAACCATTCTCAAGGATTTCTCTTAATTCCTGCACATTGTTAGCGATACCACCGCCGCTTCCACCAAGTGTGTAAGCAGGACGCAGAACTACCGGATATCCAATCTTGGCTGCGAATGCTTCGCCATCCTCAACGTTGTTAACAACAAGTGATGGTGCACATGGCTCACCAATCTTTTCCATAGTTTCCTTGAACATAAGGCGGTCTTCTGCCTTCTTGATTGTAAGTGCAGTTGTACCGATAAGCTTTACATTATGCTCCTCAAGGAAGCCTGTCTCTGCGATTTCCATTGCAAGGTTAAGTCCGGCCTGTCCACCAAGTGTAGGTAAGATGCTGTCTGGCTTTTCCTTTAAGATAATCTGCTTTAATGCTTCAACTGTAAGAGGCTCAATATATACCTCATCAGCAATATCTTTATCTGTCATGATAGTAGCAGGGTTAGAGTTAACCAATACTACTTCAATTCCTTCCTCTTTAAGAGAACGGCATGCCTGTGTTCCGGCATAGTCAAATTCTGCTGCCTGACCAATAACGATTGGACCAGAACCTATAACTAATACTTTCTTAATACTCTCAATCTTTGGCATGTTCTTAGTCCTCCTTCTTCATCATATCCATAAATCTGTCAAACAGGTACGCTGTATCCTGTGGACCTGCGCAGGCTTCTGGATGGAACTGTACTGTGAATATATTCTTACCAACATATTCAAGTCCCTCATTAGTCTTATCATTAACATTCTCAAATGCAGGTACTGCAACCTTACTGTCTAATGTGCTTTCATCTACAACATAACCATGGTTCTGTGATGATATATAACATTTGCCAGTCTTTAAATCCTTAACAGGATGGTTAGCACCTCTGTGTCCGTACTTAAGTCTGTGAGTATCAGCTCCAGTAGCAAGTGCCATAAGCTGATGTCCAAGACAGATTGCAAATATTGGTACATTGCTGTTATACAGTTTCTTAATCTCTTCAATTATCTCTACACATTCCTTAGGATCTCCAGGACCATTAGATAACATAATTCCATCAGGATTAGTTGCAAGAATCTCTTCTGCCTTAGTATATGCAGGATATACTGTAACTTCACAGCCTCTGTTATTAAGTGATCTTGCAATATTCTTCTTTGCGCCAAAGTCCATAAGAGCAACCTTAGGTCCTTTTCCTGGAAGAACATACTTTTCTGAACATGTAACCTTTCTTACAACGCCCTTAACACTGTACTCCTTAATCTTAGGAAGTACCTCATCAAGATTATAATTCTCATTAGTTGTAATCATACCATTCATAGTACCCTTTTCTCTTAATATCTTAGTAAGGGCTCTTGTGTCAATCCCACAAATACCTGGGATATCATTATCAAGAAGGAATTTCTGGATAGGATCTTCATTTCTGAAATTGCTTGCCATTCTGGAAAGCTCACGTACAATATATCCATCTGGCCATGCTTTCTGGGATTCCATATCCTTATAGCACACTCCGTAATTACCGATAAGAGGATATGTCATTGTTACTGCCTGTCCTGCGTATGAAGGATCAGTCAGCACCTCCAGATATCCTGTCATAGATGTGTTAAAGACAATCTCACTAATAACTTCACGGGTCGAACCTATGCTGGTTCCTTCAAAGACCGTTCCATCTTCAAGTATCAAAAATGCTTTCATGAATGCCACCTTAATTCCTTTCGTTTATTTAATTTAATCATATGCCAAGAGGCGCTAAAATGACTTTTGCGCAAAAAAAAAGACACAAAAATGCCTTTTTTCTCTCAAACTTTACAATATGTTACCATAATTAAATGTAATTTTCAAGCAAATATTTATCTATATATTGCATAAAAATACATACCTTAAAAACAGCCCCCAAAACAGGAGGCTGTCATCTATAATCTTCTGTTATATCATCTCGTTCTTGAGATTCCTTCTCTGCTTACTGACCACACCTGAACACAGTCTTTATCAGACTTATTCATCATATTTTCCACCAATGTATTATTATTCTTTCCAAACCAGTTCTTTGCAAGAGCTTCTGCCGCGGGATTAATCAATGATTTAAGATATGAATTAGAAGAAACTTTAAGACACAACTTTTTCTTCTTCTTCCATTGAGCATATATTGTCATATTACCGCCATCATCTTCAACAAGCTTCGAAACTACATCCTTATTTTCGTACTTTGTCCCTTTTCCATCTTCTTCAGTGTTCCATGAATCAAAATCATATCCAGGTCTTAGTGGCGGATCCGGAAGTTCATTCTCTTTCTCATATCCTGTGATAATTGTAGAACCGGCATCATATCCACCATTAGAATCAATATTAATATTGTATATATTCTCTTTCCACACAGCTGACATATCAACAACTGCACCAAGCTTATCAGCCAGATTAAGCTTTCCAGGCACGCCGCCTTCAACATATGTGCCGTCTTCTGTCTCCCAGCCTAAACCTGTCCAACCGGTAAGACTATATAGCTGCGATACACACGGAAGCTCATCTTCTTCATCATATGTATAGAATCTGCTGTAATAACCTTCATCCTCATACCAGTCCCAGTCTGAATTATCAATAATCTTCATCATCTCACTTGATTCTTCCGGCTTATTGCAATACAGATGTACTTCATAAAAAATCGGCTGCCATATCGCATACAGAACAGCCTTTCCGCTATCATCAGGCGTCAGGTCAACAACAGACATAGTTGAATAAAACTTTCCTGTATCATCACTTTTCGTATTCCAGCCAGACAAATAATACCCTTTTCTTGACAGACTGCTTCCTTTAAGTCTGATTCTGCTGCCAAGCTTTGATGTAATATTCTCCATATAACCGGTAACCTCTGCGTCTGTGTTATTATCAAATGTAATTATATAATCCCATATAGCATAGACAGTCACATCTTTGTTATAATCACTCAGATCTTCCGGTTCTAATATGCCAGAGTCACCATATCTGTCAAAGGACCATCCGGTAAATATAAGTCCATTATCAGCAGATGCACCCTCAGTAAAACCTGTCAGTTCATCCCCTCTTCCATAATAAGCATCCTCATCATCCGGAAGATAAGCTTTAATGCCTCTGTCAGCTGCAACTCCTGCGCTATAATGAACTGTAAATGTCTGTCTTTCCCATATTGCTTTGATAACAATATCTTCTTCCGTATAAGCCCCTATTTCAACCCGAATGCCATTCTTTCCATAATCAGTATGCCATCCTTTGTCTCCTGAAACTTCCCAGCCTTTCAGAATATATCCTTCCCTGCTTACCGCACCAATTCTTACATATGGTGTAACTCCTACGCAGTCATAATAATTAGATGTTACTGTATCTGCTTTCGGCACAGATGCCTTATAATCAATAATAGTATGGTATTCTCCATAACGGTCAGCAAGATATTCCCCAATTCTCAGATCATCATTCCATTGTCCGGCATTATCTCCATTATCAATCTGCGACTGATAATATATCTTATCACATGTTCCTCCACCAAGATCAATAGTAATATTATGATGAACCTTATACTCGTCTTCTGCTGCATATGATATCACCGCCCAGCCAATAACAAGTATACCTAATAGTACAACCGCTGCTGTCAGGCGCTTTTTCTTTCCATGTCTGCTTTTCATATTACAATCTCCTTATGAATAATCCTCATTCACGTCCCATGTCCATAAGAAAATGCATATATCAAAAAAACATGCGTAATATTATAATTCCTTTTGCTATAATTATAATACCACGCATATTTATATTATTCAAATATTTTTTACACTTTAATAAATATTTAATCTTTTATCTCAACCTGACCAATATATTTCCACGTACTTCCTTTATCAGATGACTGATATTTTGCCGCCGTTTTTCCATCATTATAAACAGCATTTTTGCCCTGGGTAAGATATATTGTTATAATTCCGGTAGAATCTACAACTGGTGTAAGAGCTTCCTTATATACATCGCTCCATCTTAACTGTTCTGAAGAATCTGCACCGTTTTTTCCGGAATCAGTCTTAGTTTCGGTCTCCTGCCCCTGTGGATTCGCAGCTGAACTATCAAGTTCCTGCTCCTCAAGCATTACCTTTGCAAATGTTTTACCACCATCATCTGTCTTGTAAAGATTACTATCCATACCTTCAACGTAATCATAACAGAAAAAGCCAACATCTGATGATACATAAACAACACCCTTAATTATATTAGTAGCCGGTCCGCTTCCAACTATATCCCAGCTTTCTCCACCATTACTTGTACTGTATATCCTTGATGATTCATTAGTATCATTACTCTTTGCATATCCGCAGACAATCACACCATTGTCAGAATCAAAGAATTTTACATAATAATAATCAGCCGTATATATCTTATCAAGTTCACATGTTGTCCAATTTTCACCTTTATCATCCGAATAAACAACAGTAACCGGAATTTTAGTGTTATTAACTGTCTTTCCTCCATACACAAAAGCAGTTTTTTCTGTGGTTATCATATAACTGCCTTCTTTAAGTGTTGTTGAACTGTTAGGCTCATACAACAGATAAGAATAAGATACAGGAACCGAAATATATTTTTCTCTATCATAAGTGACAAGAAGTGAATTATCCTTTATTGAATAATTAGCAAGCTGATCCTTGTTAGAATTACTTGTAATCTCTGTATCTCCGCCTGAATCGATTCCCTGCTGTGCATAATACTGTTTCAGTCCATAGTCTTCTGAACTCATGACTGAAGTAACATAAAGCTTTGCAGTATTATCATAGTTGTTATCAAGATAAAATGAAACCACCCACTCACATTTTATTCTTCCGTCATCCTGAATACCTTCCCACGAAGAAAAATAATCCGAATTAAGATTCTGCGGAATAACCCAGAAGGACAGCAGAACAGTATTGCTTGAAAGGTCAAGCACACTTACCGAATCAACACCTGATTTTACAATATACTTTGAATATGGCACATATTTCTGTCTGTACTGTGAAATATATTTTTCAAGCCATTTAGTTCCAAGCCCAACCATATCCGGATTAGTAAAATTAGACACATTATCATTATCATAATCAGATACATAATCATCAGATACAACATTCCATTGATCATCAATTCTTATTGAAAATGTATAACGTGATTTGATATCCAGCTTATTTCCCTGATATTTAGATACATAGCTGTATACAAACACTCCTATAACAAGAAGACTGAATATAACCAGAACTGCATATGTAATTATTTTTGTCTGAAATCTTCTGCTTTTCTGATACATAATCGTCCTCCTGCTTTAATTAAAATTCTCTTTTATTATGCATTGCCTCTCTTATTATCACACGATAATACTTATACCACCACAGAAAATACATTGCGCCTGCTCCAACAAGAAACATAACACAGACAACAAACGGATGTATTGCATATATCCAGCTTGCTGCAATTCTGCCATTAAGCACAGGCAGTCCATATGCAAGTATTACACATATAGCCATTATTGTGCCATTAAGGACACTTCTGTTTTCGTACACACCTCTGAAATGGTCAAATGTTATAATTGCCATCATCTCACCCACAGGTCTTGCACATGCTGTAACAATGCACAACATAAGTGCATTAAATACCGGTTCTCCAAGTATTATAAGTATAATAAAATAGAATACAAATTGTCGATGTTTATAATAGAGGAAATTTTGAAATTGATGGCTTGTTTGACGATTTATGTTCAATTCGTGAAGTGAGATCTTCTTATCAAAATTTTTTTTCAGCATTTGATGTTTAATCTTATAATAATATGTATATCATCAAAGATAGAATGTAATTTAAGATAATACCTAAATCCCTTTGCTCTAGACAAACTATTAGCAGCATTTATTAAA
>ENA-UESJ01000756-UESJ01000756.1-human-gut-metagenome-genome-assembly--contig:-NODE-756-length-16844-cov-6.177193_pt1 | contig 16844 bp, 18 predicted proteins | sample MGYA00243000_ERZ508001 | MGnify/ENA primary metagenome ERZ508001 (study PRJEB26167, sample SAMN06115479) | human gut metagenome | host: Homo sapiens | place: China:Chongqing | collected 2015-03-03... | reverse complement strand
GCAGTAGATTCCACATTCTTTCATTTCTTTTCCTATCAGGTGGTAGAAGGAATTCTGGCTCTGTCTCGTCCGGATGTTCCTGCTGGTGATATCGGTACAGGTGCAAGAGAGATTGGTTTCATGTTCGGTCAGTACAAGAGAATCAGAGGTATGTACGAAGGCGTTCTTACAGGTAAGGGTCTTTCATACGGCGGTTCACTTGCCAGAACAGAAGCTACAGGTTATGGCCTCTTATACTTAACAGAAGAGCTTATGAAGTGTCATGGTGAATCACTTGAAGGCAAGACAATTGCTGTATCAGGTGCCGGTAACGTTGCTATCTATGCAATTGAAAAAGCTCAGCAGCTTGGTGCTAAGGTTGTTACATGTTCTGATTCAACAGGCTGGATTTATGATGAAGACGGTATTGATGTAGCTCTTCTTAAAGAAGTTAAGGAAGTTAAGAGAGCAAGACTTACAGAGTACGCAGCAGCAAGAAAGTCAGCTCAGTATCATGAGAAGAAGAACGGCGAACATGGCGTATGGACAGTTAAGTGTGATGTAGCTCTTCCATGTGCTACACAGAACGAACTTGATATTGAAGATGCTAAGCAGTTAGTAGCTAACGGTGTTAAGGTTGTTTGTGAGGGTGCTAACATGCCTACAACACTTGAAGCAACAAAGTATTTACAGGATAGCGGAGTATTATTCGTTTGCGGTAAGGCTTCTAATGCCGGTGGTGTTGCAACTTCAGCTCTTGAGATGAGCCAGAACAGCGAGAGACTCAGCTGGACATTTGAAGAAGTTGATGCTAAGTTAAAGACAATCATGGTAAATATCTATCATAACATTGATGATGCAGCTAAGAGATACAACATGGAAGGAAACTATGTAGCAGGTGCTAACATTGCAGGTTTCGAGAAGGTTGTAGATGCTATGCTTGCTCAGGGCGTTTGCTAATTCTTTAATATCTGATTAAGAGGCTGTCAGTATCAGCCAGGATATAAAATTTTAAAATACATAAAAGTCCCGTAGACAAATTCAAATCTGAGATTTGACAAATGTTTATGGGACTTTTATTATAGTTATTGCAATGGGTAAAGAGCTTTTTGATTAGAGAGGAGTGATTGTTGATGCCTAATATATTTGATGGAATACGAAAAATGTCAGACGAAGATGTCAGGCTTGAAATAGCCCTGATTACACAGACTAATCTTCTTAATGCTGCAAAAGAGACCGGTAATAAGCTGGTCAACTCGCTTGCAGATGCAGCCAATTCATTTATGCAGGCGTTCGCTTCATCTAAGTCTATAGATTATCAGATAGTGCGTGTTTCAGATATGGTACGAAAAAATATAATACAGCTTCATGCTGATACAAGAAGTGAACTTGAAATACGGCTTAAAGAACTCATTGCACAAAAATGTGGGCTGACAGCACAGGAATCATTGACAGTAAGTGAGGAAAGACTTTCATTTTTGGCAGCAGCTGAAGCGGCAAAATTGTATAATATTACAAAATATGATACTCCTGCTAATAAAATAGAAAATGTCAGCATATACTATAACGAAGCATTTATTGCGGCATTACATCAGTGTCTTGTGCGTCAGGATGCAAAGGATGTTGCAGATACTGATTTGAGAATACAGAAAAGAATAGATGAAATATCTATAGAAGATAAGAGAGAATTACATAAAAGACTTATGCCTAAAGAATTTTCGGGTAAAGGCATCGGAAGAATACTGAGATTAGAGAAAAAAACGACGTATTTAAAGGATGTTATACAGATACTTGGAGTACAGGTTTTTGATGAGGTAGCTGCATATGTTACAGCAAGCGTCAATGTACTTAAAAGTTTCAAAAGAATATCATGTGCACTTATGGCACAGCTTGTATGGAAGGCAAAAAATGCATATGGTACAGGATTTGGCGTCAATGAAAAATCTCTGCCATCATATACTACGGAAGAAAACGGGGCGATGCAGCGAAAAGAAATTACGGATTTTCATGCAATGCTAAAAGAGATACAGACACAGAAGGCTGCAGTTGAAGAGTATGATAAAAAACTGGACAGGCTTTATGAGCAGGTTTCAAAGACAGGTGAAAAACTTCAGAGTGAAAAAGATTTACTTGAAAAAGAACGTGTGCAATTTGATAAACTTGCATCACAAAAAGATGAGTACAATGCAGGGAAACATTCTGAGAGTGACACAAAACTATATTATTCGGAAGTAAATAATATAAACAGACGCATTGGACAATATGAGCAGTCTGTTTCAAAACTTGAGCAGAAAATGAAAGAACTTGATATATCAACAGGCGAGTGTGAAAATAACAAGGAAAATGCTGCAAAAGAGTCAGAGAGAATGGCAAAAGAGGCAGAATTGCGGGAACATGAACTTTCTGAGATTATAAAAAACAAATGGGGTGCATTTTATTATAAAATGACATTTGAAGATAAAGTATTTGTACAGGCTGTGACACTTCTTACACTTGACGGAAGAATTGCAGTTGAAAGAATGATGAAAGAATTTCATGATACACCTGACAGTCAGGCATTTGATACACCCTCGTCATCCGGATGCATTATATGTGATACAGTTGCTGATGGTCAGGTAAAGTTATATCACGAAGGCATACATATAACTAAAATAGGAAAATAATAAATGAATATAATTGATGGTAAAAGTTATGAAGAAGCAATTGAATATATTAATTCGTTAAGCCAGTTTGTAGCGGGAACAGGATGTGAAAGAGCGGAAAAACTTCTGGGAAGGCTCGGCAATCCACAGGATAAGCTCAAAGTAATACATGTTGCAGGAAGCAATGGCAAAGGTTCTGTATGTGCCTATCTTGCAGGTATTTTACAGGAAAACGGCTATAAGACCGGGCTGTTTACATCTCCGCATCTGATAGACGAACGTGAACGCATAAGAATTAATGGAATGATGATAACAAAAGAAGAATTTGCTGAGGCATATGCCAGGGTAAAAGCGGTGGAAGATGAACTTGGAAAAGGAAGCCTTGCATATTTTGATTATTTCTTAGGCATAGCATTTATTGTTTTCCTGAAACAAAATGTTGATATCTGCGTTATAGAAACGGGGCTAGGTGGAAGACTTGATGCGACCAATGCAGTTAAAAATCCTGTTCTTGATATAATAGCAACAATCAGTCTTGAGCATACAGCGATACTTGGAGATACAATAGAAAAGATAGCAGAAGAAAAGTCTGGCATAATAAAAAATAATGTTCCTGTTGTATTTATAAAAGATAAAAAAAGCGTGACAGATATAATAGAAAAAAATGCAGAGGATAATAATTGTGAAGCATATGGTGTGACACAAAAAGATTTTCAAATAATTAAAAACTACGGCTATTGTATTGATTTTTCGCTAAACAATATGTATTATAAGAATGATTGCTTTACAATTACAACCGGTGCCGTATATCAGGTCCAGAATTGTTCACTGGCACTTACGGCAGCTGAAGTGCTTAAAAAAACAGGAGTTGTAAAACTTGAGAGCAATGCAGTCCATAAGGCTGTCAAAAAAGTACAATGGCATGGCCGTATGGAACAGATAGCAGATAACATATATGTTGATGGAGCACACAATCCTGAAGGCATAGAAGCACTTATTTGTTCAGTAAGCCCGATTACCTGCGGCAGAAAGACGATACTGCTCTTTTCTGTTGTCAATGATAAAGATTATGACAGAATGATAAAGAGCATATGTGACAGTAATATGTTTTATTATTTTGTTATCGCAGCGATACAGGGAAAAAGGTGCCTGGATGACAGCTGTATAAGTGATACATTTAAGAAATATACGGACAAGCCTGTGATTGACAAAATAAATATAAAAGATGCATATGAGAGTGCAGCTGCACTGCGGCGTGATATTGATGGCGTGCTTTTTTGCACAGGTTCATTATATCTTGTCGGTGAGATAATGAGTATTATTAAATAATGGAGGAACAATATGATAGATTTTGATGAAGAGATTAAAAAATTCAAGCCAAGCCTTGAAGTAGAAGACGCAGAAGATGCGATTTATAATAATGATGTTCCTGATATAACAGATCTTATTAATAAAATTGTTGAGGATTTATCAGACAAGTAGGAGAAAAATAATGAGATGCTTTAAATGTAATGAAGTTCTTACAAAAGAAAGCCACTGCCCGAACTGCGGCATTGACGTTTCTATGTATAAGAAAGCTGTTATGGCTTCAAATGCATATTATAATCTCGGACTTTCAAAAGCAAAAGTAAGAGATTTGTCCGGTGCAGTAGAAAGCCTGAAGATGAGTATAACAATAAATAAAAAAAATATAGATGCAAGAAATCTTTTAGGACTTGTATATTGTGAGATGGGCGATGTTGTTGAAGCATTAAGCGAATGGGTTATAAGTAAAAATATCCAGCCTGATAATAACTGTGCAGAAGATTATATAACTGACATCCAGTCAAACCAGAATAAATTTGAGCTTGTTACTTCAACAATTAAGAAATATAATCTGTCTCTCAGATATGCCAAAGAAGGCAATACCGATATGGCACAGATTCAGCTCAAAAAGGTGGTTTCACAGAATCCAAGACTTTTAAAGGCACAGCAGCTTCTTGCTCTTATTTATATAAAAGAAAAGGAATACAGCAAAGCCAGAAAATGTCTTGCTTCTGTATTGAGAGTTGATAGAAATAATACACTTGCACAGCTTTATATGCAGGCTATTGATGAAGAATTATCATCTAAAAAGAAAGAATCACAGTCATCATTGAAGAAGAGAAATAAAGATGATGATAGAAAGCCGTTAAGCGGTAATGATGTAATCCTTCCGCGTTCATCATATAAAGAGCCAAGCAATGGTGCCATAACGATTATAAATATACTTGTTGGTGTTGCAATAGGAGCAGCATTGATATGGTTTCTTATCATACCGTCAAGATACAGGGGGCTTACATCAGAATATAATAAGAGCCTTCAGGAATACAGCGAACAGCTCTCATCTGGCAATGTAGAGCTTAATTCGCTTCAAAACCAGCTCGATTCTGTAAAGAAAGAAAAAGAATCGTTAGAGACACGTCTGTCACAGGTAAGCGGTGCAGACGGCAATAATAAGCTGTTGACTGCTGTTATAAAAGCAGCTAACTTATACATTTCAAATGATTCAACAGGTGCGGCAGAGGCTATTGCTGATGTTGATGTAAGTTCACTCCCAGTTGAAGAAGCAAAGACACTTTATAATACAATATCAGGTGCTACAATGATGAATGCGGCAAATGATTTGTATAACAGAGGAATGACGGCATATAACAAGGCTGACTACACAACGGCAGCAGATTTGCTTGTGAGAGCTTATAAGTGTGACAAGACAAAAGCCGATGCAGTTTTCTATGCGGCAAAGAGTTATGTTGCACTTAATCAGCCGGATAATGCTAAAAAATACTATCAAATTATAGCAGATGAATTCAAGAGCAGCGGATATGTAACAGAAGCACAGGCTTATGTACAGTCACACTGATGTTGAAAAATATACGTAAAAGAGAAGACCTGACAGGAATGAATGCCTGTCAGGTTTTTTGTTACGGAAAAATATAGTTATAATCAAATGGAGGTTGACAGGAATGCAGGAAGAACATGTTGCCGTTGCAGACGGAGAAAATGAAGTAAGGCACACAGATTATATTTACATGGTGTCGGATAAAATGCTTGTTATAAGCATGATAGCGGAACTTGACCATCATCTTGCGGATGAAATGAGAGAAGTGATTGATGATGTCATTGATGTAAGAGGCGTAGAAGATATAATATTTGATTTCAGCAGAATAAATTTTATGGATAGTGCCGGAATAGGTCTCATAATGGGACGGTACAGAAAAATCCATGAAAAAGGCCGGATATATGTTGCCGGTGCAGGGGAAGGAATATCAAGAATACTCCTTATTTCGGGACTTCATAAGCTTGTAGTTGTAAGCAGTGATGTAAATGATGCAGCGAAGAAAATATTAGAAGGTAAAAGGGGAAATTGAAATGAATAAAAATAGTAACAGCTTTGAAATTATATTTGATTCAAAATCCGAAAATGAAAGTTTTGCAAGAGTTGTTGTTGCGGCATTTTGTACAAGATTAGATCCGACATTAGAAGAAATCTCTGATATAAAAACTGCTGTATCGGAAGCGGTAACAAACTGTATAGTCCATGGATATGAGGGAAGAGAAGGCAAAATAAGCCTGAAATGTGAGCTTAATGATAATGAACTGACAATAGAAGTACATGATGACGGAGTTGGAATAGATGACATAGAAAGAGCAATGGAGCCAATGTATACATCAAAGCCACAGCTTGAGCGTTCAGGAATGGGATTTTCATTTATGGAGGCGTTTATGGATGAGTTACATGTCAAATCAGGAAAGCACAGCGGTACAACCGTGATGATGAAGAAAAAAATAGGAGTAAATAATTAGTGGATTGGGTGTGGTTATATGAATCATACTAAGGAACTGATAGAAATGGCACATGGAGGAGATAAAGCAGCCAGAGAGAAACTGATTGTTGAAAATATGGGACTGATATGGAGCATAGTAAAGCGATTCGCGGGACGTGGCTATGAACAGGAAGATTTATTCCAGATAGGCAGCATTGGACTTATAAAAGCTGTTGATAAGTTTGACACATCATTTGATGTACAGTTTTCGACATATGCTGTACCAATGATTTCGGGAGAAATCAAGCGCTTTTTAAGAGATGACGGAATGATAAAAGTAAGCCGTTCGATGAAAGAGACCGCATACAAAGCTTATATTGCGAGGGAGAAAATGGAGGAAAAACTTAAAAGAGAGCCAACACTTACCGAGATAGCGGCAGAAATCGGAGTTACATCAGAGGAACTTGCACAGGCATTTGATGCATCGGCACAGATAGAGTCACTCCACAAAGTGATTTATCAGGTGGATGGAAGTGATATTTCACTTATGGACAAGCTTCCGTGTGAAGACGACCCATGTGAAGATATGATGAACCGCATGGTGCTGGAAGAGATGCTTTCAAAGCTTGAAAAAAAAGAACGCCAGCTTATTTATATGCGTTATTATCAGGATAAAACGCAGACGGAAATAGCTGGAATTCTTGGCGTTTCGCAGGTTCAGGTATCAAGGCTTGAGAAAAAAATACTAAAAAAAATGAAATCCGGTGAATAAATGTCCTGTTGGAAAGCCATGCTAAAAACGAGGAGATGATGTCAAAATGAGTGAAACGGTATATATAAAAATAGACAAAAACATCGAAGTTTCAAAACGCATGGTATTAATTGGTGATGTTGCTGATGTATATTGCAACGATAAAAAGATGGAAAATGATATAAAACATATATGCCTTATTATACTCGATGAAGTTGGCGTGAATAAAATAAAGAAAAAGAGAGTATGTCTTTCATTTATGGATATTGTAAAAGCTGTTGCAAAAAAATATCCTGATGCCGATGTGAATAATCTTGGTGAAAATGATTTTATTGTGGATTACATTTTGGAAAAGAAACATTCAAAGTTTCTGCAGGGATTATTAATAGCATTTGTGGCTGCATTTACATTTGTCGGGAGCATGTACGCAATTATGGCATACAACAATGATGTAAGTACCATTGAAATATTTGAGAAAGTGTATGAGATATTTGGAGCAGACAATGCACAACAGGTAAAACTGCTGGAAATAATGTATGCTGTCGGTCTTGCACTTGGAATTATAATTTTCTATAACCATTTTGCCGGGGTGAGGCTGTCAGGGGAACCTACACCTATAGAAGTTGAAATGGATAAATATGAAAAAGATGTTGATGATACGCTTATTGACAGAAAATCCAAAACAGAACAGAAAGGAAAGAAAGCATGACAGTATTTCTGGCTTTTTTTGGACTGGCAGCAGGTGCGGTTACAGCAGCAGGATATTTTGCACTTATAACAAGCGTTGGAATGATAAACAGGGCAGCAGCATCAACAGGAACAACAAAAAGCATATTTTTTTATGAAGAATGTCTGCTATTTGGAGTTGTAACAGGAAACTGCCTGTCAATGTTTAATATCAGTATAGATATTGGTACAGCAGGTATTGTGATGTATGGAGTATTTTCAGGAATGTTTATAGGACTGCTTGTTGTAAGCCTTGCAGAGACACTGAAAGCACTGCCTATATTTATAAGGCGTGTAAGAATCGGTTCCGGGCTTGGCATCATAATTCTTATGATTGGTCTTGGAAAAGCAGCAGGTCATATAATTTATTATTTTTTCCTTTATTAATCCGGTATACCATTAATCTAACCTATGTAGGAGGCGGCAGAATGATTCGTGATGTAGAAAAAAGAAATAAAAATTATAACGCATATGTTGAGCAGGTAACGCCAAAGGCCAGCTGTCTTAAAAATTGTATTAAAGCATTTATTACAGGTGGTGCAATATGCCTTTTTGGCCAGATTCTTATAGAACTATTTAAAAATGCAGGGATGGCAAAAGATGAGGCGTCACTTTGGACGACGATTTGCCTTGTTCTTGCAAGTAATATTCTTACAGGTCTTAATATTTATCCTCTGATAACAACATGGGGCGGTGCGGGAAGTCTCGTTCCGATAACAGGATTTGCAAACAGTGTTGCAGCACCTGCGATAGAATATAAGGCTGAGGGAGAAGTATTTGGAATCGGATGCAAAATATTTACGATAGCCGGACCGGTTATTCTTTATGGAATATTTTCATCATGGATAGCCGGGCTATTATATCTGTTTGCAAAATTATGGATGTAGGAGGTGATAGTGTGCAAAAAGGAAGTCAGAGCTTTAAGTTTGATATACCTGTATACATTGAACAAACCGCATCGGTAGTGGGCGAAAAAGAGAGTGAAGGTCCGCTTGGCAGAATGTTTGATGTTGTGATAAAAGATCCAATGTCAGGAAAAGATAACTGGGAGCAGGCAGAAAGTGCCTTGCAGGAGGCTGTAGTAGACAAGCTTCTTATGAAAACATCATACAAAAAAGAACAGATAAGATATATATTATCGGGAGATTTGTTAGGACAGCTTATAGCGACGTCTTTTGGAATAAGTAAATATGAAATTCCGCATTTCGGAATATATGGTGCATGTTCGACATTTGGAGAAGCGTTATCACTTGGGGCACTTATAATCTCTGCGGGTGCGGCCGACAGACTCATATGTATGGCATCAAGCCATTTCGCAAGTGCGGAAAAACAGTTCCGTTTTCCTCTTGAATATGGAAATCAGCGTCCTAAGGCTTCCACCTGGACTGTCACGGGAAGCGGAGCGGCAGTTATTACAAACGAGAGGCAGCCTGTGGCCATTACAGGTATTACAACGGGAAAAATCATAGATTATGGTGTCAAAGATTCAATGAATATGGGTGCCTGCATGGCACCGGCAGCTGCAGACCTTATTGTGGCAAATTTTAAGGATTTTGAGACGGATGAAAAATATTATGACAGAATCATAACCGGAGATTTAGGAACGGTAGGAAGAGAAATACTTATAAATCTTGTAAAAGAAAAAGGTTATGATATTTCGCAGATTCATATGGACTGCGGAATTGAAATATTTGACCCGCAAAAACAGGGAACACATGCAGGCGGAAGTGGATGCGGCTGCAGTGCGGTGGTGTTTAGCTCATATATAATTGACAATGTAAGAGATGGAAAATGGAAAAGAATTTTATTTATTCCGACAGGGGCATTGCTGTCAACAGTAAGTTATAATGAAGGGCAGAGTGTTCCCGGAATTGCACACGGAGTGATTGTTGAACATGTATAAAAATAATATACAGTATGTGGAAATTATTAAATGTGTATAGGGAGGCAGAATGGTATTTGTAAAAGCATTTGTCATAGGCGGTCTTATATGTGCCGCAGTACAGATTCTTATGGAAAAAACCAAGCTGATGCCGGGCAGGATAATGGTTCTTCTTGTATGCTCCGGCGTGGTTCTGGGGGCTGTCGGTTTATATGAACCGATTCTTGAATTTGCGGGAGCTGGGGCATCAGTGCCACTTCTTGGGTTTGGTAATGTTTTATGGAAAGGAATTAAACAGGCAGTTGACGAATCTGGTTTTCTTGGGCTTTTCAAAGGCGGGTTTACTGCATGTGCCGTAGGTGTATCATCGGCATTGATATTCGGATATATTTCGTCATGGATATTTAAACCTCATATGAAGAAAAAATAAGCGGATGGGAAGTGATTTCCCATCCGCTTTCTGTTATCGTCTCGTTGTACCTGACGTATTGCTATTGCTGGATGTTGTAGGTTTTGTGGAAGACGGAGCAGTTGTACTATGTGTGGTTCCTGAAGAATTGCCTGAGCTTGTGCTTCCTGATGATGAACCGCCGTGTGCAGTACATACCTTTGAAAGCTGTTCCTCGGTAATTGCATATTCCTGATCCCATGTAGTATAAGTTGTCTCATCTTCATTTGAAGGATTCTTAACAATCGCAGCTTTTTTAATCATAATCTTAGTAGTCTTGTGAGGACAGTTTGCAGATGCGATTTTGCCTGTGTCATCACAGATAGTTACTTTAATATGAACATCACATGTATCGGTCGGATTATTATCCTTAGAGAAATATTCTGTCACAAGCTGTGAACCTCTTGGATCCTGGTCGCATAAGCCTGCTACAGGAAGCTTTCCTGACTGTGAGCATACCTCTGTTTCTACTATATCATCCGGTTTTTCAAAAGAACCGGTAGGAAGATTATCGTGAATTTCCTGCATTATTGTACGCCACATTTTTCTGTGGTCAATATATCCTGAAAGTTCCTTTGAGTTATCATCATATCCGAGCCATATAGCAGCTGTATAATAAGGTGTATAACCGCAGAACCATTTATCTGTTACATTCTGTGTAGTACCTGTTTTTCCGGCTGTAGGCTGATTGCTTAAAGCAGCAGCTTCTGCAGTACCGGCAGCAGTAACTGATTCAAGTGCGTTAGTTAAAAGCCATGAAGTTGATTTCTTCAAAACAGTATGTGTAAGAGGCTGTGTATTGTCAAGGATAACATTGCCGTCTTTATCTTTGACCTGTGTATAATAAACAGGCTGCGTATAAGTTCCTTGATTTGCGATAGCTGCGTATGCAGCACACATTTCAATATTGTGTACACCATATGTCAGACCGCCGAGTGCGAGTGAAGGGACAACATCATGGTTACCGTTGACAGCTTCCTTAGGTGAAATAAGTGTTGAAAAACCGAATTTCAGAAGGTAGTTAAAACCAACCTGAGGAGTAATCTGAGCAAGTACCTTGACAGCAGGTACGTTTTCGGAGAGTTTTAAAGCTGTTCTTACAGACATAAGACCTCTGTATTCACCCACAAAATAATTCTTTACAAGCTTTGAATTTTCACCCGGATAATAGTAAGGTGCATCATCAATAGCTGTTGCAAGAGTAATAGCACCTGTATCAAGTGCAGGACCATAATCAGCGAGAGGTTTTATTGATGAACCCGGCTGACGCATAGTATCAACGGCTCTGTTAAGAGTACGGTTGCCGCTCTTTTCACCACGGCCGCCAACGATTACCTTAACCTGGCCTGTATGCTGGTCCATAATTGTAAATGACATCTGAGGCTGTACTATATAAGAAACGCTCTCAGAAACAACTTCTCCTCCATTTGCAAGTATAGAATTTTTGTATTCATCAATATAAGTCTGTGCATCATCTTTGTCTTTAAAGATGAGAGTGAAATTACTCTGACCTTTGTCTTTTTTGTAATAATCCAAAAGACCATAATGAGAATAGTAATTGACATTGCCTTTTGTATCTTTTACAGCAAGCGAATATGAAATAGAAAGCTCAGTATTGTCAGGATAATAGCCAGGGTCGTTAATAACGTTATCAGCTATCTGCTGCATTGACATATTCTGTGTAGAATAGACCTGAAGACCATTCTTGTAAATCATGTTGGTTGCCTGTGTCTCAGTATATCCTTTCTGCTCCATAAGATCCTTTATAAGCTGGTCAATAAGAGCATCAACAAAGTAAGAATATGTTGAACTTGCAACTTCAATCTTTTTGTCCTGGATTCTTGCATACACATCATCAGAAACTGCCTCGTCATATTCTGCCTGTGAGATATATCCCTGGTTACGCATATTATTAAGAACCTTTAACTGGCGCTTCTGGTTTTCGGCAGGGTACTTAACAGGATTGAGTGAAGACGGACTCTGTGTTATTGAAGCAATTACAGCACATTCGCTTAAAGAAAGCTCTGATACATCTTTGCCAAAATAACCCTGTGCAGCAGTCTGAACGCCGTAATAACCATTTCCTAAGTTGATTGTATTAAGATAGTTACCTATTATAGTTTGCTTGTCCATGACAGTTTCAAGCTTTACGGCGAGATACTGTTCCTGGATTTTTCTCTTGATTTTTTCAACGGTACTTTCATTATATGCTTTGAAAACATTATTTTTAAGAAGCTGCTGTGTGATTGTACTTGCACCTTCTGACATGCGTCCTGTAGAAAGAAAAACCGTTCCGGCACGAAAGATACCTTTGATATCAATACCGTTATGTTCATAGAAACGCTCATCTTCAATTGCAATAAAAGCATGCTGCAATGTGATAGGAATATCTTCAACGTCCACATATATACGGTTGGAACCGCTTGTTGATAATGTCTGTATTTCATTACCACCATCGTCATAAATTTTTGTTGCATAACCCTCAGGTGACACATCAATTGTTGATACGTCAGGTGCACTGGCAATAATGCCTTCTGCAGCCCCTAATGCCAGGCAGGAGCCTGCAACTATAACAGCAATGACAGCTATGAACAAAAGCTTTACGACAGTAACGCCCAGCTTTGTGCCGAGACGCGAACCGGAAGAATTCAGCCGTTTTTTCTTTTGTATTATGCCTTGTTTGCCAAAATTCATATTTACCTCCAATTTCTGCACAAAAAAGTGTTGTTTGGATTCATTATACCATATAATTATAAAATGTCTCAAGTAAAATGATTTATCACGAATTATTAATAGTTTGACAAAAGAAATAAGTACAGGCATAATCTGAATAGAAAATACTGCATCTTGCAAAAGGAGAGCAATTTTGAAAAGAGTACATAAAGACGGAAGTGCACAGATAACAGAAAAAAAATCCCGGTTTATTGGTGACGTATATAATATAGAAAATGAAGAAGATGCATTATATTATATAAATGAAACCAAAAAGAAGTATTGGGATGCAAGGCATCACTGTTACGCATATATAATAGGAAATAATAACGAAATAAAAAGATTCAGTGATGATGGAGAACCTTCAGGAACAGCAGGAAAACCAATACTCGATGTACTTGATAAAAGTGGTATAGCAAACTGCCTTATAATTGTGACAAGATACTTTGGCGGAACACTTCTGGGAACAGGCGGCCTGATAAGGGCATATTCAGAAGCAGCCAAATCGGGAATAGAAGCATCAGGCATCATGGAAGTTAAAAAAGGCATAAAGGCACAGATAGATGCTGACTATAACAGTTTCGGAAAAATACAGTACATGTGTATGGAAAGAAATATAATAATAATGGGCACCGAGTATAGTGAAAATGTCCATATAAATATGATTATAGAAGAGTCTGAGTATGCACATTTTCAGAAAGCTGTGGCGGACGCATTTGCCGGACGCCTTGAAATTGTTAAAAATGACAATGTGATTTTTGGTATTTATGACGGAATGGTGCAAATATTGACAAGCAATAATTAATATTGGGTTAACAATGGTAATAAAGCACAAAACAGAAATTAAATTAATAAAATTTGGGCACTTTGTTGTAAAATTGGTGTAAAAAAATTCCTAAAAGAGAGTTATGATAGTGCAAAATTTACATAAAAAATACTTTGCTGACTGGTTAAAAAACACTACATGAAGTATATTTTGGGTGATTTGTACATAAAAAATTAAAAAATATGAAAAAAATATGAATGATGGAAGCCGCATAAATGCTGGGTTTTCACAAAATGTACAAAAAAAATACAATAATTGTTCAAAATCCTCTTGTTAAAATAGTACAAAAATGCTATTATACTTTTGTCAAAAAAATTGACCGTGGGGCTTGCCCCCATATAACCAATAAGGAGGGTTTATAGGTTTATGAAAAAAACAGTTAAGAAACTTACTGCTGTAGGTCTTACTCTTACATCAGTAATGAGCCTTGTTGCATGTGGTAACAACAACAATGGTGGCTCAAACAACAACGCTTCTTCAAACAAAGAAGTAACAAAACCAGACAAATTTACAGTTATGGTTGACTCTACAGTCGTTACAGAAGCTAACGGCGGACAGGCATTCTACAAATATCTTGGCGATTTAACAGGCCTTGAAATCGAATGGGTACGTCCTGACCACAGTAACTACTATGATGCAGTTTCTAATGCATTCAACAGTGATAGCATTCCTGATGTAGTTCTTCTTTCATCTGATTACTATGCTCTTTATGCAGCTAACGGTTTCCTTTGGAACATGACAGATGCTTGGAACTCTTCAGAGACAAAGAAATCAGGCAGACTTATCGATACAGCTGAGAACGTTCTTTCAGCATTACTTGTTAATGGCGAAGACGGAACAAAGGCTATGTATGGTTTCTCTCCATACCGTGGTAATGGTTGCTGTACATACATCAAGAAGGCTTGGCTTGATGATGCTGGCATCGATGTATCAAAGGTTGACGGCGTTACTATGGACTTCAACACATACTATGGTATCTTAAAGCAGTTAGCTGCTAAGAAAGGTCATTATGTAATTTCAGCTCCTGACTTCATTTCAACAGAAGCTCCTTACACAAACTACCTTCCAGAATTCTATCAGCAGGCTAGCTACACATTCTACAAAGATTCTTCAGGAAAGTATGTAGATGGTTTCTCAGAAAAAGCTATGCAGGATGCTCTTCAGAGAATTCAGAATGCTGTTAAAGATGGCGTAATTGATAAGGCTACACTTGGTCAGAAGACAACAGATGCTCGTAACAAGTTCTATTCAACAGATGCTTCTTCAGAATCTGGTGTATTCTCATATTGGGCTGGTACATGGGCTAACACATTAATGACAAACCTTAAGTCTAAGGGTCTTCCTACAGATCTTATTGCTATCAATCCTATTAAGGAACTTGGTACATACGTAGAAAGAATTGCACCAGCTTGGTGTATCACAACAAGTGCTAAGAATCCAGAAGGTATCTTCAAGTACTTCATCGACACAATGCTTGATGGTGGCGACATCCAGACAGCTTGGGAGTACGGTGCTAAGGGTACTCATTGGAATGACAAGGCTGAGACAGTAACACTTGCTGATGGCAAGGGTACATTTGAGTATAAAGAAGGCGAGTTCCACTTCCTTCCATCTCCTGAAAAGCCATCAACATTAATGTCTAAGAACCACATTGATCCAATCCTTGCTCTTGCTAAGTTCAAGACATCTGATCCTGGTGAAGCTAAGATGACTGAAGCAGCTAAGAAAAATGGTGAATTCTTCGCTAAGAATTCTACAGTTGCTACTCCACTTCCTATGACAGAGACACTTGGTGAAAACAGCACAGATATCAATACAACAAGAAATAAGAAATAGCAGGTTTTTTATCTAATTCACTCCACTTCTGTGGATAAAAATAAGAAACCTCAACATTCGAGATTTCTTCTAATTTTTTTAATATTTGTGGCTTTAAATTTTTCATTACTTACCACCTAACTTTCTAATTTCTTGTTGTATTGATTTAATTACTTCTTGTTCTACTTCTCCTGTATTTTTTGCATGTAGATATGCTGGAGTTAAATAAGGTTGTGCTGCTTGACCTTTCCAGTCTGCTTTATAAGATATTCCGTTCTGGTCTATCTATGTTGCTTTTAGAACCTCTTTGACCTGTTCCAAACTCAACATACGGTGCATACTCTAAATTTGTAAATACTTGTGCTTCTGCACCATCTTGTGTTGTTTGTGATTTAGTCTTTATTGAGTTACGGAGATGTCCTATATCAACAGATGCTAAATACTTAGCATTTTTTTGTATCTTCTTCGCTCCTCTTTCTAGTCCTTTTTTACAACTTTCTTTTGCATTTCCACCTAGTCCGTGTCAATGTTGCTAGTAATTCATCTAATCCTTCTATACTTGCCATATCATCCCTCCACCAAAAGAGTTATATGGCTGTCAGAAGGTACTAAACTCTTTATGGTATATTCTTTGTTATCATATACAAGAATGTTGTCTATTTTGGCTTTTGTTTCGTTACAAGTAACTATTGCATTAGCCTTTATTTCTTCGCCATACTCTTGTTGTATATATTCTCTTGTAGAAAATTGAAAATTACCTTTAAAACTATCTATCTTTTCTAGTTTTCCATTTCCAATAACACAACCTTCATCATCTTTTATCGTTCCAGATGTCCATATTTCTATATCTTTGTCATAGAATGTATCAGCTATTGCTTGTTTAAAAGTTTTAGGTATTTGCATAATTACTACCTCATATACGCATACATAGATATTTCATCTTTGTTTTTTTCTATGTATTTATCCATATTTACATCATCTGCTGTAACTGCTCCAACATCTTTAAATGATACTGACTGATTAACATCTGTCATGGAAGATACAACTTGTTTTCCTTCACCATATCCATTTTTATAAAATACAACACAATTCATAGCATATCTAATAACTAAATACTCTAATTCTTGTGGTAAATCTACTCTATTACAAATAGATTTTATTTTATTAGTAATATCATCAATATAACCTTGTATTTTTCTGTCTTTCTTTTTCGAATCTGTTCGGGTCGTTTTCTTTTTTGGTTTCTTTTCTGTTGTTTTTACCGGTTCTAACACCGCT